>Ga0153932_1000225_pt1 | contig 21562 bp, 27 predicted proteins | sample TSNJ016MetaG_FD_102273 | JGI IMG/M metagenome (GOLD analysis project Ga0153932, IMG submission 102273) | Attine ant fungus gardens microbial communities from New Jersey, USA - TSNJ016 MetaG | ecosystem: Host-associated > Fungi > Mycelium > Unclassified | place: USA: New Jersey, Wharton State...
GAATACGACGCGCTGCTTCCCTGGAAGATGCCAGTTCACCTCCGCTGATCAAACCTTCCTGCTACACCGTCTACTCCCCACCGGCACGCACGCTCAGAGAGGCGTCTTTGATGGATCGCATACTTTCGAACTGCACCGGCCGTTGCGTTTTTTGCTGCATGAACGTCGCTCGCGAGACCACGTGGCTTCCCATGCAGATGTCCTGCACCTGTAGTCGCGTCAGATCGCATGCCCGAAGCTTGCTGTCGATTGCCAAGTTGAACAGAGCCAACTCGCGAGCGTTGGATGACATCTGAAGCCTCGTGCGAATCGCCCAGATCTCGCGCAGTTTCAACGGCGGCTTCTGGCCAGTCAGCCTCCCCTTATTCCACGGCACCCGACGAGCGCTGAAAGAATTAAGCGTTTCCATGTCAACCTCCTTTTCGATGAAGGGAGATCGATTGTGCGCGCCGTGCAGCGGTCGCTCTTCGACCCTCTACAGCCGTTCGCCCCACGGCGACTCAAGAGACAGCACTCTGGCTAAAAGCGGCCGTTCGTGTGCAACTCAGCGGTCTCATACATGCACCATTACAGATCGTCTATGCGCACTGCTCGTTCTGATACCTCGTCCGTCGAATGTTGACCCTGCATATCGACTCAGAGAATTGCGAGTTCTTCGTCGGGGGGGAACCGACCTTTGATGACGCAGCCGGGAGGTGGCTGCGTGAATACTGCGTGAGTCAAAATGCCAGGCGCAATCGCTGCCAAGTTCGCGGAAAACCCACCTGCGGTTTCCTGCGCCAGGTAGTAATGATCGCCGCTCTGGTACATGTACTTCCCCTCAAGTACAAGCTTGGAGCCGTTTGAAGAATGCAGTTCGTTACGAGACGATTCGCTTGATACGAGGCCAATCAGAGCCGCCAAGTTGAACTGATGGCCGGCAGTTAGATACCGTGATGAAGTGATAAACCGAAAGTGATGAGTAACAGATGACTGGCCGTCGCGACGAGTGACCGACGGCTGATACAAGAGAACCGCGTCGACGCCTGGGTCCGACTCGTTATCAATCAACAGTTCCCTTGCGTACGTTTCGATATCGTTTAGCGAGGCTGTAGGGTGCAGCCTCATGAACACGGCGTTAGCCGTGTGCGCTGACCGCGTCGAATGCTTGCGCAAGTTCACCGTGGCTTTGTAGACTTTATCGAGGAAATTTTTCTGCTCATTCTTGTGGTGCGGAGAAATCGCAATGAACGTGTCCGAAAAATGAGTTGCCGCGAGCGCTTGCGCACCCGCCTGCGGAGCAAGCGTGCTGATCCCGACCGCTACTTTCTTTGGAATCGCCTCCCCCTTGTAGGGCTGTGATGTCACAGTGGGTATTGCGCTAATAAAGTTCTCAACCCTTGCCCAGTCCGGCTCTGTCAGGCATTCCAAGGCGTCGATTAAGACCTGCGCCGAACTGCCTTTTCCCCGCAACGACTTCTGAATGGACACACGCGTTTTCAGGCTCCGCTCGCGGAAAAAGCGTTCATGATCCGAGATGTCGTGATTCTTCATAGACAGTCTCACTTCGAATCCATCCGCAAATGACACTAGCGCATCGACACCTGGAAGATTGCCACGCGTCGGCCGGACTTGCATACCGGCACGCGCCAACATCGCAATTCCCAACACCTCAAACAGATGGCCGTGGCTAGTGGCGTTACTCGTCTTGATGTCCGTGATCCTGTCGGCCACCCATACTGAGTCAATCGCTTTGACAAGCGCGATCGCGTCGCCCAACGTGATCAGTTCGATGGTCGCCAGGGAGTCCGATCGCTGCCAAAGGCGCTGCAATTTATGCGTGCCGTTTGACGCCGTTAACCAGTCTAATCCAAATGATTGTTCGACCGTAGTCAACGAATGCGTGGACTGGTCAGCGGGAATATCAAGAAAATCGATTGGGCGCATGAAAACTCTTTCTGTCGTTGGATTGTTTGTACGCCGGTCGCAGCCAGTAAGGAAACTGGGCGACGCATAATCTGCGTTAGGTTAATGAAGGCCGATTTGGAATAGCAGGCGTTGCGCCTTTGAACCTCTCCAATGCGGGGCCCTGACTATGTGTCTGCAAGAAGATCGGTGAGGAAAGGAAATTCCTGGCAGCAGAGCGCGTCGATCTGCTGGCGCACTTGGTTATGGGTCCTCCTGTCGTGCGTCGCCAGCGCGAGGTAGTAATTCTGGCCTTCGTGGCGGGCGTATACGATCCACTCGCCAGTTAGCGCTTCCGCCGCCAAGCGCATCCAGTTGCCGTGCACCGCATCGGTGGCAATTGCTTCAATATCCTCCACTGAGACATAGCGCTCCTCACCTGCCGCTTTCGCCTCTTCGATACGTTGCTGAAACACCGGAATGCTGTACCTTTTCAGCCCTTTTAAGATATTGAGCGCCATCGCGCGCGGCCCGTCTTCCAGGTAGTGCTTATGCCATAGCCCTTTCAACGGCGGATGCTTATTTTGTACGGGCGACTTCAGCTTGCTTGGCGGGCCGATGCCTTCCAGCGCGCATATCTCATGCACGACCTTTGCGGGGTTCAGCATGCCCGATTGAGCGCCACCGAACAATCCCAGCACCAGTAGCATGCTGTATCGCCCCGGTGCAGCCTGCTCAAGCCCAATGAAACGGGCGAACCCCTCTACCATGGCCGTCATGTCTTCGCCGCTAGCTGCCGTCACGGTTACCAGCTTGACCGGCGATCCTGCCGCGCCGTCTTTGAATTGCCCGAAGTCGAAGGTTCGTTTCTCGTCGCTATCGCTGCTGCTGCTGCGGCTATCGCTGTCGCTCATGCGCTGCCCCGGCTGGTGTCGGTCGTGCTGCCGATCATAACAGGACGTTTTTGCGATTGATTGCCCTCAGGCCAAACGGGTCAGCAGGCGTTGCACCTGCGTCTGATTCGAGTCGCGGCCGCGTGTGGTCCAGCTTGACGTCCCCACGAGCGCTATCGAGGTTTGAGCATCCCATATCGGGAAGCAGCAGTCTTTCGAGTGTCAGCATCGGAACGCCGGCGAACGGCCGGAGATGGCCGGCTTTCGCCTGACAACCCTTAACGGGCCGGACCTCGATCGAAACAAATGACCCTTTCAACGGCCGTTGCCAAACCGCTGCATTGGGGCAACTGAACAAACTACCGACTCCACGTGTCAATCGACTTTAGCGATCTCACGTCCACCAGCAACGGCGCTCGGTGGTGACCTGTCAGAGGTTCAAACGGAACGCCTACGATTTTGACTCGGTGGCCGATCGCCTTCTCAGCGTCGGAACGCTCAGCGTCGTGAACAACGATCTGAACCAAATACGTGCTGCGTGCATCACGGCCAACTCTCGCTAAAGCCTCAGATTCCGGAAGCTGAGTATTCGGCGTAGCCGGAAGCTGCAGATACAACGAACGCTCGATGCGGTCGCCGTTGGGGGTTTCGCCGTAGTTCGGCGGTCCGTAAAACTCCCCGACCTCCAGGATACCCTCCAGCGTAATCGCGCGTGAGGGCACGGCGGCATGGCCAGTCGATACCAAGCAGGACAATGCGATGGCAGCGATGAGACGGGCAGATCTCATAGGCGCCAAATAGGTGGAGATTACGACGTCCGTCCGAAGGATGACCAGTCCTTCAACTTCATGCTTACTCAGATGCCGAAAATTGTCGGCGAACCAAACGTGATTGTTGAAGGTCCGCTTCTGGCCGACTACCACCTATGGTTACGCCTAGGATCTTAATGGTCGGCAGCGAATGCGACCCACCGGCTCGAACAATATTTGAGCGATTCACGACGAGTTGTTAGGCGTGCCCATTCAGAAAACCCAATTTCGGTCGATATAGGGACAAGGAGCCACCGGCTGAACAGTCGTAGGGAGCAGAATTATCTGCTCGAATGGTCGGTATCGATCTCTGTGCTAAAACTACGATTGCAGGTCAAATGCCAAATATTAAAATAACTTTCGGGCACGCGTTGTACGCGATCCAAATATCGTTTGGCGCCGGTTTGTTGTGGGGGGTCGCGTCGGCCAGTCTCCCCATAATTTACTTGTTCGCGTTTTTGACATTGGCTATCACATTCTGCATGAGGCGGCTTTCTCAGATTTCACCTGCTGCGTTCCGCCTCTCTAGGACCGTGAGCTTGGTCTATCTATGTGCAATAGGATCTCTCGCAATCTGTTTCGTTTTACTGAGTTTTACGCGCTTGCTAGCTTAGGTAGGTACAGAATTGTCGACGATGTAGGCTCGTACGTCGAAAGGCCGAAGTTGGCCGGCCGGAGACCGATGACGATCGTCTTTGGTCGATCCAGAACTGCCTTCCCTGTTCTGAAGAGCGGGCATTCGACCGAACCAAAAGCAGGGATCCGAGAAAGATCAGGCCAGCCGCAAAGCTCCCGTCTCATTTGACCTCCGACGTTCAAAGCGGAGGGCGGTTCAATTTCACCCATCGCTGCACGCAGGGTCTCTGCTACTGACGCATGGCGTAATCTACCAACTTGCTCGGTACGGGATCACCATTCAGAATGAGGCGATTTAGCATCAACGTCAGATCAGTGTCGGCGATGCACCTGGTTCCAAATAGACTAGCTGCATCACTGGAAAGCAAAGTCGCGGCCGCGGAAAACAACTTCTGTGCCGCTGCGTTGGCTGCAGGGGTGAGTGCTGCCCCACGTAGTCCGTAGAACACCACCTCTGCCGAGCGCTCCTGTCGGATAGGCATCAGGTCACTACGAAGCCAGGCTTGCACCTGACGCGCTCTTGCTCGAAGATGCCTATCTTGTGGATATACGAACGTTTCCGGAAAGGCATCATCAAGATATTCAGTTATTGCTGACCACTCCGATAAAGCAAAGTCCCCCGTGGATCAGCATAGGCACGCGCTGCGTCACCGACTTAGCTGTATAGCGCTCTTCATGATTTGCACGACTGCCGAGATCCACAGTCAAAAGGTCAAACCGCAATTGTTTTTCCTGAAGAGCCACAAAAACCGACCGGCTTCGGGTGACACGTCGCCGAGCCGGCGTCATTCGTATTCCGCGCCAGTTCGTCCTCCGGGCGACAGCGTCGTGAGTTCGCAGCGCCTAATGAAGCGTTCTCGATCCGCGATCGGTCTCGTGGTGGGCGACCTGTTGCAGGATGTTGGCACGGCATTCCACCTTGATTTGATCGGCCGCTTCCTTGACCAATCGGTTGTTGCGAAAGGGCGCGATCTTCGCGTCGATCGCACGCTCGACATGATCGATAGCGGCTTGGATGCTTAATGGGTCATCGGGATCGAACTGTGTCGTGATGACTTCCTCTTCGAGCAATTTGAGGCCTTCACCCGCTTCTTCGAGGATGCGCGTCATTTCGTCGGACAGCGTGTTCATGGTGCGCTCCTTCCATATGTAATACCGGACGTGCGAAGGTAACATGAGTATGCAAGAAATCGCCGCGCTGCTCGCCGTTTACAAAAATGCATGTGCATTCGATCTGGATTGCAATAAGAATTCAGATGCATAGTTTCGAGAACCTATGCATCTCCCGGTGCCGGGTAACTCAGTCAGTCGACGCCACCTGCGCGGACACCTTACCGGGCAGTTGCGGCGGGATGTGCGCGATGCCCCACGCGGCAGCGCGTCAAAGGACGGCACGCCAGCCTCCTTGGGCGCAGGCAACCGGTGACCGGTCAGCCGGTACTGGACGCGCTCGTTCGCCCGCGCCGCTACGTCTGATCCGTTCGAACACGCCGTGCCGCACACCGTACTGGGAATCAACGAGACGCTACAGACCGGCGAGGTCGAGAATTTTTGCGCCGACCCTGCGGAAGAACACATCGTCCCGTTCGCCCTGCCCGGTATCATCCGAGACCCGGTGCTCGAGCACAATGCCGCGCCGCTTCATGATTCCGTGTGTGCGGGACTTGCGTTCCAAATACTCTGGTTCGTCCGCGCCCATGGTTTCGATGACAACGCGGTGAATTCGTCTGGCGTCGCCTGCGGACGGGATACTTCGAAAAGTAAGTTCGAAGTCAGGCCGGCACCACAGGCTTGGGCCATCCGGCTGCTTGATTTCCCGATCGAAGAGCGGCTTCGTCAGCGTCACGTCGACGCCACGGCTTTTCACCCACTCGATTACGCGACGCAGGCAGTCGAGCGTGCGCCGCTCATACCTGCTATCCAACGGAACCGGTTGTCTTGCCGAGTACGCGTGCTGCGCGAAAGCCTCGCGGAACCGCGCCTTGCCCTCGCGATTGCGATCGATAACAGCGAGTACCCAATAAGGGGGCTGAGTGAGATCTCTATCACGGCCTCCTGCCCGGATGCCTCTCTCCGGCGTGACAAGCCGCTTGCCGTACCGCGTCTGCTTTACCGCGGCGCCATCTTCGATTGAATCAGCGACGAACAGTAGCAGCGCGCTTCGCTCCTTGCTATCAGGCCAGGGTAGCGCATCGATCTCCGTCATCGTGACGGAGGCATCTATCCACGGCTTCGTACGGAGCACCTGGGCCAGCGTCAACGACGCCTTCATTGCCTCGTCGACGGCGAACGCGTTGAGCCGGTCCCACGAGCTATGGTCTAACGTGAGCTCGTCGCCGCAGCCGGAACTGAACCCGGCACCGTCCAGCAGCGTGTACATGATGCGTCCAAGCCTTGGCAACCTGCGCCCCTTCTTTCCTGGGCTGCCACCGTGCGTGTTGCCATTGCGCAGTCCGGCAACGCCGTCGTGCCGGTTATCGAGAACGTCGAGTGCGTCGCTGATCGGCTTAAGAGGATTATGCGTGCCGGGCGGTGCGTCATCATCATCCGTTACCGGCTCGTCGTCGGGGGCCGCACGAAACGAGGCAAGCGCGCACCTGTGCTCTCCATACGCATGCATGCGCACGAAGTGCCGCGGTCCTTCCTCGCGCACGCGTGCCGTCAGCCGCGGCTGTGCGCTGCCGGCGTCATGGCAATCGCATTCGAGCCACTGCCTAACCTGCCGCCCGTCATGTATCTCCTCGAGTACGGCCGCGACAAGTTCGGCGTCGGCCTCATGCACGTTCTGGCCGGCGCCACAGAATCTGCGTACCGCGGCGGCTTCCTGCGCCGAGAGCCGCCGCTTGATCAGGTCTGGCCTGCTTCTGTCGACGAGGCGCATTGGCTCACCCACGGTCCGAGTGTCGCACGAGCATGGCGAGCCCGCGCAGGGTTTCAAGCGACGCCTCGCAGCCACGCAGGGCGCCTTGCATCGTGCGGGTAACCGGCGGCGTAGCGACGGACTTTGCAGTTGCGTCGCGTCGCCCGAACGAGGCACGGGCTGCGCAGGCTGAAAAGCCAAACGCTCGAACCGGATAATGCACGTTGCATGGCTGCTCATGTGGACAAGCCCATGCTCAACCAGCGTGCATAGTACGTCGTTCATCTGCGCGGTCGACGTGTCGAACCATTCGGCTAGCTCGCACACGCGATATTCGCGGCCGGGGTCCACCGACCGCAGCAGTTTGCTTGACGTCAGTTTCATCGTGGTCCCCCTTCTTCACGGCATCGGGGATTGTTCTGCCGCCGTCCTTCATTGACTATCCACACCATCAAGCACGTAACAGTATTCATCGTTTGACGTGTAGGGGCCAACTTCTGACGCCGCTATCCCTAGCGACGCATCAATGAAAACATAGCCTCAGCGCTGCGCATGTTCACTCAGGCCAAACACCACTGCCTTTCGTAAGTCAAATCTCACGGACGCCATGCGGAGGGGTATTTCCTTCCATATCCGTTTGGAGTCGCCGTGCGGATGCTCGATCACCGTATTGCAATCGAATCCTAGCAATTCAAGTGCGAGGGGAAGGGCCACATTGTGCTGACTGAGGTTCTCGACAGTCTGCAACATATCGATTTCGCGTTTGGCTCCACGTCGCACGACGCGGGGCCGTCAATGAAAAAGGGCAACGGCGTAAAGCCAGCGCCGAAAAAATCCTGACTTTCGAGGTTGAAGATGCCTGTCAGGACCCGACAGAGCCGCTGCGCGTCACGGACCGGATTGAACATTTCCATACCTATCGTTGACGCCTTTCCTTGTTCCGGATCCGACGCTCTGACACTGGTTCGTAAAATCGCTACGGGCATTGGACGTGCCTGTCTCATCGAAATGGCCGTGGTGAAATTTCACGATTGAAAAGTAACCCGTCATATAGTTTTTGCAGTCCCCGCCGGCACTGCCGCCGTCGATCAGGCCGGCGAGACACAGCACTGCACCACACGCCGACGGATTGTCATCCGCGTGCGCCGTAGCCGGTGCAATCGATGCAGCGGCGATGACCGCCGCTGTTGTCGTCATCGCAAGATATGCTTTCACGATTCATGCGTCCATGTGTGTGCCACGGGTTGTCCTACATGCAGTGGCGATGTTTGTCTCAGTGCACCACCACCACGACTGCGATGACGGCGAGTGCTGCCGACAGCAGCGCCGTACCGACACCCCACAGGGCTATCTCCCCACGGGTCAGCGACGCGCGTGCGAGTGGTTCTCGCAGGATCTGCCTGATCTCGTCCAGGCTGCGGTCATGGGCGTCGTCGTACTGGCGGATGGCAATCTCGCCCAGCAGTTGCTCACGCGCCTCGCTGAACTGCAGGGCCTTATCGAGCACGCCGGCAGTGCCATCCCGAAAGTCAGACAGAAACTGGTCAGTGCGCGCAGCTAGCCGGAGCATCGCGAGGTCGCTATTGTCCTTGAACTGATCGCCCGCTTGCTGCAGCGCAGTGCGCAGTTCGCCGACGTCGCGGCGCAGTAGCGACAGCTCGCCGAGTACCGCACCGATTAGTTCCTCGCGAATCGAATCTTCCGGAGCGCCCATCTCAGTGCACCAGGACCTTGAACACGGCATCGAGTTCTGTCGTCACACGGTTCGCAAGGCGTTTCAGCGCGACCATCTGCCTAATCCAGGCCTTCTTTTCTTCCGGTTCGCCCTGCTCGATGGCATCAGCATTCATCGCAACGTAGTCCGCGGGGTCGTTGCGCAACTCGATAATGGATCTGTCGAATCCCTTGATTTTCTCGAAGATCGGATTTTCATAAATCACCGCGTCCGTGCACAACATGAAGCCCCGGTCATCTTCATGGGCTTCGAACACCTTCGCGAAGAGTTTCTCAAGGTCTCTCCTCGGATCGACCATATTGAACACGACACGGAGTCGGGACGCCGGAACACCAATGTCTTCCGACAGCGAGCGCAGCGTTGCAATCGTGTCAACCTGCTGCTTCATTGCCGGCACTGTTGGAACGACAAACAGGTCGAAATCCTCGTGGGACCCGTCGTAGTTCTGCATCAGGTTGACGAAGTCTTCAGCGTTCGACGCACCGATGTCGACTACGGCGTTCCTGAGCGTCAGCAACTGGTCCTGCAGTTCGTCGAACTGGTTGCCGCGCAGCGCGGACGTCTCCATGCCGTCGGAATTAATCGACTCGACGGCAATCACTTCAGCATCTTCAAGGCGCGGGGCTAAAAGATGACGCGCAATGGTGCTCTTGCCAACGTTGCCCGAGAAATTGATGACCGCGATCTTCATGGTGTGTCTCTCCTCTTGATCAATTAGAGCGGCCGCGACGCTGTCGCGGGCGCGCATTGCGTTACGGTTCGAGTTCGAGCGTCGGCGCGCCATGCCCTGCCTCATCATGGCCATCCTCATGCGTTGACTGATCCGATGTCTGTTCTCGCGGCTCCGATGCCCTGTCCTGCCCAGCACGCTCGCGCTCGATTTGCTCGCGTACTGCCTCGATCGTCGCCTCGCTCACTTGAGGCATCGGCACGTCGAGCGGCCGATTAGCAGCGCGCGCCGCGGCCACGGCGCTTTCGAACTCCCCCATCAGCTTCTCCTGCTGCTGCTCCGGCAGGTTTTTGATCTCGTCACGCAGCACCTCGCGCGCTGCCTGCGCCTTGATCCGCTCGCGTGCCGCATCGAGCGTGGCCTGCTGTTCCTTCGAGAATGTCCACTCGCCTTTCAGAAATCGTTCGCGCGCCTCGGCGATCCGCCGGCGCTCGTCGGCCTCTCGCCGTGCGCTGGCAAGCGCTTCGCGCTGCTCACGTGTGGGCAGGCCCGGCACATCGGGCGAGAACACAAGCCACTCGTTGCGCCGGCTCGTGACCGTCTTCGGCGCGAGCTCCTTGCCCTTCTCATCGAACTGGCGCTGCTGTGCCGTCACGCTGCGGCTTCCGCCCTTCTCCAGTTCGATCTGCTGGCCCCTCTGCACGCTGCTTTCTGCGATCGCACGCTCGAGGTCCAGTCCCCAGACGGTGCGCTCGCCGTCTTGCGTACGCACGATCGCGTAGTAGCTGGCGTTCTGCTTTTTATCGTGGTTGAAAGGAGCGGGCCCGTGCGCCACCAGCACCCCGACCGTGACACCGGCCGGTGTTGGCGTGTCCTGAATGGGGCTGGCCGGCCTGGCTGACGACCGTTGCGACGCGGGCGTCCGGTGGCCTTCGGGTGCGGCGCTTTCACGCCCCCGTGTGCCCGTTTTCGTTGACTCTGGCAAAGCTGGCTGCTTTTGCCCTGCTGCGTCTGCGGGTTCCATCTCATTCGTGCGCGCCTTGTCCGCATCACTCGATCGCTCGCCTGCCCCCTCGCCAGCCCCAATGCGCATGGCCTCGCGCGCGGAGGTTAGTGCGGCGCGATCCTGCGCTTTGGGCTTGAATCCACGTGTCGGCACGCCAGCGAGCTCGGCCGCGATCCACGCCTGCCGACGGAATTCCTCGCTGCCCTTGAGCTGCAGCTCACCCCAGTTCTTCGCCTTCGCGACTTCGACCATGTGCACGATCACATCGCGGTCCTCACTCGCCGTCGACAGCGTGCGGCCCTTGTCCCCGAAGTGCACCGTCTCGCTCTTGCGATCGAGAAACTTGCCTTCGTGCGCCACATACTGGATGGCTACCGACTTGGGGACGTCGTAACCGCTGCGCTCGAAAATCGGTTTCGGCCGAATCGTGTTTTCAGTCTGCTCGCCAGTCTTCCCGAGCGGCTTGCCCGTGCCGGCAGCCGGCTTCACCGTTTCGTCGGTCGCTGTGTCAGTCACAGGGTTGGCCGCGGGGTTGCTCGCGGGGATGGTCGATGAGTCGCGGTTCATCAGCGCTTCGACCTTCTCGCGATCCGCCGCCCGGATTTTTTTCAAGCGATCTTGCATCGCGTCATCGACCGAAGTCTCAGGATTGCCCGGCAAGGTGCCAGCGTTCGGCTCGTTCGCCGGCGGGGTCGACCGGGCACGTATCGCCGAGGCATCGTCGGCATTGGCCGCGCCACGCTCGCGGTAGTCGATCAGGTCGGTGGGAAATTCGATCTCGTTCATACAACGACTCCTTGCGGTTCAGGTTGGGAGGGGGCAACTGAGGTTTGCGCGCCCGCGGTCGGCGCAGCGGCGGCATCCGCGTCCGGCAGCACGTCGCGCAGATAAGGCATCAGCTGGAAGAGCGACGCGCGGATGCTCTGACGGTTGGCGAAGTGAACAGGCGCAAGCACGCCAATCTCGTGCTCGCGCACGTCGCGCGCTGGGCCGGCTGACTGCCTGGCTGCATCCGCGATCGCAGCGGCCTGCTGCGCACGCCGGGCGGCGTTCTGCGTGTGCCACCATTGCTCGACGTCGATCTTTGGCACCGGTGCGCAGAGCTCGCGCGCGACGAACGCAGCGTGCTTCATCTGCTGTTCGTCCGGAAACTTTGGGGCGAAGCCGAACCACGCGCGCCGGCGGTTGGTCCTCTCCAGCTTCGCCATCACACCTTGCAGGTAGGGGCTTTGCCGCACGAGCCGGTCGACCAGCTCTGCGTCTTCATAGAAAAACGCCTTCTCGCACAGGATCGGCTCGCACCCCTCCATCGTGATGATCTGTTTGTTGTGCTTGAGCGCCCGCAGCTCCTGCGGCAGCATCAAAGGCCTGCCGTGCTCCGACTCGTTGGTGCTCGTCGACGAACTGCGGCCGCGGCTGCGGCTACGCGAGCGCGCCATGTGCGTGAAGGTGCCCAGCATCTTCGAATACTCTTCCGATTCCTTTACCGTACGCGGCGCATAGAGGCTACGCATCTTGCAGTTGATCGCCAGTGTTTCGGTGCCATGCTTTCCGTACAACTTCGGATCCTCGAGTTGGGACATGCCCTGGAAGATCAGCATCAGTCTGAGGTTGTAGCCTGCGATGAACGGGTTGGCCGTATCGATGATGTCGATCTTGCCGGGCGCCGCAAACTCGTCCAGCACCAGCGCACACTGGTATTTCAGTGCCGGATTCTCGGCGGGCAGCTCGCGCGTGTTCAAGTCGATCAGTTGCGAGAAGAAGAGATTGACCAGTAGCGCGCCGGCCTTCAGGTCGCCCGGCTTGATGCCGACATAGATCGACATACGTTTCTTGCGCACGTCGGCCAGATCGAAGTCCGAGCGGTTGGTTGCCGCGTCGACAACCGGATTGGTAAAGACGTTCAACGGCGCTGTCATCGTCGACACGATGTTCGCGAACGCCTCCTTCGATTGCGACAGGAAACGGTTCAACGCATCGAGGCACTCGAAGGTGAGCGCCGGCAGTCCGTCAGTCGCCTGAGTTGCATGGGCGCGCGTGCTGACGATCGACGAGATGTGTTCACGGATCGTCCTGCCCTTGCCGGAGGCCTGCCGCAACACCTCGCCGAACGTACACGGCAGCGAGGGCGTTTCCAGCAGATAAAGCACGATCCCGATGAAGAGGTTGCGGGCGTTGTCGTTCCAGTATTTCAGCTTCGCGTCGACGTTGGACGGATACAGGTGCTCGCCGATCGTCATTACGTCGCCCACGCGCGTGTAGGGGGCGCGGCGCTGGATGTATTCGAGGGGGTTGTACGCGTGCGAGCGGCCGTCTTCCGAAAACGGCGCCCACAGATAGGTTTCGTGACCGCACGCCCGCCGATAACCCGACGTGTACAGGTAGTTCTCTTCCTTGATGTCCTCGACCACCACCGAATCTGGATAGGTGAGAAGATTAGGGATAACGAGTGACGTGCCCTTGCCGGAGCGCGTGCCGGCGGCGGCCATCAGGAAGTCCTGGCCGTAGTACTTTAGGTAGTCGCCCTTGTACTTGCCGACGATGAACGGCGGATACAGCTGTCGTGAAGTCGTCATGGTTATTTCTTCTCCAGCAGGCCCGCTTTCACGATGTCGCTATGGGTTGCAAACCTGGCCTCGCCGAACTGCGCGAGACGCTTGCGTCCCGATAGGAGTGCCATCGTGATCACGACCACGGGCATGCCGGTGATGACCACCGACAGCAGCGTGCACACCTTGAGCGCACGCACAACCGCGGGCACGTCGCCGTAGGCATGCCAGTAGTCGTACAGCGTGGACACGCCCACGCTGTCCTGCGGCAGCTTCTGCATCTTCCCGAAAAGCTCACCGGCGGCGAACTGGCCGAGCAACGCGAAGCCGCACAGGATCAGCAGAAAGACCACGACGGGGATCAGAATGCGAAGTGATTTAGGCATAGGCGGTCCTCAATGGGTGGCCACGTCGATAGCGGCCTGAAATTTCAGATGCGTTGTCAAGCCGCCATCTCCTGTTGTTGCAGGTGCGCGGTCAGGTCACGATGTAGGCGCATTGCGTCGCGCACGTTTTCGAAGGGTCCGTGGAACGGGTTGGCGTTCGCCGCAATGCAGCGGTTGATCGGCTCCCACAGCAGGTAGCGCCACTGGTCGTAGACTGAATACCGCGCGATCGACCAGCCCGATGGGTGCACCATGGCGAATTCACCCGACGGCCGCCATTTGCAGGGCGCTTCGCCAACAACCGCCGTGGCCGGTTCGCTGACTTCGCCTGTCTGTGCCGCGCTCATGAGACACAGCCCAGCAGTTGCGCCTTGCCGATCGGGTCGTACCAGACCTCGGCGAGCCGTTTGTTGCGCAGAAAAAGGATGAGATCAACCGTTACGCGCACCTGTTCCATGATGAATTGCCAGTCGAGCGTCTGGCCGACCGCGCTCTGCTTGATCAGCGTCGCAATGCGCGATGGTGCCGAGCGCGCATCGTTGCAATGGACAGTCGTGATGCCGCCGGGCGTCCCCGTATTGAGCAGCGTCATGTAGTCCCACGTCTCGTCACCGCGCAACTCGGCGAGAAAGACGCGGTCAAACTTCATGCGCAGGGTGGAGCGCACCAATTCCTTCGCCGGCAGCGTGTCACTAAAAAACAGGTGTACCCGGTTCGGATGATTGGGCAGCGACAGCTCAGGCGTATCCTCGATCGTGCCGATCCGCTCGTCGCTCGGAACCAGATCCGAGAGCGCCTTGTTCAGTGTCGTCTTGCCGGAGCCGGTACCACCCGCGAGCACGATGTTCAGCCGGTTTGCGACCGCCAAGTCGAGCATGCGGGTCACATCGCGGCGCGCTTTCGCCTCCAGCATCTCGAGTTCAAACTGCTGCAGGTCGAGCGCCGCCGGCATGTCACGGCGTGGCGAGACATCGCGACAGCCGTCGAACCAGCCGTTGCGCTCGTATTCGGCGACCGAGAAGCGCACGTCTGACGGGATGCGGATCGTGATGGAAATGGTGTCCTGCTCGCAGGCTGGCTGCATCAGCACGTGTCCGCGCTGGCCCTCAGGCAGCACCACAGGGTGGATCGGTTCCTTCGTCGAGAACTTCCCGCCCTTCATAACCGTCAGCGCGTTGGCGAGCTTGAAGCACGCATCGAGCGAGCAGCCCGCTGCATCATGCCGTCGCCATCCGGCACTGCCCTGCGTCCAGATCTCACCGGGACGGTTAATCGCAACCTCGGTCAGGCTTCCGTCGAAGAAATTCGAGATGCCCATTTGCTTGAGGAAGCTGCGGGCGATCGTGCCCTTCTCGATTACATCGATCACGACCTCGCTCATTCGTACTCCTCTATTTTTTAGGGCCACATCGGTTTATCGTGATGCCGCGCAGGGTCAGCTAGGCGTGGTGCCCGTATCCTGGGGCTCAATCTGCACTGACACGCGATACAGGCGGCGATCGTTCGGCACGCTGCTGGCCAAGTCGCGAAGGGTTTGAGCCGGCGACGTGGAAGCCACGGTTGTGCAGAGGGGTGCGGCAGGCCGGGTCAATGTCCAGGCCGCACCGCCGATCGCCACTGCACAGCCCCCTGCTGCAAGCAGGACGCGTGATGTGCGCGGCGGCTGACGATCGTGAATTGGTGGAATGTTGACGGCCCGACGGTTAGTTGCGTGCGGTTCCATTGCGTTATCGGCGGCGTGATTGACTGGTTCATCGAGCAACGGCAACGCGCTGTCGCCCCATTCCGAGATCTTCAGCCCGATACGCGCCCCTACGTTACGCAGCAGGTCGCGCCGCAGCGGCGCTGACATGTCGTCGATCCGGCATCCGTCGAGGGTCATGCAATCCTCAAACGCGTGCTCGTCGGCGATCTGCCGAAGTGGCAGGGCCTCGGGAACCACGCGCGCGCGCCGCGCATCGACCCGCTCGGCTAGTTGCCGGACCGTGTTGCCATAGAAACAGAAACGCAGTGCGTTGCGTAGTCTGGTCTCAAACATGTCGCGATCGAGCCCATGCAGCGGGAAATCGTCCGGGTAGGTGATTTTCAGGTTCATGGGTCCGTTCCTCATTGCTGACCGTTCTGGCCAACCGTGTCGCCCTGCGCGTCGACGTTCTCGTACACGCCGCTCAAGTCGATGTCGCGCGCCACAAAGACATTGATTACCGAGCCCTGGTTCGAGTACGCCGTGGGTGGGATGTTGATGGTGTTACGCAGCGTCTCTGCGGCCACATCCTGCGTAGCGTTCGAACTGTTGGAGAACGTAATCGTCTGGCCCGAGCCGGTCGCCTTGTTCGCCAGCGCCTGGCCGAAGTCGCCGATCAGGCTCACCATCAGCGCGCCCTTGAACCGCTGCCAGAAGTGCTCGTCGACGTAGGCCGGAATGCCGGCGGCGCCGAGCGGATCTGCTGCGGGCGAGTTCAGCGGAATATGCACGTCGCCGTCGTCGATCTCGTCCCAGATCGCGCCGATCACGCCCTGCCCCTGAAGCACTGCATCGCGCTGCTCGCCCTTTGCCATCGCACCCTTGCGAACGAGCAGCGTCGTGCCATCGTCGGACCATACGTCCTGCGCAATCAGGCATCCGATCAGCCCCGGGCGGTCGGTGCGGATCGCCGTCGCCTGTCCACACCGGATCATGGTGTTGCGGCTGAGCAGGTAGTGGCGGTTCGGTCGGAACGAGGCTTGCATCGGCTGCAGCTTCGATGGTTGCAGTGACTGGTCGATCGACGAGCCCTTGCTGTCGCCCGCGTCCGTCTTGCTGGTCGAGCCGGACGCACCGCCTGCACTGCCGCCGCGCAGCGCTGACATGCCCATCGACTTCGCCAGACCGGCCAGACCACCGGCATCGTGGCCACCGGCTCCAGTGCTGCCGCCAGCGGTTTCATTCGATGCCACAGGACCATCGTTGCTCTGGCCGGGATCGTTGTTTCCTTCATTGTCCTTAGCGGCGACGAGCACGCTGCCCTGCAGGCGGCGCTCGGCCGGAGTGAGCGGCCGCGGCTGGTTGCTCACAGCCACCGCCTGTCCATTCGTCGCGCCACCCGGCTGCGATGCCGCGCCGGCTGGCGTCGCAAGCCGGGAATTTGCCGAGGCCTCCGACGCCGCACGAGCCTGCTCGGCCTCCGCGCGCTTGATACGATCCTTCTGCGTCTCCAGGTCCCCACTGGCGTCACTCGCGCCGCTGTCCTTTGGTTTGTTCAGCGCCGCCTGCTTCGCGTCCTGATGCTGCTGGAACAGACGCTGCAGATAGACCGTGACGCCCGATGCACCTAGCGCGATCACAGCGAGCGCGACCAGTACCAGACGCAGCTTGCCCACCCGCGTCTTCCGACGGCCCGGCAGGTCGAGCGAAGGCTGCGGGCGGATGTCGGGCGATGCCGCATGTTCCATTTCGTTTCGTTCAGTCATGCCCTGTTCGCTCCCTGCTCAGTTCGCCGATGCGTCGGCATGGTCGCGCTCGATGCGTGCGCTGCCCGGTACAGACGAGCCCGCGCGGTTGTAATGGCCATCGGGCGAATAGCCATCGTTGCGAATACCCAGCACCGACTGGCCGTAGCGGATGACAAACGACTTCGACACTTCGTGCACGACGACCGTGTCGCCCTCCATATGGAAGTTCGCCGTCGCCTCGCCGCCGTCGGGAAGCTTCGTAAAAATCGTCGGCAGGTCACGCGCGGTTGCGTACTTGAAGTACGTGAACCGTCCGTCGTCCCACAGTGCGGTCGGCGCGAGTGCGCGATCGCCGCGCATCATGTATTGGGTATTGGTGACGGAAATCGATGCAAAAGGGGCGGTTTTCGCTGCACCCACGCTGTTCGCGATCGACGCCGGAATCGCAGGCCCGTTAGCCCGCTGACCGCCCAGCGCCGCGCTCACCGCGTCCAGACGGCGCTGCTGCGCGGTTGCCGCTTTTGCACGGGTTTCGGGATAGTCGAAACGCAGCATCCATGTCGCCGGCTGCGCGACCGACACGTCGACAAGCGACAGCGAATAGGTGCGCCGGTTGGTGACGAGCACGAGATTGGTTTCCGGCTGCAGCGCACCCGGTTTGAGCAATGCCCCGCTTTCGTTGATGGCCACGTGCCATGCCTTGGCGTCGCCTATCCCCTCACCGCTGTTAATGATGTGTTCGCCCGATTCGAACTGGATCATCACCACGCGCCCCGCCATCGTCGACACCCGGTACGCCTGGTCAGGGTCATAGGTTGCGCATTGAATATGCGGGTCCGAACCGCAACTGTGCGGCGTCTCCAGTGCTCGCGCAGGCGAGACAGCGGCCGCCATACCCGTCGCAATGGCCGTGAGCCGGACAAAAGCTCCCAGGCGTCGCGCTTTCATGACGCGCCCCCAGTGGCCACCGGCGACGAGGCATCCGCCGGCGCGCGGCTCCAGTCGCGCGTGACCTCATAGCTTGTGCAGCGAAAGCCGTCCGGGTCGATATCCTGCTGATCCGTCTTTTCCGGCACATCCACGCGCTCAAATGCCACTGTCGCAATCCAGTACGCCGGATTCGGTCGTTTTGCCGCTGGATTGAGCGGAATCAACTGCCGAGAGAAGAACACCTGTGCGGTCGATCCCACGAACGTGATCGAACCGACCCGTGCGATGACGCGTGCCTGGTCCTTCAGCAGCTTCAGCGGTCCAGCCGGCCCCCGCACGAGTGCGTCGTAAGCTTCTTTCTCGTGATCGTCGCTCATGAACATCACTGCAGCGTGCGTGTCCGAAATCGTCTCCCAGTCGTAGCTTTCTCGAAGTTCGACGTAGGTGTGCAGGTCGTGCCGGTCGGTCTTCTCGGAGAAGGTCACATGTCCATTGGCCGTCGTCGGCAGCACGTCCACCTTGCCGGTCGATGAATCCACGCGCAGCACAGCGGGTGGATTTGGACGTTTCAGGAGTCCTAAAGCTCCCATGCCAGAAACGGCGGCCAGAGCAACGACTGCCGAGAGAACCGAGCGCCGGTCCGCGGTACGGGCCTTCTCTGCAGCGGCTTCGACCTTCGATTTCTCGAACGCCTTCGCCTGGGTCAGATACCAGCTGACCGCATCGCGCTCGTGCGCCTCGACGTTACCTCCATGAGCGGCCGTCTGTTCTGTCGTCGGTGCCTTGCCGATCTGCCGGCGGTTTCGTGCGGGCGAAGCCGCTGCAAACCACTGTCTGATTGTTGATGTCATCGTGATCCCCATTTCAGTTCCGTGCGACTGGCCTGTTGCGCCGCCGGCTGATTAACCGGTATCCACTGTCCGGTCGGCTCTGGCGGTCTCGGCGGCGAACTACATCCCGAAAGGACCGTCAGCACGAGCATCACACTTGCCGCAAATTTCATTTTCTGTTTCTCCTGCTCAGCCGCCGCGCGAACCACATAGCGGCACTGTGTATGCGCCGAGGCAAAAGGAAGAGCCCTACCATCAGGCGCGACTGTCCTTAGCAGAAAAGCTTGATCGACACCATGGCGCCAATGGTGGCTATAACCGCGGCCAGCAGCCACCACCGGGCAATCTTGACCAGAAACACGAGCATGATTTACCTCGCTTCACGAAGGCTTCCGCCAGTTTTTGATGCCGATCCGCCACCGAATTTACCCATCGAGGCAGCAAGCTTCGCCACATTGCCGAGCTTTCCAACCATCGTCGATATTCCAACACCCCCAGCAAGCGACGATGCCAGCCCTGGCAGGTTTAGGGAGATGACCCAGAAAGCCAGACCCATGATGTCAAGGTAAATAACCTGCGCCAGGGACGGCGACCCGTTCTGCGGAATGATGCTCATCGCAAAGTTGACTTCGAGGGAGCAGGCAGCGGCGAACAGTGTGACGAGAAATACATAATTCATGCATTGCCCCACCCAGTTCCAGAAAAACTGACGCGACGGGGGAAAGAGCGCGGCCGAAATAAACAAGGGTCCAAGAGCCAGCAAGATCCCAAGCGCGAATTTGGCAAGGATGATGTAGGCAATCGCGATCGCCATGAACGGACCGCCGAAGATGATCATCAGCGCAATCGTCCAGACCGCCGCAATCACCTTGAGCCCCGACGCCTGCATGTAGATCGACTGCGCCGCGTTAATGTAGGCGTTCAACAGGTTATCCAGGCCGGAAACTGGATTGTTCCCGTTGGTGAGCGCACCGGCGAGTTGTTCGCCGAATCCGTTGAAAAACGGCACGACGTAATCGCTGTAAAACTGGATGTTCATACCGCACGTGAGAATGAGCGCCCAGGTCGCCATACGCATCAGGAAGTCGTTGACAGGTTCATCGTTGCGCCCTTGCCAATAGGTCCACAGAATGAGCAGCACATAGATGCTGAAACAGGTAGCCATCAGTGGTGAAATCAGCGAAATGATGCGCGTTGACCCGCTCGTGATGGTGTTCAACACGTTCTGGTCAAACGCTGTTGTCATCGCGGTAAAAAGCTGGACGTCTGCCACGGATGCCTCCTGGTGGTTTAAAGGGCGCGTGCGACATGGGCTTACTTCAGCCCCGCCGCTTTCGCTTCGGCGTCGTCACTTGCCGCATTGATGCCCTTTGCCTTTCGTTCAGCGGCCAGCTTCTCCGGCGTCATCCCGAGGAAAGCGGCATCGAAAGCCAGCTCCTTCTTCTGCTGCGCCTCCTCCTGCAGGTTGTGTTGATGCCGATCCCATGCGAGGTATCCAAGGTAGCCAGCGATAGCGATCAGCAGTGCGATGACCGTCGAGATAAGAGCCTTATTGACCATTGGTTTTCCCCAGGAAAGCGTTGTCGAATTCGCGGTCGCGCTGCTCTTGAGCAAGCTTCAGTTCCGCTTGCTGAAGCTGCGCGGTGAGCTGCAGCCGCGTCTGGTCATTCGTGACCATCGCCTCTTCAGCGGTCATGCGGTTCTGCAAGTCTGCCTTCTGCGCCGGATCCTGCGTGAGGTTGGACTGCTGCATGAGCGCCTGGATATTGTTCAGCCGTGCCATCGTCGCGCTGTACGCCTGTTCGTTCATCGCCTTGTTCGTCGCAAGCGTGTCGTAATAGCGCTGCTGCCCAGCCGTGCTCGCGCCGGTCATACCTTCCTGCTGCTCAATCATGCGCATCGAAGAGCTCAGGCCGCTGAGGCCGCCGCCCCCGTTTTTCGCCTGGTTGTAAATGTCCTGCCACTGTTCTGGCAAGTAGTTACGCAGCGAGGCGTCGTTCATGATGTTGCCGAAACTGCTGTTGCCAGTGAGGGCCTGATACTGGGTCTCCTGATTCTGGATCTGCTGAAACAGTTGCTGGACCTGCACCATCTGTTGCGCGAGCTCGGCAGGCGAGATCGTCGGTACGCCCTGCGCCTGTGCCTGCGAGAACGCGCAGGCACACAGCAGAGCAATGAGGGAACTTCGGGGCCGCAGCCACTGCAGCCGGAACGTGAGACTCATGCCACAGCGCTGTGAGCGTTCCCGCAGGGTCAGGCGCAGCTCGGCAAGTGCTGGATCGATAGTGCGGGGTACGGCCTGATAGACAGTGGTGCCGTTCATCATCTCCTCCTCAGTTGCAGACGTCAGGCAAGAACTTCGTCGTCTGCCGGCTCGTGCACCGGCGGATAGATAACCGCGAGCTCGGCCCGCTTGCGCTCCAGGCCGCGCTGCAGCTCGTTGCCCCACAGCCGCTCGTCGGCACCGTATTTCGCTGACAGACGCACGCGCAGCTTGCGCTCGAACACACGCTCCAGATAAACGGGCAGCCAGACGTCCGGATCGTCGCCGAGTTCGGCGCGCACCGCATCGCAGATCAGCACGTTTTCTCGGTCGCCAGAGAACACCGCGATCGCGTCATCGAGCCCGCTCAGGTCGAAGCTGGCGAAGGCGGACTGGTTGCCCTGTTTGATCAGAAAACGGCGTGATTGCGGCGCGAGCTTCCTGAATTCCTGAAACTCCTTGCTCGTCATGCCGTCGCGCCGATAAGGCTCTTCCTCGGCGGCCGGGTCGGAGAGCCACATCTTGGTGGCAATGAGGCTGCGTAACGCGGGAAAGAGGTCCGCCGCGCGTTGCGCCTGCTCCGGCTGCTGCGTGATCAGACACATGAACTCGCCTTCCTTGCGGCCGCTGGCGAGCGTCTCCTCGATCTGCTCGCGTATCGTACGAAAGCGGATCGGCA
>Ga0153932_1000226_pt1 | contig 21546 bp, 14 predicted proteins | sample TSNJ016MetaG_FD_102273 | JGI IMG/M metagenome (GOLD analysis project Ga0153932, IMG submission 102273) | Attine ant fungus gardens microbial communities from New Jersey, USA - TSNJ016 MetaG | ecosystem: Host-associated > Fungi > Mycelium > Unclassified | place: USA: New Jersey, Wharton State...
AGTACATCGAATGTGTATGGCAATGCGAACGTGGAAGTCATCGACGAAAACGTGCCGCTGAATCCCGGCAACGACTATGCGGTCAGCAAGCTCGCCATGGAGAACATGGCGCGTTTGTGGCTCGACCGTCTGCCCGTCTTCTTCACGCGGCCGTTCAATTACACGGGCGTGGGTCAGAGCGAAGACTTCTTGTTGCCGAAGATCGTGAATCACCACGCGCGTCATGAAGCACGCATGTCGCTTGGCAACCTGGACGTGAGCCGTGATTTCTCCGATGTCCGCGATGTCGTCGAAGTCTATACACGGCTTCTGGAGATCGCGCCCGCGGGCGAGGCATTCAATACGTGTTCAGGCATTGGCCATTCGCTTGGCGAAATCCTGACCATGATGCAGCGCGTTGCCGGATACGAGATCGAGATTTTTGTCGACCCGCGATTCGTGCGGCGCAATGAGATTGCGAAGCTGGTGGGGTCGAACGCCAAGCTGCAGCGCGCGATTGGCCACGTGCCCGTCACCCCGATCTGCGACACTCTCGAATGGATGTTCAAACATGCACGCGCGCAGGTCGAAGCTGGGGTCAAGACGTGATGTCGCTTGCGTGATTCGCGTGATTCGCGTGATCGGCGTGTACGGTATGGCCGGAAATCAGATCGTCCTCGGCTATTTGCAGTGACGACTGCCGTCTGTAAATCTCCGCGATCCATTCTATAAAAACCTTCACCCGCCGTGGCTGATGCCGGTTCGCGGCATATAGGATCGACACCACGCGCGGGTACGACGGATACGCCCGCAGCACTTCTATCAGCGCACCACTTTCCAGATACGACGACAGCGTGTAGCTCGACGCCTGGATCAGGCCGAGGCCGGCGAGTCCGCACTCCACGTACGAATCGGCGTCATTGACCGCGAGAACCGCCTTCAGCGGAATGGTCCTGGTTTCGCCGTCCACCACGAACTCCCAGCTTCTGACGCGACCCGTTTTGCTCACCAGGTAATCCACGCACATGTGATGCTCGAGATCCTCGAGTGTCGTGGGCTCGCCATATTTCTCGATATACGACAGCGCTGCTGCAGTGACTTGGGAATAGCGGCCGATCTGCTTTGCGACCAGGCCGATATCGCCGACGGCACCTACGCGGATCACGCAATCCACGCCCGCCTCGATGATGTCGACTTGCTTGTCGGTCAGGCTCATTTCCACGCGGATATCCGGGTAGGCGGCGAAGAATTCAGGGAGCGCCGAGATGATGGTGCTTTTGGCCATGAGGGCGGGCAGGCTGACGCGTACAGTGCCTTTTGGGCTGAGCTTTGAGCGCGACAGGACCGATTCCATGTCGTCCACTTCGCCTAGTACGCGCACGCATCGCTCGTAATAAATCTCACCGTCTTCGGTGATGCTGATGCTGCGCGTCGTGCGGTTCAGGAGGCGGGCGCCAAGGTGTGCTTCGAGTGCTTGTACCGTGCGGGATACGCTCGCGGCAGGCAAGCGCAAGGCGTCGGCGGCCTTGGAGAAACTGCCGCTCTCAACCACACGCACGAAGACTTTCATTGCTAGAAAACGGTCCATGCCAGGAGGTCCCATTTTTCTGGCCCGCAAAATGTCAGGTGGCTGGCTTTTTGCTGCTGCGCGGGCCCAAAGTGGGATAGTACGACGGTTTTGTGGTGTTCTGCTTGGAAGGGCGTTGGGGGTTTACGGTTTTGGGTTCTAGCGTTAGCGGTCCGGGTCAATGCCAGGGCGGAGGTTCTGCGTTAGCGGTCGGGGTCATTGCCGGGTTGCTGCTTTCCAGGTCTTCGTGCGTTTTACGTTGGCTATTTTCTTTACCACTATTGCCACTGCGCGTGGCGGCGCGTCATTTCTGTCCAAAGCGACAAAGAAACGAAGCAAAGAAACGCTTTCACCGCTCTACCCTAAGTGTTCACAGCGTGCAGTTTTCATTCATGGGTGCCCCAAAAGCACAGTGCTCGCCAGAGCCACGGATGTGTGAAACCCTCCTTCTCGCGAATCCTGACAGTAAAACGCTGCGCCCCGTACGCTCTCGGGCTAGCACCGATGACTGAACCCGCCCAAGGAGCGCCCCGCGCTATCCGCGAAAAACCTTCCACCGAATTTTTACGCATGCCGAACCATTTTTTAAACCACCTGCAGAATGCATAACGCCTAACCCCGCAAATAACAATGCAACCGATAGCTAACCCGCGAAGCACCACAGCGGCGAATACGCGTGGGGCCTTGCAGGTTGTGGGGCAATGGTGCTTGCCCGAGAGCGTACGGGGCGAAGCGTTTTACTGTCAGGATTCGCGAGAAGGAGGGTTTCAAACATCCTAAGCTCTTGCGAACACCGTGCTTTTTGGGGTACCGATGAAATAAAACTGCACGCTGTGGACACTTAATTTTTAGAGAGTTGAAAGCGTTTTCTTTGCTTCGCTTCTTTGTCGCTAAGGACCAGGAAATGACGCGCCGCCACGCGCAGTGGCTAATAGTGCTAAAGAAAAATCCAACACCAAACGCGCGAAGACCCGGAGAGCAGCAACCCAGCAATGAACCCGACCGCTAACACCAGAACCCGCGCAACCCGGCAATCACTCCGACCACTACCCCGGACCAACACCCACCCAAGCGTCAGCGCCAACACCCATGATTATTAATGCACTACACCCGCATCAATAGCTTCGCTATAAACCGCCGCCACGCGCTTGGCGATCACGGGGGTATCGAAATTTTCGCGCGCATAGGTCCGGCACTCCGGCTCCGTCGGCAATTTCAGCGAGCCATCCAGCGCACCAATCAAGCCATCGGCAATCGAATCAACGCCCGTCGATGGCAAAACAAGATTCGCCGATAAAGCCGCAACCGCCTCCGGCAACCCACCCACCGGCGTCACCAACACCGGCGTCCCCGATGCCAAGGACTCCACCGTAATCAACCCAAATCCCTCGAGCGCAACCGTCGGCACAATACTCACATCCGCCGCACGATACAGCGCAGCCAAATGCCGGTCAGGCACAAAACCAAGCAGCCTGACATTGTCGTCAAGTCCCGCATCGGTAATGCGCGCCTGCAACTCCTCAGCAAGACGCCCCTTCCCCGCAATCAACAGCAATACATCCGGTTGCCGAGCCTTCACACGCTTCATCGCTTCGATCAAATCTTCCAACCCCATCCGCCTGACCAGCCGACGCACCGCCAACACCACCGGCCGGTCCTGCGGCAACTGAAGGCGGCGACGTGCATCGGAACGGCTCATCGGCACATTGAACTGCGAGACATCGACACAACCCGGCACCACGCGAATCCGCTCCGCAGGAATGGCATAGCGCGCCTGCAAGATCTCGCCGAACGCCTCCGACAATACGATCAACCGCGACGAACGCGCATACACCCGCTGCTCAAGCATCCGCTTGGTCCGCTGGCCAATGGAATCAGCACCTTCAACATGACTCTCATCCGCCCACGGCCCCTGGAAATGCGAGACCTGCGGAATGCCACGAGTGACATCGAGGCCCGGGAAGGTATAGAGCGCGAAATGCGACGAGACGACATCGGGCCGCTCACGGCCCAACGACGCCCGCAACGCACGCCGTGCCGCCATCAAGCGCCGCGGCAACGACTGCGCCGCCGGACCGAAGCCGTGAATGGCCCCTTCCGTATCCGCCGCCACGCGCGGAGACCCCGCGACCACACCGCGTACCGACACGCCCGCTCCCGGCAACGCGCCCACCAATGTGTGATACATCCGGTCCAAACCGCCCGCGCGCTCGGGGAACCAGTGCATTCCAATTTGCAGCGACTTGATGGCTTGCGTGCTCATGTCCACGACCTTGATCGAAATTGTAGATGGATAACGACAACCGCCAATCTGCTCATACAGGCGACACGTTTGATTTGTTCGTAGTCCCACGCATCACGGAATGGCCAGCGACGATCGTCGAGCTCTTCATCAGCGCCGCCGCTTTAGGCGCCCCGCCCTCCGTGTGCACCTCGCCTGACGCCGTCGCACCGGCCTGATTCGCAAAGCCGCGATACATATCCAGATATCGCCGTGCCATGCGCGCCCAGCCAAACTGGTCCGCCAGCAGCCGCGAAGCCTCACCCATTTCACGACGCAACTCAGGCGCATCAGCGAGCTTGGTGATCGCGCCCGCGAGCGCGGTGGCGTCGTCGGGATCGTCGAGCACAATGCCGCAGTCCGTGCCAATAATCTCCGCCCCGCCAGCGGTCTTTGCAGTGATGATCGGCAGGCCGGCCGCGAGCGCTTCCAGCAGCGAAAGGCTCATCGCTTCGTACCGCGAGGGGAAGACGAAGGCATCGACGGAATGCATCAACGTGGGCATGTTCTTCACCAGCCCCAGGAAATGCACGCGATCCGCAATGCCCAACGCCTTGGCTTCGTCGGGGTAAGGACTGCCGGGAAGATAACCGGCCACCACCAGTTGCACATGGGCTGGAAGCTGAACCAGCGCCTTGAGCACCGTGTCCAAGTTCTTGCGCGGCGTGCGCAGGTCGCCGACGAACAGCAGCAGGCAAGCATCGTCTTGCAGCCCGAACGATTTCCGGTCGGAGCCGTTCACGCGGGCCGCCTTGAACGCGCGCGTATCCACGCCGTTATAGACCACCTGGATACGCTCACCCGCTACACCGTTCGCGCGAATTTCGATGGCTACTTTCTCGGACACCGCGGCGATGATCTTCGAGCGCTGATACGCCCAGTGTTCAAGCCGCGCATTCACGCGGCTATACAACACCTGATACGCGGACCACAAGCCACCCGTAAGCTTGAACGGATAATACGGACTGCGCACCCAGCCGCCATGCACGAAATGCGCCGTGTTCACATCGGCTTTCGCCCACGATATAAACCCGTTCACATGCAGCACGTCGTATTCATTCTTGTGCGCCTTCAGCCACAACCCCGTCTTTAGCGCGAAGATCTGCTGCTTAAAAAGCTTGGTCGGCCAGAAGCGTCCAACCTTGATTGATACCCATCGCAAGCGCGCTTCGGAAGCAAGCTCCGGCGCCACGTGCGATGCCAGCAGCGTGACCTGATGGCCTTCCGCCAAAGCAGCGCGCGCGATCTCGTAGTTCACACGGCCTTGTCCGTCGTTGTGACGCACGACATGAGTGACGATGGCGATTCTCATCGGGGTGCCTTATCAGGGAAAGAAAGTGCCAGGATTGCTTGCTCCCGGCGACGCGCAAGCCGCTGGTGATGGCGCGCGGCGAGGACCGAGCAAAGACCCATGTAAAGGATCATCCCGCCAATCGACGTGAAGGTATTCGTGAACACCAGCATGCCGACAATCGCGAACGCGACGCTCAAGGAGGCCTGTGCGTATTTGTCGTCGCGCAGCGAAAACGAAGCACGAAACGCGCGTGCGAGCAGCAAGCCCAACCCGGCGAGATACATCAGCGAACCGGGCCAGCCGAGCACGAACGGCACGTTCATCACGCCGCTGTCAAAGCTGCCGTACTTGCCGAGATCGCCATTGGAAGTAGAGAGTTTCGTCGATGAACCCGTGGCGCCGAATCCCTCGCCGGAGACGTCGGTGAAGGCGGTTTTCGCAAAAGATGCGTAGAACTCGTTGCGCGCGGCATAACTGTTGTCATCGCTCAGATTGGTGATGGACTGCAAGCGCGTCGCCATCTTGTCAGCAATCGGTCCGAAGGTGAGCAGCGGCACGGAAAGCCCCGCCAGCACCACCGCGCCGACCAATATCCGCACCCGCACCTTGTTGCTCGCCTTGAGCAGTTGCAACACCATCGCGATCACCCAGCCGCCCCACGTCGAGCGGACCATGCACAGGCCAAACGAGATGAAGCCAAGACCGCCCGCCACCCAGCGTACGCTCTGCGTGCCGGCCATGGTGAAGGTGAGCGCAGCCATCATGGCAAGCGCGAACGGGCCCGATGAATTCATGGTGCTGAACACGCGCACGCCGAGCCGTACGGGATCGCCTTGCGACGCCATTTGCGAGCCGATCATCCACATGGAGTCCCAGCCCGGCATCAGGAAGAACTGAATGAGACCATAGCCGCCCATGAACAGCATGCCCCAGATGAATGTGTCGAGGATCGCCTGGCGGTACTTCGGATACTCGCGAGCATGGACCATGATGTGAAAGCCGATCAGCACCGGATATAGCCACGCCGCGAGGTCATAGGTGGCTGCCATCGGGCCGTTGGACATCACGCCGATCAGGTACGCGTAAGCGAGGCCCATGAAGATCAGCAGGAACGGCAGGCCACGCCGCTCAGCCAGCACCTTGTAGTGCCGAACCACGGTCAAGCCGCAGATCATGGTCACTACCACGGGCGCGACCTGGATCAGGCTCGTGGCCGTGAAACCGCCCTTAGCAAAATCCGAGAGCCTGCGCACTTCGGGACTGAGAAACCACTGCCACCAGACAAATCCGATGTACCGCGCGGGACTTTTGAAGTACAGCCATAAGCCGACGCCGGTGGCCAGAGCCGGAAAGCCATAGGTCAGCGCCGTTCCCTGATGCGCCAGAATCAGCAGCAGCGTGAACGCCCAGAACCCGCTTTGCGGCACCCAATACTTAGGGTCGTCGCGGAACAGGCCAAGGAAACCAGCGCGCAGGGGCTTACCACCGTTCTCGATCAGATCGGCCAGATACTTCGGCGTACGGGCAGAGGCCGGCGTGCTCATGGATCAGTTCACCCGGCGTTGAGGCGCAACATGACCAATCTCGGCATGCAGCACGGTGTCTGAGGAACGCGCGGCGACGTCGACGTGCCGCGTTCTCATGAACTCTTGCGTAAGTCGAACATGCTGAAGCGCGAACTGGCGCGTGGTGTAATCGCGCGCGGCGAAATGGCGGCTCGCCGCCTGCGCGCGTTGCAGGGCAAGCGCGGGATCAGCGACTATCGTGTCGAGCGCGCGCTGCAATGCGGGCACATCGTGCGGCGGTACATAAAGCACATGCTCTGGTCCGAAGTAATCGCGCAAGGACCCGACATCGGAGACGATCACAGGCTTGCCGAGCGCCACCGCTTCGAGCACCACCGTTATCCCCGAGACATGCGAGTTCGGGCGCAGCGGCACGACGATCACGTCGGCCCAGTCATAGAGGTCACGCGCCGCCTTCATGCCGATCGCCGGCGCGATCTTCACGTTACTCGCATGCAGCGCTTTCGATACCCGCCGACGCGTCGCGATCCGTACTTCATGCGCCGGGTTCTGCCGGAACGCCTGAGCAAGCGATTCCCAGTCGCGATCGCGATCGTTACCAATTGCGGCGATTCGCACTGGCGTATGGGGTTGCCACGCGGTCGGTTCCTGCAACGGAAAGTCGATCGGGTTGATACCGTAGAACACTTGCTCCACATCGCGCTTGAAATAGTCGCGTGCCATTTGCGCGTTCTCGCTCGCGTGCGTGGTCAGGACATCGGCGCGAGCGAGCAGCTTCTTGTACGCCCACTTGCGCAGTGCTCCGTAGCGCGCCCACCGGTCGACGAGCCAGACGCTTTGGGCGAGCAACATCGGATTGCCGCGAGCCCGGCCTTTCAAACGCAGCAACAACGCCGCGGATAAATGTTCAGCCTCCGTATGCGTCCAGATGACATCGGCGTTGAGAATTTCCTCGCGATTGCGCCACGTATGAATGAAGTCGAAGCCGAGCGCCGCTTTCAATCCACGTCGCATAACGCGCACGATTTTATTCTCTGGCTTGTCGCGCGAATACGTCAGCTTGAGCGCCGGCGACTCTGCATGGTGATACCCGTACAGGCAGCCGATGTTCTCCCCTTTGCGATAGAACCGCGGGTCGGTGCCATAGAACAAATGCACGTGAACGTTAGTCGCTGGCATGCGGGAAAGCTCCACGTCGATGTGGTCCTGTGAGTTCCGAACCCGCGATACGCGGCTCATGCGGCGCTCGCGCCGTCGGTGCGGCCGCGCATGGCGAGCGCGTAAGCTGCGGGCTCGTGCTGCGCGTCACGGCGCGCGTCTTGAGCGCCTTTGCGCATTGCGCGATAACGCGCCCAGCAGGCTGTATCGCGGGTGCGTGAAAGTGCCAGCAACGCATGTGCGAGGCCGGGCATCGCCCGCGTGCCGATGGCGGCGTACCAGTACCACGCCACGTGCCGCGCGATCGGACCCAGATGCTCGCGCAGCACCAGGTGCAGGTTGTATGCGGTGTCGGTGAGTGCGCCAAGGGTCTGCGCATCGCGGCCGTTGTCATCGAAACGTTCGGCTGGAAAATGATCGACCGCCACGCGCGGATCGTAGACCATCTTCCATCCCGCGCGCCGCACGCTCAAGCTAAACGACAAGTCGTTGCCGGGCTGCGCGCCCTTGCCGCGCAGACGCGTATCGAAGCGCAATCCGCCCACCGCTGAGCGCCGATAAATCATGTTCGCGCCCTTCAGCAACGAGACCGTTCGCGGCGCACCCACGCCCAGGTGATGGTTGCCGCAAATCTTGCCGGTGCGGCGGATCACTCCGACTTCCGAACGCTCGCCGTCGAGCAGCGCGCCGCGTTCGAACACCCAGTCACGGCCGCCGAGCGCACCCAGCGATTGATCGTTGCTGAAGGCCTCGTCAATCCGCAACAGCCAGTCGACGCGCGGTGCGGCGTCGTCGTCGGTGATCGCAATGATGTCGCCACGCGCAGCATCGAGCCCTCGGTTCAGCGCCGCGACCTGCCCGCCCACACCCGTCTCGATCACGCGCAACTCGAACGGATTGTTTGCAGCCAGCTCTGTCTCGAGCGCACGATGCGTCGCATCGTCTTCAGGACGCGCGACAACCAGCACTTCATCGGCTGGACGCACCTGGGCGCGCAACGCGTCGAGACAACGCTTCAGATCGGCGGGGCGACGATACGTCGGCACCATCACGGAGATGCTAAGGGTCGAGGTCGATGTCATGCAGCGCTCCGCTCGCGTTCAAACATTCAAGTAGTCTTCAACCGCTGCATAGTGTCCGCGGGCATAGCCACGCGAACGTGCCGGCATACCATTCATGATTGCGCCGTGCAGCGGAATACCCGCCGAGCGCAGGCGCCGGATGGCATCGGAGATTTCCATTTCGTTGTGCGCACCGGAGCGCATCACGAGGAAGTTGGTCCCCGACAGCTTGCCGATAAGCGATGCATCCGTGACCGCGAGCACCGGCGGGGTATCGATGAAAACAACGTCGTACACGCGCCCCAGGCCATCGAGATATTGCTGCAGGCGCGGCGACATCAACAGCTCCGATGGGTTCTCCGGACGCTTGCCCGCAGGCATGAAACTCAGGAACGGCGTGCGCGTGGTGCGGATGGCCTGCTCGAGTCCGATCGTGCCGGCAAGCAATTCAGCCAGCCCGTTTGTGCGCTCAACACCGAACGAACGCTCCAGCTTGCCGCGCCGCATGTCGGCGTCGATCAGCAGGACCTTCTTGCCCGACGCCGCCAGCAATACAGCAAGGTTCACCGCAAGAAAGCTCTTGCCGACACCCGACGCGGGGCCTGTCAGCATCACCGTATGATTGCGCGCTTCCATCAGCGTGAACTGCAGCGACGTACGCAGGCTGCGCATGATTTCGACGCAGACGTCGTTCGGTCGCATGGTCGCAAGAATAGGCGAGACACGGTCGCGGTCGCGCTCCGTGCGTTTCGCTTCCGCGTCGAGCTTAGCCTGCTCCGTGCTCATCGGGATGAGACCAATCAGCGGCAAGCCTGCAAGACGTTCGACCTTGTCCGGATCCACGATGCCCTTGAACATGGCGCGGCGCAGGAACACAAGGCCGGTGCCAAGGATCAGGCCGAGAATCACAGCCGCCGACATGATCAGGAATTTCTTCGGCTTGATCGGCGCACCCGGGCGCAGCGCTGCATCGACAATATGAACGTTACCGCCCGTTCCCGCCTTCTGCACCGACAGTTCCTGCACACGATTCAGCAGCAGCACGTAGATGTCTTCGGCCACTTTCGCATCGCGTTGCAGCGATACCGCTTTTACTTCGGAGGCCGGAAGATTCTTGAAGCGCTCGCTGAAACGCGCACGTTCGGCTTCCAGTTGACCCAGTTGCTGCTGCGCGACGATAAGCGCCGGATGGCTGCTCTCGAAGCGCTGATCCAACGTGGCAATCTGCAGCTTCAACGCGGAAATCTGCGCTTCATACGTAATGCTGCCTTCGAGGTAAACCTTCGCTTCGTCGCTTGCATTGATCGAACCGGACTTGCTTTGATACTCCGTCAACGCGGCTTCAGCGTGTTCGAGATCACCCTTCAGGCGCGGTTGTTCGCTCTTCAGGAACGCGAGCATTTTTTCCGCATCGGCCTGCTTGCTTTCAATGTGCTGAAGCAGATACGAATTGGCCAGTGCATTCGCAATTTCAGCGGCACGCGCCGGGTCGCCGTTCTCGAGCGAGATCTGGATCACGCCGGTCGACTTGCCCTGCTCTACAACCGTAATACCCGATTGAAACGAGGCGATGGCATCGAGGTCATTCGCGCGTATCACCACGAACCGCGTACCGGGACGCGCCACCAGCTTCGTGACATCGATCGATACGCCATTACCCTTCGCCATTTCACCCACGCGGCCCTGGAGCAACGGCACGCCTTCGGGCGTGGCCAGCGAATAGCGATCGTTGCCGAGCGCGGTCATGGTCATCTTCACGCCTTCCAGCGCAGGGACCACTTCCACTGAATCGACCGTCGCCTGTTCACCGCCCCACGCGTACGACGACATGCCCAGCCACGGCTTCCCCGGCTTGCCCGAGGTCGCGAGACGCGCGGCGATGCTGCCGAGCACCGGCACGGTCATCGGGCTCACCGAGAAGTTGAGCTTGCATTGCTCGATGACAGGCGCGACCACGCCCCGGCTCTTGATGATCTCGATCTCGGCGTCGGTCGGCAGCGCGCCCGACGAATTGCCGATCGCGGCGCCCGTCTGCGTTTGCGTGAGTGCTTGCGACGTGTTGTCGGACTGCTCCACGCGAACGTGCGCATCGGCGGAGTAGACCGGCTTCGCGACGTAGCAGTAACCGGCCGCGGCGAGAATGATGAAGGCCGCGGTGCCGATCAGCCACCAGATGTCGTCGAGGACCACCTGCAGCAATTGCCCCAGGACAACGTCCTCTTCTTCGGTCTTGACTTGAAACGAATGTGCTGGCGTGCTCACGATTCATCCCCGGTTGGTTCGATGCATTCGACGTTATGGATAGCGTTCATCGCGTCAGTTCCTTCAGGTAGAAGAGTGTCTGCAAGCTCGGCAGAACCTGGTTGACCAGACGGTTGAACTGGACGGCTCCGGACGTGCCCACATACACCACGTCGAGCGGGTGAAGCTGGAATTGCGAGGACAGCAGCAGCGAATCCGGTTGCGTCAGATCCAGGAGGTAGATTTCAGGCGAAGTTGGTTTGTCGCGTGCACCACGCACCACGTAGATTTGCCGTGCATTCGCGTCCGTGTCGAGGATGCCGCCCGCTTGCGTGAGCGCATCAGCGATCGTCAGGCGGCCTTTCATCATCGAAACAGGCAGCGGCGTCTTGACTTCGCCCATCACGAACACGCGGCTGTCGGTACGATCGGGCACGTTCACGATGTCGCCCGCCTGCAGCATCACGTTCTGCGCAATCTCGCCCCGATCAAGCACGCCGTCGGCGTCAAGCACGTAGAGTTTGCCGTTGCGCGTGAGACGCACGCGCTGCAGGTCGGCGTCGGAATTCGTACCACCCGAACGTGTGATTGCGTCGATCAGCGTGAGTGGCACGTCGCTCATCGCGAGCGGTCCGGGCGTCTTCACCTCGCCGGTCACTGAAACCTTCTGACTCCGATAAGCCAGCACGCGAACGTCGACTTGCGGCTTCTTAAGGTAGGGCGACAGGCCCGCAGCGAGCTGATCCCGAATCTCGCCCGCCGTCTTGCCCGCCACGCGCAGCTTGCCGACGAACGGGAAGTAGATTGTCCCGTCAGGCGCGATCGTCTGTCCGAACGGATCGGCCTGTCCGGGCAACGCAGTGGTGTACGGCTGCGCGAGCGCGCCAGCGATCGTTTGCGTGGTGTTGCCACCCGCCGACATGGTCTGCCCCTGCTGCGTGGTGAGCTCCGGGTGATCCCATATCGTGATGCCGATCACATCCTGCGGCGCCAGCCGATACACGTATTGCGCCGGGTCCGCGAAACGCGAAGGCGGCAGTTGCGCTGCCGGACCCGGGCGGTTTTGCTGGATGATCACGTCCGCCGTGATCAGGTGCACGGGATAGGTCGCGGTCGGCGTGGGGTCCGTATCGTTCAGGCGCGACGTGTTCAGGTTGTAGCCCGGCAAGGCGCCACAAGCCGACAAAAAGGTTGTCAGCGAAAAGACCACGGAAACAGATAAGACTAGAGACCGGTTCACCATATTTTATTCAGCCATCCCTGGACCAGACGTTCAATTAAGCCGAAGCTCTCGCGATAAGCATCTTCGTGGCCGCCGTATGGATCGGACACTTCAGAGTCTTCCCACTTGCCAAGCAGATGCACCTTGCCGCGTGTGTGCGGGGCCATCTGTTCAATGGCGGCAATCTGCTGCCTTTCCGGTACGAGAATCAACTCGGCAGAGCGCGCCATGGACTCGTCGAGCCGGCGCGCTGAGTGTCCCGATGGATCGACATCGCGCTCCACCAGCAAGCGGTGCATCGTTGGATCGATGTCGCGGCCTTCTTCGGCGAAGAGGCCGGCGGAGCGAAATTCGATCGGGTAGATCGGGCGTCTCGGGTCATTCACCGCGAGCTTGCCGGCGTATGCGCGGAACAGCATTTCCGCAGCAGGGCTTCGGCAGACGTTCGCATGGCACACAATCAAGACGCGTCGAAACATGGGTTGTATCCGTTAATGCGGCGCAGTCGCGGGATCGGGTCCTTCAACCGAAGCCGCGCTCGCAGCGCCTGGGTGTGTCGATATTTTTTTTAATAACCGCAGAGTTCTTGTCTTGCCAGCCCGTTCGTCAGGCCGTGACCGGCGCCTTCACCGATTGCCGTACACCACGTCCGATCGCGTGATATTCCACGCCAATCTCGTTCATGGTTTCCGGCTCATAGAGATTGCGGCCATCGAAAATCAGCGGGGTCTTCAGGCGGCGTTTCATGCCGTCGAAGTCCGGGCTCTTGAACACCTTCCATTCCGTCACGATGATCAATGCGTCGGCGTTATCAAGCGCTTCCGTGTGGTCGTTTGCGTACGTGAGGCGAGCGAGCAAAGCAGGCGTGGCGCGCAGGTCGAGTGCGATCACGCGGCGCGCTTCGTCGGTTGCGACCGGATCGTAGGCGCTGATCGACGCGCCCCGCGCGAGCAGCGCCGCAATCAATACCCGGCTCGGGGCATCGCGCATGTCATCGGTATTCGGCTTGAAAGCCAAGCCCCAAAGCGCGAACTTCTTGCCGCTCAGGTCATCGCCCAGTCGGGCCACTATCTTGTTCGCGAGCGTTTGCTTCTGCGCCTCGTTCACCGACGTCACCGCTTTCAGGATTTCCATCTGCTCGTCGTACTCGCCGGCCGTCTGGATCAGCGAACGCACGTCCTTCGGAAAGCACGAACCGCCATAACCGCAGCCCGCATACAGGAAGTCGTAGCCAATGCGCGGATCAGAGCCAATGCCACGACGTACCGCCTCGATATCCGCGCCCACACGATCCGCGAAATTCGCGAGTTCGTTCATGAACGAGATACGCGTGGCGAGCATGGCGTTAGCCGCGTACTTGGTGAATTCGGCCGAGCGCACGTCCATGTACAGCGTGCGTTCGTGATTACGGTTGAACGGCGAATACAGGCGCTTCATGCGTTCGCGGGCGCGTTCGCCGGGTACGTCGTCGTCGCAGCCGAGCACGATCCGGTCGGGCCGCGTGAAGTCATCGATAGCCGCGCCTTCCTTCAGGAACTCCGGGTTCGAGACCACCGAGAACATGTGCTGCTCACCACGCGTTGCAAGCTCCTGATCGATCACCGCTTTCACGCGACGCGCCGTGCCAACCGGCACCGTCGACTTGTCGACGATCACCTTGAAGTTATTCATGTAACGGCCGATATCGCGCGCCGCCGCAAGCACGTATTTCAGGTCGGCGGAACCGTCCTCGTCGGAGGGCGTGCCCACCGCAATGAAGAGCACATCGCCGTGTTCGACCGCAGCCTTTACATCGGTGGAAAAGTGCAGGCGTCCTGCCGCGCGATTGCGCGCGATCACCTCTTGCAGACCCGGTTCGTGGATCGGCACGCCGCCGCCGTTCAGGATCGCAATCTTGCGTTCGTCCAGATCGAGGCACAGCACGTCGTTACCGATATCGGCCAGACACGCGCCCGTCACGAGGCCTACATAGCCGCTACCGATGATGGTGAGTTTCATAGCACGCGCTCCAGGGTTGGCAAATTATTCAAAGTATTCTTAGTAAGCATTCGAACCGGCGAAACCCTTCCACAAGGTCATGGCAACAATCTTCATGTCGAGTCCGAAGGTCCAGTGCTGCATGTAGTACAGGTCTAGTTTCACGCGCCCCATCATCTTTTCGATGCGGTCAGTCTCGCCGCGAAAACCATTCACTTGCGCCCAGCCGGTAATGCCGGGTTTGATGCGATAGCGGTACATGTACCCCTTGACCAGGTCCTTGTAGATGTCGTCGTGTTCGAGCGCATGAGGGCGCGGACCGACCACCGACATCTCGCCTCTCAACACATTGATGAACTGCGGCAACTCGTCCAGGCTGGTCCTGCGCAGGAAGGCACCCACGCGTGTCACGCGCTTGTCGCCCTTCTTTGCCTGCGTGACGTGGCCGGCCGTTTCCTTGTGCACTTTCATCGAACGAAACTTGTAGATCTCGAACTCGTAACCATCAATACCCTTGCGCTTCTGCTTGAAGAACACGGGCCCGGGCGAGGACATCTTCACGGCCACCGCCAGCACGATCAGCAGCGGCGCGAGGCACAGCAGCACGCCTGCCGCGAACAAGCGGTCGAACACCCGCTTCGGCAACACCTTGAGGTCCGTGATCGGCGATGCAGCCAGGTTGATGGCCGGCACGCCGAGCAGGTCCACCACCGCGTGATTGAAGAACGACAGGCTGCGCACGTCCGGTATGAACCGGATATTCACGAAGTCGTCGCGGAACTCCGTGACGAGCTTGTGGATGGTCCGCTCCTGCGAGATCGGCAGCGCCAGCCACAACTCACGAATCGCACGCCGACGCACGAGCGCCGTGAGGTCACCCAGATCGCGGCTTACCGGCACACCGGCGAGGGTGACTTCCGGAAAGGTTTCATCGAACACATAGACCGGGCTGAAACCTGCTTCGGGACGGCTGCGCATTTGCTCGATCAAGAACTCCCCATAGGGCGCAGCACCGACGATGGCGACCGCCTTCTGGTTAAACCCTTCGCGACGGATCAACTTGAGCGTGGCATGCACCACCGCCTTCGAAAGCATCAGCAAGCCCGCAGCGGCAACACCCCAATACAGCAGCCACAAACGCGACAACAAGTCTGCCCGATGCACGCTGAACGTCAGCAGCACGCCCGCTCCTTCCACTATCAGCCATGCCAGCGTCACGCGCCACAGCAGGTCATACACGGGCTTGCCGCGCCACGACTTGTAGATTCCGAACGACGGGAACGTCATGATCACCAGCACGCAATTGAATGCGAGCAGCGTGCTTTGCATGTCGTCGAGCCAGACGGCATTTCCGGCGTGCACCGACGCGGCCAGTAGCGCGCCCAGCGCTACCATCGCGATGTCGATCATTCTCGAAAGCACGCTCAACATGTAAGACACCTCGGGTGGGAAGACACAATCTGCTCGGGTCTCGCTTCAGCTTCACTCATTCGCCTGGTGCAAAGACCGGAAGCAAAGGCGGAGAAACGAGAGCGCCCGTCGCCTTGGTACATACCCGTATGAGGCTGGAATTTAATTCATGCTGCAACCGCAAAATAATGCGCGGGTTAATTAGCGTCTTTCCGCGTATTTATTTTTGTCACGAAGCGGTTTGAAAGTCGCGACAAGGCCACGACAGCAGTCTACAAGCGATGCTTTGATGAATTTTTTTCAGATTGTTACTGATCGTCCTGCGCCTTACTGGGAAAGGCTTTCCGCCGAATAATAAGCAATTAATTTTCGAGAAAAAATTCCAGAAAGGTAAGAAAAAAATTCAGCGGTCTATTCTCGTTACGTTTTAATTACCAAGTTACCGATTTGAGTATGTCCGATGATTATTTTTCTGTTTTTTGATTTATCAGCCATTTACTACGTGCTAAAAATTGTAATACCCGATCAAGCTCAAGGAGTTCCCCCGTCATGACCGCTCTCGACACGAGACTTAACACCACTCCGCTTACCCCTGGTGGAGCTGAAACGAAGCTCAGGATCCAGCCGGTTATCCTGGCCGGTGGCGCGGGCACACGCCTATGGCCCATGTCGCGCGAGCACTTCCCCAAGCAGCTGATTGGTTTGATCGGTGACCAGTCGCTGCTGCAATCCACCGCGCAGCGTCTGGACGGCCTGACTTATGGCACGGCGCGTATTGACGACGCCATCATCGTATGCGGCGAGGATCATCGCTTCACCACCGCCGACCAGCTGCTAGCCGGTGGCCGGCACGCACGCCTGATCCTTGAGCCGCTTGCGCGGAACACGGCGCCCGCGCTGACTGTTGCTGCCATGCACGCGATGGCGGCGGGCGAGGACGCCATCCTCGTGGTCATGCCGGCAGATCACGTTGTTTCGGATACCGAAGCTTTTCACAAGGCGATTGGCGCGGGCGCCAAATGCGCGCAGGACGGTGCGATCGTCACCATGTGTATCGTGCCGACGCATGCGGAAACCGGCTACGGGTACATCAAGGTCGGCCAGCAGATGCTGAGCTCGGGGGCATGGCCACTCGAGAAGTTCGTCGAGAAGCCGCATCTCGAACTCGCGCGCCAGTACGTCAGCTCCGGCGAGTATTGGTGGAACGCGGGGATCTTTATCGTGCGCGCTTCCGTGTGGCTCAAGGCCATCGAGCACTTCCAGCCTGTCATCTATGCCGCCTGCCGCGCCGCCAGTGATGCCGGCACCCACGACGGCGAGTTCTTCCGGCTCGACAAACAAGCGTTCGCCGCGTCGCCGTCGGACTCTATCGACTATGCCGTGATGGAGCAGCTGGCCAACGATCAGAGCGTCTGCTCAGGCGCAGTTGTGCCATTGAACGCGGGCTGGTCCGACGTCGGCTCGTGGGACGCAATCTGGAAGATCCTGCCGAAGGACGGCGAAGAAAACGTCGCGCGTGGCCGCGTGATGTTCCAGGGAGCGACATCGACTTATGCACATTCCGAAGGACGGCTGATCGCATGCGTGGGAACGCATAACCTCGTGATCGTGGAAACGGCGGATGCCATTCTCGTCGCGAACAAGGAATGCGTGCAGGACGTGAAAGCGATCGTCGGGCGCATCAAGGCAGAGCAAGGCAAGGAGGCCGCGGATCATCGCAAGGTGCATCGGCCGTGGGGCCACTACGATTCAATCGATAACGGCGAGCGTTTCCAGGTCAAGCGGATCGTTGTGAAACCGGGCGCGCGGCTGTCATTGCAGATGCATCATCACCGCGCGGAACACTGGGTCGTGGTGCGGGGCACGGCGCTTGTCACGCGCGGCACCGAGACGTTCATTCTCGCGGAAAACGAGTCCACCTACATCCCGATTGGCGTTCAGCATCGGCTTGAAAACCCGGGCAAGATGCCGCTTGAAATGATCGAGGTCCAGTCGGGCACCTATCTGGGCGAAGACGATATTGTCCGTTTCGACGACAAGTACGGCCGGCAATAAAAAACGCTGTGTGGCGCGTGATTCACATGCGCCGCACAGCGTTTCCTGTCAAACCATTCAGACCGGATGAGACCTGGCTCAGTGCACTATCCAGCGTTAGCCTTGAACGTCTTAACCTTGAACATCCGCATATCGGCGAACCTCAACGCGCTCCGGCGCTGCAGCGCGTTCACGCTTCGGCTCCTGCTGCGCCAGGCCGGCCGCGGGATTGGCGACTGGCGCAGCATGCGGTGCGTCGGCGGGAGTTTGCACGGGGTGGGTCATGCGAGTGGATTGCGCCGCGATCCATCTGCGAGACCATTCGAGCGCGTACTCCGCCGCTTCCTGCGGGTTCTCGAAGCGCGGACCGATCAGCCCGGAACGTTCCACCCGACGGCCGTCCTTCACGATTTCGGCCCAGCCGCGGAACATGCTGCCCGCTACCGGCCGCGCGATGGCGTAGATGGCGTAACCGTGACCGTCATGCACCGGGGCGCAGTCGGGCTCGAAAGCCATTGGCAACGGATCGACAGAGTGATGCCGGGCGTCCGACGGGTCACGCTGGAACGAATGCGACGCCGAGGCGGCCATGGCCGCACGGGTCGGCGACAACGGCGTTGGCGCGTTGGCGCGCGCGACGTCGTGCGCTTCGGCAATCCGGCGCGGGACGGCGGCGAAGAGCGCGTCCACCCTGTTTGCGCTGTTTCCGTCCGAATCGCCCCAAGACTCCGGGTTCTGCCAGAACACGCCGCGCAAGCGATCGCATTCATAAGTGGCCTGCGTCTGGCGCGGCGGCGCTTCGGTCGGCGTGGACGGCACGATGGCGAAGGACCGGCCACGCGATGCAAGCCGCGTCACCATTTCGAGCAGCGTGCCGTCCATCTGCCAGTCGTTGAAACGACGGCGGCAGGTAGGCACGGTCGGATAATGACTGGGCAGCTTCGACCAGGTTTCTCCTGTGGTGAGAATCCACAGCACGGCATTCACGATCGTGCGCGGGTGCGCGCGCGGACGGCCGCGCCGATGTTCACGGACTTCACCTTCCGTCACGAGGGCGGCAACCAGCGTCCATTCTTCATTACTAAGTTCGTCGAAAAACATTGCGTTGCTCCATGCAGCCGGACTGCGCTGCGAATGTTGAACCAAGCGTAGCGGGCGTATTTACTGCCCACGCACGGATGAATCAAGAAATTCGGGGTGTTCGCAAACGTTTGCCAAATAGCACAAGATGGTGCATGTAATTTGCATCTATTCCGCTAGTGGTGCAGAACAGGTTCCAAAGCGGCGCACAACTCACCGTAATACTTGCGTATGAAGATTACGTGCAGGAAGCATACCACCCTAATGGTTTGCCCGAATATGACAAAGCAGTAGATTTTCAGGAAACGTTATTAGAAATAATTCTTACATCTACAAGTAATTTATTCCGATTGATCTATTGAAGTAGGAAGTACAGCTGTTAAGCGAATCCATAAAAATCCATATCTATCTTCAGCGCACGATAGGCGCGTTCAACCCGTTCCACATCTGATGCCTGGTTACTGGCTTGTATGCCCTTCAATTCAGGAACGGGCAGGGAAACAGACTTGCAAAACGGATAGTCGCGCACCCGCAAATCTGGCGCGATGGTAGTGAAAAACGCCGTCGTGGGGATATCGAAGCCGGCTGCTATATGAACGGCGGCGGTATCGGGTGTTACCAGATACGCGGCGTGCTTGATCCACGCGAGAAAATCTGCCGTATCGGGCGCTCGCGAAGTGACGTCAGTGTAAAGCATATGATCGATATCGCCAAAACCCGCCACGGGAAGCCTGTAACGCTGCCACAAGGCCTCCACGAGGACCTTGTGCAACGACGCAGGGATGCTGCGCACAGGCGTACTCGCGGTGGGGCACAGTAAAACATAATCGCCCTTTACCGCTTGTCGCCTTGGCAGCACCAGCTCCTGCAGCCAGCGATTGCACTTGTTCATAGCCGGGACTTCGTCTGCCTTTATCCCCATTGCGTCGAGAAAGAAATCGATCATCGGCAGCGAAGCAAACTTTGGCCAGAATAGATGATTGCCTAAGTCAATACGTAACTCTGTGTAAGAGAGTGTGTCGAGCTTCACAGGTAAATCGATGATGGAACCCAATAGCGGAGCAGCCAGTTCATAGAGGCGCTTTACATAAGCCGGCGCGTGAGCCGGCCGATAAATCGTGAATGAAAGGTGGGGGAATCGCGCCTTGATCGCAATAAGAGCGGTCAGGCCGATAACTGAATCGCCTAGTGTCACACCCATGCCATTAATCACGTGTACGTGCGATACCGCGGCGTAATCCGGATTGAATGGGCTCAATGCAGCGTTATTGATGTTATTGGACTGCCCGAGAGCGCGATATCCGAGAGCGGGTGTATTGGTCACTTCCAGATCGTATGACGCCACGATCTCGCCTCCCGGCGAGAGCAGCGAACCCGCATTCGTCAGCGCCGATACTTCGTCTAGCACCATCCGCAGAGCTCCTTGCGCGTTGCCCGAAATGAGAACGCCCCGGCCGATAGCCATGACACTCCGTATGGACTCATCCAGGTGGACCTTGAAGTTGATCGGGAAACAGTGCTACGCAGTTGCCGACGGCCTAGTGACGCGGGTCGGCCAGTTCTCTAACTGGCAAGCACCCTATCCGAGGGTAGGAGAAACCGGGTTGCAACGGCCGGAGAGGCCAACGCACCCAACTCTCTCGCATGAGTAAAGCCGACTCAGGGCTCTAGCGACGCGTCGGCTGTCAGCCGAGTTCAGCGTTGCGCCCGCAATGCAGTGTGGCCACTTTCGCGTAGATACGCATTGGCCTGCTTTGACACACCGATTTCCGATCGACCCAAGGATACATGCCGCGCATTAACCGGCGCAAATGCTTTTGCCACGCCAGCATGACCACGGTTCATCACCGTCGGCCGAAACCCGATATACCGCATGAGGGCTAACCGGTAACAACTCTTTCGCGGGTAAGGTTCGTGCGCATCGAACTAAAGTGCCTGACTTTTTTATATTTTGATTTTTGCCTGGCTTGCGCGCTGCCCGACGAAACGGTTCTATCGCTTGACGTTCCGTATCCGATCGTTTGGATGGCGCCAAGCAGACGTCACCTATCGTACCTGGAGCACTTCAGCGATAGAGCGCCGCGGTTCGCGCGGCACCCTGTCGCTCTTGCAGTCCGGCGGACTTCCTCAGACTGCCCCGATACTTCTCCGAAGCAGCCGCATCCGCCCTCCTCCGCCCTCCAACTCTGACTAATTAGTGCAGCTTGTGCGCAAGGTACAGACCGTACTCGTCGCGCTCACCGTACCGTCCCGGCAAGAAACCGTTGAAGATATGGCCCCCCACCCTCGCCCCAACATTCTCCAGCCGCCGAATCGTCTCTTCCAACTGCCGTGCACCCGTGTGATCGGCACGCGACACCAGCAGCACCAGGTCACAGTCTTGCGAAGCGATCGACAACGCATCGCTCACCGGCAGAACGGGCGGCGAATCGATCACCACGTAATCGTACGTCTCGCGAAGCTTGGTCAGCATCTCCTGGAACGCAGGCCGTCCCAGAAGCTCCGACGGGTTCGCCGGCACGCTCAGCCCCGCGTTCAGCACTGAGAGGTTGCTCTGATCAAGCTTCACGATCGCCTCTTCCACTCGAGCCGTGCCCTCCAGCACTTCGGCCAGCCCTGCGCCGCTGCGCTCTTTCAACAGATGCCGCAACCGGCCCTGGCGCATGTCCGCATCGATGAGCACCACCGAAGCGTGCGTCTCCGCCAACAGATAAGC
>Ga0153932_1000227_pt1 | contig 21500 bp, 21 predicted proteins | sample TSNJ016MetaG_FD_102273 | JGI IMG/M metagenome (GOLD analysis project Ga0153932, IMG submission 102273) | Attine ant fungus gardens microbial communities from New Jersey, USA - TSNJ016 MetaG | ecosystem: Host-associated > Fungi > Mycelium > Unclassified | place: USA: New Jersey, Wharton State...
CAGCAAATGCTTGAGGCGCGTTGCGTTTGCACGCGTTGCCTGCTCGTCTTCGGTCTCGCCGTCTTCGTCGTCGCTTTCCGACGCGAGTTCAGCTTCGTCGAGTTCGGCGTCGGTATCGGCATCAGCCGCCACCGCGTCTTCGTCGAGCGTGGTGTCCTTGAAACCATCGACCAGTTCGTCGATGCGCAACTCGCCCGCGACAATCTTGTCCACCGTCGTGAGCAGCGTGATCACGGTCGACGGGCACGTAAATGCCGCCTTGATCATCTCGCCAAGGCCATCTTCAATGCGCTTCGCGATTTCGATTTCGCCCGCACGGGTCAGCAGTTCAGTGCTGCCCATTTCGCGCATATACATACGCACGGGATCGGTCGTCCGGCCGAATTCCGAGTCGACGGTCGCCAGCGTGACTTCCGCTTCTTCGTCCGACTGCTCGTCCGACACCGCCGTGGGGGCGGAATCGTTCAGCAGCAGCGTTTCCGAGTCAGGCGCTTCTTCATAGACGGCCACGCCCATGTCGCGGAAGGTGCTGACAATGGTTTCGATAGCCGATGTCTGAGCAAAGTTACCCGGCAGGTGATCGTTGATCTCTGCGTGGGTCAGGAAACCTTGCTGTTTGCCCAGTTGAATCAACGCCCGCATCTGGCGTTGACGTTCATCGGCTTGCTCGGGCGAGCAAACGCTTTCGTCCATGGGCCGCGACAACTTGTCGGCAGACCCACGGCGGGCTTTCGATTTTTTTGCAGGAACGCCGTTTCCGGCGGTAGATTCGGTTGGATCAAAACTTGTCATACATTTCCTCGACAGCTTTGCTCTGTAATAACAAACCAGTGCACAAGCGGTTAGACACGAGCACTACCGTGACGACCGACGGGATCATCACCTCGGGTTCAGCTATTCAGCTATTCAGCCATTCGATGCGTTGATTCGAGCAAAACTGAATCAGTTTGGAGGCGGGCGCGCTAAGGAGCGCAGTATTCGCGCGGGTCGTACAGTTTATAGCAATTTGCTTGCTGCCAGTGCGGTAAACGCCAATATCGGGCGTATTTAGTAGCCGGATGCAGAAAAACTACAACATTTAGCTCCGGCAAGCATTCATTTGCGGACGATTTAGCCCGAATCAAGGCCGCGCGAGCCTGATGAAGTCCGCTAATCGAGCTTAAAAACGCCACGCTATTCCGGCCCCGATTAATGCGTTTGCTCATTGATTGACGATTTTCGTCCACCTTGCCTTGGTGAGGTAATTTTTTCGGATTGCAACTTGGCGAGAGACCATGCGCGCGCTTTACCGGCCTTGTCCATAACCGGAAGAACGGCAGTTGGGAAGCACGTTCGCGCCGATGGAATTCCAGCCTCGGGAAACGGTGATCCCGGTCCGGCGTGTGTCGGGCGCGATGGTTCGCGTGCAACTGACCCGGTTTATACACGACGATTAGGCTGCCTTATAATCCCGGCCGCCGGAGCGCGTCACGCCTCCCCGACTGTTACGATTATTTGAAGAAACCATGCCTACACTCCCAGCCTGCCCACTATGCGCGATGGAAAATACCTACGCGGACGCCGATCGAATCGTTTGCGCAGACTGCGGTCATGAATGGTCAACTTCGGAAACTGCTCCAGCTGACGACGACGCAAATGCCGTCGTGAAAGATGCCAATGGCAACGTGCCGGTCAACGGCGACTCCGTGGTGTTGATCAAGGACCTTAAAGTGAAGGGCTCGTCGATCACCCTGAAGGTCGGCTCGAAAGTGAAAAGCATCCGGCTGGTCGGCGGCGATCATGAAGTCGATTGCAAGATGGACGCCGGCAGTTTCATGCTGAAAGCCTGCTATTTGAAGAAGGTTTAACCTCTGGCGGGAGTACGAAAAGCCATCCGTCATGGATGACTTTTCGTAGACTTCACCAACACACTTAGCCGCCCGATATCGGATTGCCGTGGTCGTCGGTATCGAAGGTCTGCGACTGGAACGCAAAGAAAAACGCGCGCCACGTCTTGTCGGCATACGCGATCATCAGCGCCCCGTCCTGGTACACGCCGTTATCCTGCTCATACGGGGCGGCGTTCCCCTGGTTCATATGGATGTCGTGAACACCATTGCCGGGGACGAACTTGAAATACTGGTCCGGCTTGTTTTCTTCAGGACCCCATCGCGATCCAAATGCGTAAATGATCGACCCTTCCATGGCCATCGCTGCAACGACCGCGCTTTCCAGTTTGTCTTTCAGGTCATTGGTCGAACCGGGCGCGTCGGCGGGAACCGGCGTCATCGCCTTGGTATTGACCAGACCGCTGCGCACGTAGTCGATGGCGAGACCGCCGGGCGTGGATGGCAGCTTGGTGAAACCGGGCGTCAACGCGCCCAGGCCGCTCGTTAATGAATCGGGCAACGTATCCCGCTCTTCGAACAATACCGTTGACGGCGCGTGCGGCGCCGACGACTTGACGTTCGATGCAATCCGGAAAACCGTTGTTCCCGCGTGGACCAGGATTTGATAGTGGTCGTCATCGGCATTGCGAAGATGACCGGTCACGGTGCCCTTGAGCACCCCGTAGTTCACTGCCATGCATCCTCCTCGTGTTAAGACCGGCAGCAACTGCTGCCTCCCGCTTCTTGCACCTTCTTGCGCCTTACTCCTGCGCGCGCCCTCGCTCGAACATTGCACGCGCCGTTGCCGCGGCCGCCGGGCGCCCGAGGTCGGGTGCTTCAAAATGCGCGATCTGACGAGTCGCGAGATCGACCGTGACGTAATCGCTCGGCGATTTCCTGGAACTCCCATCCGATGTTGTCGCGTGATACTCAATGCGAAGCTGCGCCTGCGTTACGACAATACGCAAATAACCGTAGTGGGTGTCGTCGTAACTTTCCAGCACGACCTGGTCCGTCGAACTGCTTGCCGCCTGGATGACCTGCGGCGCGCGCATCGGGGTGTCGCCGTGTTTCGCAAGCTTCGCGAGAGCGTGGCCGCCGTTGCCGCAGACGAGATACGGAATATGCGTACCGTCGGCACTGCGCGTACGGGTGAAGCGCTGATAGTTATGCGCGTGCCCCGACAAGAAGGCATGCGGCCAGATCCCGTTCGCCGCGCACACCTTGTCGATCTGGGCCAGCAACTCGACACTCCAGCCGTGCGCCGCGACGGTATAGGGCGGATGGTGATCGGCAACGATTAGCGCGCCCTGATAGTTCTCCGACCTGACCCGCTTGAGCGCGGCATCGAGGAACTGAAGCTGGCTTTTACCTACATGCGAATCCGCGATCACGCCCGGATCTTCCAGCGTATTGCTGTACAGGACCAGCACGCGAACGAACGGTGCTTCGAACGTAAAAAAGACGCCCGGCTGGATCTGCGCGGTACGCGACAAACCGCCCGCTTCCGGCGTGACCACGACTTTTTCGGCGCAGAAATTGCGCAAGAATGCGGCCAGACTCTTGGCGTGAGCTTCCGGCGAAACCATGCCGTCGTGATTGCCCGCGCAAGCGAGGATAGGCGCAGGATAGTCCCGATAGGGTTCGTAGAACTGGTCGTAGTAGTACTTCCCCTCGCCGAAGTCGTAGACCACGTCACCGAGCAGCAACGCGAACTGCGGCACTTCGTTCGCGGCCGTCTCCACGAAGTCGGCGGTCATCTTATCCGCCACCTGGTTCTGCGAAGCCGGACCGCTCGTGTTGCCGCAATCTCCCGTTGCATGAAAAACGAGTTGGCCGCCCGCATTGATTCGATGGGCCGCGTTCACGTTGCCGCCCATCACATCGGCCAGCGTCAGCGTGGGCTCTACTCCGCCTCGTGGCGCAGGGAACGGCAACGGGAACAGCTTGTGTTCGGCATTGAGTTTGTCGATTTCTTTGTAGGCCGCGTCATCGGAGGGATGGGGCACGCGGAACACGGTCGGGTCGGCGGTCGCCTGGGGCTGCGCAAAAACCGGCTGTGCGAGGACCCGGGAGCCGAGCGGGTTTTTCTTGCCGGCCACACCCGGCGAATGAGCTTTGTCGCCGTGCTTTCCTTGCGCAGTTACGCGGCGTGTGGCCGACAACTTGCGGCTTGCTTTCTCGCGGCCACCCTTCGTGTTCGTCTTTGCTTTCGTCGGCATTCATCCTCCTTGCAGCAATCGATCGATGTGTGCGAGGCGAGATGCGCGTTGCGTTCAGTATTGCGTTCATCGCCGGGCGGTTCGACAGGCTGTCTGCGAAGAAGTGCCATCGAATAGAGGAGTGTCGAAAAACATCCGTTCAATGTTCGGTTGCCATCAAAACGTCATTAAAAAGGCGTACCGGGAGCGATCACTCGCAGCGCCTTTCGCGTTATGTACGGTCGCAGACACATGAGCATTTGTGAGCGGTATGTAATGTCACCGTCACGACTCTTTCGTCGCGTACAGTGCACCGTTCGACCACCGTCACCGCTTATCAGGTCTTGCGACATCCATGAACGCACCTTCTCTTTCCGACCACCACGTCAGCGACGCCCCCGATAGCACACGGTTAGGCCGCGCATTCGCGGCCAGGCTCGACATGACCATCAAACGCTCGGGGCTTTCGTCCGGACGCGTAGCGAAATCGCTGGGTGTTACCGAAGGGGATGTGGCGCTGTGGCGCGCGGGTATCACTCTGCCGCGAGCCGCGGACTGCCGCCGCTTGTCGGAACTCCTGCATGTGGAGATGGCGTGGCTGAACGGCGGGTCGAAGCCGGTTGGCGAAAGCGAACGCAGGTCCGATAGGGCGAATGCAATCGTTTAGCGGCGGCGCGATTGATCGACGACTCGCTGCCTTTTATCACGCGCCGGACAATTGTCCGGCGGAATCCGCCACGAAGAAGCAAGTAGCGCGCACGACCCAGATCGGGCCATGCGCCATGCGGCATTTGCGGTCGCTACGCGGTCAAACGCGCGGCCGTATCGAAGAACTCAATCCAGCGCGTCAACAAGCCGTCCTTGACGGTGCAGATGTGAACCCACTCCGACTCGAATGGCTTGCCGGTTTCGCTGAGCGTCACCCGGACAAACCCGAGAACGACAATATGCTCCTTCGCGTCGATAAACTCCCGGGGTTCAAACGCCGTGATCTCGCCGTCCGCATCCAGCTCCTTGAAGAACTGGCCAACCTCCTGCCGGGTATGGCACTGCGTTGGAAAAGGCAACGAGGCGGGACCTACGACCCGCCAATCGACCGTCGGCGCGATGCACTCGAGGACTGCCTCGATGTCCTTGCGCCCGAACGCTTGATAAGCCCGCTTCACAACTTCCATGGGCGTGTCCATGAAATCCTCCCAGCGATAAAAAAGTGGCGCGGGACGGTCGACCGGACGAATCGAGTTATCGCGAAGTCGATGCTGGCCGGCGGAGCACTTTCATCAAGGCTGCGCCGTTGCCAAGCGGGACCTCGCCTGCGCTCGACACGCCGTCCCACGTGAGACGGTCAGCTTCGCAAATGCCTTAACGCAGCGGCAGCGTTGATAACCACGCATACCGGTCCATTAAAGCGGTTCTGTTTGGATGGCCGAGAGTTTCCCCTGTGTCAGGATTCACAGGTCATAACAAAGGGGGAATCGTCATAAGAACGGGCAGGATTCGGCGTCTTCCAGCTGTGGGCCGACCTTAAGTGCAATGCCTTAACCAGCGCGTTGAACGGTGTTATAGGTCGCGCCCGGATATAAATCCAGGGTGTCGAGCATGGATCGACTGCAGCAGCACCAGGACATACTTAAACAAGGATGCCTAAGTATTAATCAGCTTACTTCGAACATTCCAGATGCGAAGATTGAGCGCCCTCTCTACGAGGCGAAACTCCAGCGCGATTTGCCCATCGCTTTCGCGACGTTGAGCGCCTTGTCGGCGGCATTGAGCGCCGTCAGCACGTCGCTGCCGTGATCGGGAATCAGCGCCACGCCAATACTCGCGCCGACATTCACCGTGACATGCGCGGTCAATGGAAACGATGCGGACATTTCGCTGATCAGGCGATCCGCGAACGCCGCCGCTTCCTCATAGTTTTGCGCGCCAACCGTGACGACAAATTCGTCGCCGCCAATGCGAAACACCATGTCCTCCGGCCCTTTCAATGCGTTGAGGCGGCCACCGATCATCACCAGCAAAAGGTCCCCTGCTTCGTGGCCGTACTGGTCGTTGACGGGTTTGAAGCCGTCCAGGTCGATATAAAGAACAGCCGTTTTCGCCGCGCCGTCCGACACCGTTTTGTATCGGGTCTGCGACGCATGGATCAACCCGGCGCGATTCGGCAGGCTGGTCAGCGCGTCATGGCGCGCACGGTGATCGTTTTCCCGTTCGGCTTTCATGGTCGAGACGAGCAGTCCATTCAGGCGGAACGCGGCAATGCTCATTGCGACGAGGTAGAACGGAATCTGAATCAGCGTCAGGCTCAGGATGAGCTCTTTGGACATTGCCGCTGCAATACAGCACGGGCCAAGGGACAGAAGAATCATGATCCCGACCAGCCGGGGCGCGCCGAAATTCCGGAAGCAGATGCCCCCTACCATCGCGGCAGCGGACAAGCACGAGAGCGTGGCAGCAATCCAGTCGGCGCTCAGGATGCTGATAAATGCACCGTAACCCACGCTGGCGCCCCAAAGCACACCCAGGAGCAGATAGATATCGGTGTAGGTCGGTTGTCCGCGCCTCGCTGCCCGATGCGCCGCGACGAGCAAGATCAGCCGCGCGCTGCACAGAACGACTTCTATCACCACCCATGCAATGAATGCCGCCGAGGGTTCGCGAAGCGCGATAGCCACGGAGACGGCGATGGTGTTAAGCACGCCGCCCGCAAAAATAGGCAGCGTGCCGAACAGACTTCCGATCAGCGCGACCCGGATATCGTCGGGTACATCGGACCCGGAATAACATAACCAGGTCGTGAATCTCCAGCGAGGCAAGCTAAATGGCGCTATTTTCGTATCCATGGATCGATTCATTTTATGCGCGACTGCCGTGTCATATTGCTCGTCACGGCCAGCGCTCCCCCGAGCGCTTTAGCCGAATAAGCGGCTATTCTATACGTGCCTTAAGTCACGCGAATGCGAGCGCTTCAATGGGAGGGCGATGAATTGCGGCCAATTCGCTTGATGGACGGATGGCGCTGCCCGGTGAAATAAAACAGGAAGGGAGCGCGCTTAGGGAGTTCGCTTAGCGAGCACATTCTGGAAGGGATCAAACACTTTAATGAGCGCGGCTCTGAAGGCCGCTTCCGGCTGAGTCTGATCCGATTCAAACTCAGCCGATAACACCCGCTTGCTAACTTTCCCGCTCGCGAAGCCTACGCCGCAGGATCTTCCCTACATTGCTCTTGGGCAGTTCGTCGCAAAACTCGACGGTCTTCGGTCTCTTGTACCCAGTCAGTTGCTCCCGGCAAAACGCCAGGATGTCGCCTTCCGTAAGTTCCGGATCACGACGCACGATAAACAACTTCACCGCCTCACCCGCATGTTCATCGCGCACGCCAATTGCCGCGACCTCCAACACGCCAGGATGCGAGGCGACCACGTCCTCGATTTCGTTCGGGTAAACGTTGAAGCCGGACACAATGACCATGTCCTTCTTACGATCGACAATTTTCACGAAGCCGCGTACATCCATGATACCGATGTCGCCGGATTTAAAATAACCATCCGGCGTCATGGCGCTGGCGGTGTCATCGGGCCGGTTCCAATAGCCCGCCATCACCTGCGGACCAAAAATGCAGATCTCGCCGGGCTCGCCATGCGGAACCTCGCGGCCGTCGTCATCGCGAATTGGAACGAACGTCGACGGCAACGGCACCCCGACCGTTCCGTTAAACGCAGTGCCGTTGGACGGGTTGGTTGTCGCACATGGCGAAGTCTCCGACAGCCCGTAGCCCTCGAGGATCGGCTTGCCCGTTCGCTCATACCAGCGCGCGGCCACTGCTTGCTGGATCGCCATGCCGCCGCCATTCGCAAGCATCAGGCCGGACAGATCGAGCGTCGCAAAACCGGGGTCGTTCAACAGCGCGTTATATAGCGTGTTGACGGCGGGGAACGAGTTGATCGCGTAGCCCTGCAGCGCCTTTATCATGCCGGGAATGTCGCGCGGGTTCGGAATGAGGATACCGAGTCCGCCGGCGCGCATGGTCAGGAACGCGCACACCGTCAGTCCGAAGATGTGATACAGCGGCAACGCGGCCACAGTGACAATCGGACGGGCATCGGGGCGGTTCCGGGTCACCGGCTCGCGCCACACTTCGCTCTGAAGCACGTTGGCGATCAGGTTCCGATGCAGCAGCATCGCCCCTTTGGAAACGCCCGTTGTACCACCGGTGTATTGCAGCACCGCCAGGTCATCCGGCTTGAGGTCGGCCGCACAAACGGGCTGCGGGCACCTTGCGCCAACGCGTCCCAGAAACCGGTACGCGGAGTACGCGCCTGCGCGTCCAACGTAAGCGAGTCTGACGCCCCCATCATCTCGCCCATCGACGTCACCACGACATGCGCCACCCGCGTATTGTGTTGAACAGCCTGGAGGACGGGATCGAATGCGTCGAGCAGGATAATTGCCTCGGCCCCGCTATCGACCAGTTGATGTTCGAGTTCGCGTGGCGTATAGAGCGGATTGACGTTCACGATCACATAACCAGCGCGCAGGATAGCCGCCATTGCCACCGGATACTGCAGCACATTCGGCATCATGATCGCGACGCGCGCACCGCGGGCGAGCGCCTTCGATTGCAGCCACGCGCCTAGATTGCGCGATTGCACATCGAGTTCCGCATACGTCAGCGTCCTGCCCATGCAGGCAAACGCCTGCCGTGACGCAAACGCCTCAAAGCTCTCGTCGAGCAGGTCCGGCAGGGAACGGTATCGGGCCGGGTCGATATCAGCGGGAACCCCGGGCGGATAAGCTTTCAACCAGATTCTTGCCGTTGTGCTTTTCATTCTTTTGCTCCTCGATGTCTAACGTGCCGTTAGCGCGGGCAAGCGTCGCGACGGCCGATCAAAACAGGCTATATACATACGCAGTTGATCACTGGTTCCGCGCTCCAGAACAACGGTCCCGTCCTGAAGCAGATCCGGCACCTGGCCCGCGATGTCGCGCAGCATCGTGTACAAAGCAGCGGTATTGAGTGAAAGCTGGAGGTGAGCGTCTGGCCAGGGCCGCTCGTGAACCTGAAGCACGCCTTTGCGCAATTCGAGCGCGAACGTGGCGTCCCGGTCTGTCAGCCGGAGCGCGAGGACCATGTGTACATCGGCAGACAGAACGGGATCAACGCCAACGCAAAGGCGCTGCAACACGTTGCCAAGCGGTTGCGCGCGCATCACGTCCATGGAGGCCAATCCGCCGCCGCCCGCGAACGGCAGTTCGTCATAGGCATGTTCCAGCTCGCGCGCCGCGCTCAGGTACCAGTTGCGCCAGTTCGTGTTCTCGGTTTGGTACCCCAACCCTCGCAACGCCTCCGCCTTGATCGTGCGGGCGTCGGTATCCGTTGTATCGAGTCGCACGAGCAAGGTGGCCAACTCGGCGGCCCAGCGCCAGTCCGCGTCCCCGAGCGCCACCCGGGCGGCCGCGCGCACGGCTTCGGCACCGTTCATCATGTCGACCGTGCGACGGGCCCGCTCTCCACGCGGCAACGGATCGAGCGAAGCGGGGTCGCCGTCGAACCAACCGAGTTGTCCGGTGTAGACCTGCCGCACAGAATGCTTGACCGTGCCGTAGTACTCGCCCAGCCACGCGTGCCCTGCCAGATGTGGGGGCAGCGACGGAATGGCGTCGGCGAGTTCGTCCTGCGTAAGGCCCAGATTCATATGGCGGATCGCCTGGTCGTGGATGAACTGGATTGCGTCGCGATACACGGACAATACCTCCGCCACCGCCGCTTCGCCCGACACCGGCCCGCCGTGCGCCGGCACCATGTGCATTGCATGGAAGCCACGCATCATGTCAATCGTTCGATACCAGCGCACCGGATCGCGATAGCGCGTGCCGCGCAGCGTATGCACGTTCGCGAGACACTCGCCCTGGATCACTTCCGCCGACAGCAGGACGCCAAGCTCAGGCAGCCACATTACGATCTCGTCATCGGCTTCCGATGGCGCATAGCGGAACTCGAACCGCACCCCTGCGAGCACGATGTCCAGCGTATCGTCGAAGACATGCGTCGGCGCGAGAAAACTGGCCGCTTCGGCAATCAACACCGGCCCGATCCCTGCATTGACCTTGCCGGTCGCGCCAGCGGGCAGCAAGGTGCCGAAGCTGTAGGCCGAGCGCGCCGCGAGAATAGGCGCGACAAGATTTGCGTTGTTGATGACTGTTTCCATCAACGAACTATGCGCGATGATCTCGACACTTCCCTCGGCCAGTTGCGCCTCATTGGCAAACGCACGCACGCCGCCCGTGTGGTCCGTGTGGTTGTGGGTGTACACCACCGCTTTCACTGGCAACTGCGCATGGCGCGGATCGATTGCGCAGAAGTCCTCATAGATACGTTTTGCCGCCGATACCGCCTCGGTTGTGTCGATCACCACGATGCCGTCGTCGCCAACCACGAAGATGATGTTCGCAATCGCATAACCGACCGCGCAGTACACGCGCTCCGCCACACGGTAGATGCGCTGCGCCATGCGCTTCGAGTGTTCCGTCAAACGCGGCGGGACGGTGGGCGCGGCAATCGCGAAGGCGAGGTTCACGCCGGCATCGAACGCGACATCAAGCGGCTCGCCAATGTGTGGCGCGTCAAAAGCGGGCTGGAGCAATGTGCCGGCGCAACATGGGGTCATGGATGTCTCCTTGCGGTGATTGTTAATCAAATCGGAATCGGAATTCTTATTCCGTTTTTTGTGAAAAATCATGGAGTAACCAAAATCAGGCAACGGCAAAATTGTGTCTTGAGCCAAGGCGCGAGGCGGCGGCTCGTCAGCGTCAACGGACCCGGGTTGTTCAGGACGATGTTGACGAGCATCCCCAGGATCAGTTGAAGCGCTGCCTGCACCTCGAACTCAATCGGCCCTGCATCCACTTTTTTCGCGCCACGTTCCTTAATGATCGCGGCAACAAGCGGCGGCACGATCAACGCAAGCACGTCGCGGTTCGCTTCCTTGACGACGTCCCACGTCGCTCTCGGCCGCGCCACGCGTAAGAGGGACGCATGGAACAGCCCGCGGTTGCGGCGAAACGACTGCACGTACATTTCGATGATCGCATTCGCGACTGCCCGTGCGTCACCCGAGCGCCATTCGGACCCGCTCGCGACCAAGTCGCGAATACGGTCGCGACCTTCGGTCATGGCGCGGTCGAGCACGACGTCGAAAAACATGTCTTTGCTATCGAAGCGCCGATAAAACGCGCCAATAGACGTACCCGAGCGTTCAACGATATCCGTGATGGACAGATCGTCCAGATTGCCACTCGCCTCGATCAACTCGCGGCCGGCCTGAAGCATCTTTTCCAGCCCGATCTGACTGCGCGCCTGCCGTGGTACGGCGAGAGACGATTCAACTGCTGCGCGGCTTCGTGGTTCGGGTCTGGACATGGGGTTTTGTAAGCGATGCTGCATAAAAACGGAATCGGGATTCCGGATCCTCGGCGAACACCCGGGCTTTGTCAACCCGGCCAAGGGAAAGCCCTATGCCTGCCGCCCGGCGACTTCACGATTTACATCATGCCTCGCGCGGCCGTATTGGTAACGTTCATGACTTCCTCGGTCAACGCCAGCGCCGCGCTGGCGGCTGGAGAATGCGTTCGCTCAGCCAGCGACACCAGTGCGAACTCAAGGCTCAGTTTCGGCGGATGCGTAAGCGGGATGCGCGCGAGACGCCGAAGCTCCAGGTCGCACCGGACCGCCGAGGCGGTTGCGAACAAAACCGCGTCCGTTCTGGCCACTACCTCCTTGAGCACCGCGACGTCATTGCACTCGACTTGCAACGGAATTTCCTCGTGCGCGCGGTACTTGAGCAGGCGATGCAGCGCATCTTTCATGAACCCGGGCAGCGACACGGAAACGAGCGGAAACTCCCGCAACGCGGAGAGCGGCACCGGGCCGCGCGCGAGCAGTGGATGATCCGGCCGCGCAAACCAGCCGCCTTCATGACGCGGCAACCGGTGCAACGCCAGATCCGGCGCGACGGGCGGAACGCGCCGGTCAGTCACCACGAAATCGACCCGTTCCGCGCGAAGTTTTTGCACCAATTCTTCGCCTTCGCTCAGTTCGATCAATACCTTGATCTTCGGAAAACGCTGTGAAAACTCGACCAGCAGGTCCGGCAACAGCACAACAGCCGCATAGGGTCCGAGGCCAATTTTCACCTCGCCGAGTTCGTGCGCCTTAAGCAACTCGACATCACGAAACATGCACCGGGTTTCGAACAAAACCCGCCTCGCGCGCTCGACCAGGAGGCGGCCGGCAGCCGTCAGCGCGACCCCTCGCGCGGCCCGATCGAACAGCTTCATGCCCAGTTCGTCCTCAAGCGCCTGAATGCTGCGGCTCAGCGCCGGCTGGCTCAAGTGGACCCGGCCAGCCGCGCGGGCGAAACTTCCTTCCTCAGCCAGCGCAACAACGTGAGCGAGTCGACGCGAATTGATTTCATGCATTTTCTGCAACGTTCCGATAAAGATATTGCACTTGAACTATTGCGTTATACCACCTCAAATGGGCGGCAAACCAGCGGCCAGGACCCCCTTGAATCAGGCCACCATTAGAGCTGCATAGGAGACGTTATTGAAAACCCCATCATCGCGCACCGCTCCAAAACCCGCCTTGTCCGCCATCGTTTCCATTTTCTGCTATCGGTAACGCGTCGGGGTACGAAGCTCGCTGCCCCCACTGCCAGGACATTTTCAGGAGCATGAGATGTTTGAAGTAAAAGAATCCAGATTCGTGCTGGACGGCTCTGCGCCCACGGCAACAACAAGCCATCGACGCTGGGTGATCGTGGCGACGCTCTTTCTCTTCATGGCGATCAATTTCGCCGACAAAGCCGTGTTGGGTCTCGTCGCGCTGCCGCTCATGCACGACATGCAGTTGACGCATACGCAATTTGGAATCATCGGAAGTGCGTTTTTCCTGCTCTTCGCGTTATCGGGGATCAGCGTCGGGCTGGTTGCCGACCGGCTCAACGTGAAGTGGCTGATGGCGGGCCTGGCGCTCGTGTGGGCCGTCGCGCAGTTGCCGCTAGCGTGGCCCACCAGCTTCGCCGTGCTGCTGGCGTGCCGGATCCTGCTCGGCGCGGGAGAGGGGCCGGCGTCACCGCTCGCGCTGCACGTTGTGTACACCTGGTTCGAGGATCATGAACGCGCGCTGCCAACCACCATCGTCCAGCAAGGCGCCACAACCGGCATCATCCTGGCCGGGCCGGTGCTTACTTTCATCGCTCAGCGCTGGTACTGGCACGCAGCGTTTCTATCGCTGGGCGTGGTCGGCGTCATGTGGACACTCCTCTGGCTGGGTGTGGGAAAGAGCGGCGATAAGTGCGGCGATACGTGGGGCGTTAAGCATCGCCGCCAGCCGCTCAACAATGCGCTGCGCGCTGGCTGGGCTCCAGTCCGCCCCAGTATGAGTAATTGGCGGCTCCTCACTGACCGGACCGTGATCGGCGTGCTGTTGCAGGGACTTGTCGGCTATTCGGTGATAGCGATAGGCGTGACCTGGGTACCCAGCTATTTTAGGGTAGCGCTCAGGTTCAGCGCCACCGAGGCCGGCTGGCTTTTCGCTCTGCAAGTGGCGGCGCAAATTCCCATCGGGCTCGCGCTGGCCATGGTGTCCCATCGAATGCTCGCACGCGGGGTGCCGTCGCGGCTCGCGCGTGGCGCACTGATTAGCAGCGCATGCGTCGCGAGTGGAATGGCTTACTGCATGCTTTACCTGGATGCTCCGCCGTTCGTGAAAGTGGCAGTGATGGCACTGGCAAGCGCGCTGGCCCTCCAGGCCTTCACGTTCGGCCCTCTGCTGGTGGCCGAGGTCACGCCTGACTCACGGCGCGGCGCGATGCTGGCAATCACGAACTCTATTGCGACGTTGGCGGGTTTGATTGCGCCTGCGGCGATGGGCAAGGTGCTGGGCGCAGTGGCGAACAATCGAGGGTACGAGTTGGGCTTTAGCGCCACGGGCGTGCTATTGATCCTGGTGGGCGCAGCAGGATTCTTGTTGCTCGATCCGCAACGCTCGCATCGGCGGCTGCAACAACCTTCCGTTTGAGAGCGGTTCAATTCCGGGGACCCGGCTTCCGAAATGCGGGGACTAAAAAAAACTGCGGCGCCCGGTTAAATTCGGGAGCCGCAGTTTTTTATCGAGCGGGCAGTGAAGTTAGAACTGGTGACGCAAGCCGGCCATAACGCCCAATTGTGTGCCCTTCTGAGCCAGCCCGATACCATTGACACCCTGCAATTGCGCGCCGATCAGGTCTCCCCGATATTGCGAGTAATCTGTTTCCAGATAAACGTCCGTACGCTTGGACAAGTTGTAGTCACCCACTAGCTGATACTGCCACGCTGACCCGTTCTTCGACTGAGTCTTGCCATCCTGAAGCGTGCGCCACACGTTCGCTGCAAAGTGCCACGCGTTGCCCACCTGCTGCGTGACGCCGCCCATGATCATGCGGCGTTTTGAAAAGTCGGTGTACTTGAGCGCCGTCAGCGCTGCCGCCGTAAAGGGTCCGTTAGCAAAGTTGGAGAACCCGGCGTCGTTCTGATCAACGATATACCCCAGCGCAAATCGCGTCTTGTCCCATGTGTACGATCCCCCAAAGGTCCACGACTTTGAATCGGCGCCATTCACTGAATCCTTTGATTCCTTATACGCGCCACCCAGCGAGACCGGACCGCCCGCCGGCGCGTAGGCGGCGGCCAAACCCATCTCGCTGCCAATACGAGGTGTGACCGGCGACACCGCCGAACGCATAGCCTGCCGAGACCATGAGATCGTGAGCATGAAACTGATACTGAACCTGATTGCTGGTCCAGATCCCGCCGGTCATTGTCACCTCGGGCTGGAAGCTGAAGTCGTACGGAATCCAGGGATTGCTGCCGTACCCGCCAATGGTGATCCCTTCAATCATCACGTTGTACTGACGACCGATAATGACCTGGCCATAGGTACTCGAGCGTATTCCGACCTGTGCTTCGTTGAAATAGGGCAACGTGGGATCACTTTGGCTGTTATTGATGTCGAACCGATTTTCGAGCTTGAAGAAGGTCGACCAACCGCCGCCCAGATCCTCGGCGCCCTTCAGGCCCCAACGGCTTTGTGTCATGCCGCCATTGCCCAGCGCTACGCTTGAATCACCGGCTTTGTTAGCGTTCGTCATGTAGCGGACGCTTTCATCGACGACGCCATACAACGTGACGCTCGATTGCGCATGCGCTTGCTGACAAGCCAACGCGACCGGCAGCAAGGCATAACGCCATTTGCTCAACTTCCTCATACTGTCTCCCCCCGTTTTTGAATTCCGCTTTATGCGGATTGGTCGCTGGCACCGAGATCAACAGCCCTCTGCATCTGTACGTAAGGGCTTGTCAATTCTCGCTGCTGAGTGACAAGACGATGCTTGCGTCTTCAATTTGACGGTAAGCCTGCGATAATTCCAGTGCATTGTTGTTATGGTCTAGTTGCATTGACTGCATGACAGGCACGGCTTGCGCGCAAGGCCGGTAGGGGCTTTGGCCGGGATGGACATGCGAAGTGACGGCGCGCGATGTGACTTAACCTGCGATGGACGATCTCCGAGGCAGCGACCGTTGTATAGCCGCTGCAGTCCTGTCGTCGATGCGCGAATTTAATAATCTTTATACTTGGCAAATGGGTGCGAATCGGGTGCGAATCGTCCGGCTCGGGGACCTGAAGCGCCGGAAGTGCACTGAGTTGACGCGCCGACTTTGCGGTCGCGGTCGCGGCGTAAAGTCTGAGCGAACACTAGAGGGTTATTGACTTGACCCGCGTTCGCCATTCTACTTACGCCCCTGCGGGCAATGTCTGCCGAAAGCGTTACATGAGGAGAGCAATGCGCGGCCCAACCAAGAAGCAACTGACTTTGATCGAGCTAGTCGACCAGGGCTTGAGCGTCGAGGAAATTGCGACGCGCACCGGGAAACTGGTGGCATCGGTTCATAAGCAACTGAACCGGGTTCGACGCAAAGTGCGCGAAGGGCATTTCGCACCCTCCCCGCTGCCCATCGAGCGGGCCGCGGCCACGCCGCGCGTCTACCTCGCGGGCTTCGACGTCTTCCGCAGCGACGCGCTCAGTCACGGCCAGCACCTGAAAACGCTCTGCCAGGCGCACGGAATGATCGGTCTCTACCCGCTGGACGGACAGGTTCCCGACGAGCTTGAGCCCCGCGCAAAAGCGCAGTGGATTTGCCGCGCCAACATGGATGCCATTCGTTCAGCCGATGTCGTCCTCGCCAACCTGAACGACTTTCGCGGAGTCGGCGAGCCGGACAGCGGCACGGCGTTCGAAGTCGGTTTTGCCGCCGCGCTCGGCAAGCCGATATGGGCGTACACCGGCGACGACCGCTCGCTGCTCGAGCGTGTATCGGTGAGGACGGACGAATCCGCTGCGTATTGCGCGAACGGCTTCGTGGTCGAGGATTTCGGCTTGAACATGAATCTCATGCTTGCGTGCACCGCACGCGTTGTCGTGGGCGGCCCGCAAGCGTGCTTGGACGCGATGTTCGCAAGCGGGCAGTTCTGATCGCTGCTGATTTGCTGTCAGCCTTTGGATGCGCCAGCGGTATCGGACAGCACGTAAGCGTAAGACTCGTGCTGAAGCTTGCTCCTTAACTAAGCCCGCACGATCGTAATACCCGCGTCCTCCAGCGGCCTGGTCAATGCAAGCTCTGTTTCCCGTTCGACGACGATCGTCTGAGCCAGTGTGACGTCACCAATCACGTACTGCGACGCGGCGTTGATCTTGTCGGATGAAGCCAGCACAACCGTTTCCGCCGCGCGGGCAGCGAGCGCGCGCTTGACGAACGCCTCCTCGAAGTTTCCCGTACTCAGACCCACAGTCGGATGCACGCCCGTCACGCCCATGAAATAGATATCGGCCTGGATATGCGACATCGCTTCGACGGCAGCGGCGCCAACTGTCACGATCGAATGCTTGTAAAGCCGGCCGCCAATAACAATCACCTCGATCAACGGATGATCGACCAGCCCGACGGCCACGCTCGGACTATGCGTCACCACCGTTGCCGACAAATCGTGCGGGATCTGGCGGATGAGTTCAGCGGAGGTCGTACCGCCATCGATGATCACCACCTGCTCGGCTTCGATCATGGCCGCCGCCGCGGCGGCTATCGCGCGCTTGGCCGTCGACTCAATGCCTCTTCGCTCGGCGAACGGCGCCACGGCCGTAGATGCAGGCAGCGCGCCGCCGTGAACGCGCTGCAGTAAACCCTCGCCGGCCAACTCGCGGAGGTCGCGGCGCACCGTGTCTTCGGATACTCCGAACGTCTCGCTGAGTTGTTTGGCGAGCACTTGACCATCACGCGCCAGGGTTTTGAGAATCGCTTTCTTGCGTTGGGAAGTCAGCATGGTGTTTGCACGAAATATCTTGATATTACACGAATTTGCACGATACCATGACTACTCCTTTTGCGCGACGTGGAGTTGATGACATGGTGGCTACAAAAGACAGGGTTCGCATTATCGACTCGACGATTCTGTCCAATGACTGGTACGTGCTGAAGAAGACCACGTTCGACTTCCAGCGCCGGGACGGGGCGTGGCAGCGTCAAAGCCGCGAGACTTACGATCGGGGCAATGGGGCGACCATTCTGCTGTTCAATCGCGACCGGCGCACGGTCGTACTGACCAGGCAATTCAGGTTGCCTGCGTTCGTCAATGGTCACGACGGCATGATGATCGAGGCAGCCGCCGGACTGCTCGACAATGCCTCGCCGGAGGAGCGAATCCGTGCCGAAGCTGAAGAGGAAACGGGGTATCGGGTGGAGAACGTGCAGAAGGTTTTTGAGGCGTACATGAGCCCTGGTTCGGTAACCGAGAAGCTGCATTTCTTCATCGCCGAGTACGGCGCTTCGACCCGCGTGGGACACGGCGGCGGCGTGGAGGCGGAGGGCGAGGATCTTGAAGTGATCGAACTGACGTTGGACGATGCGCTGAGTGCGGTGCGTCGCGGCGAGATCGTCGACGCAAAATCCATCATGCTCCTGCAGTTCGCCGCTTTAAATGCTGTCATTGAAAGGAGTGCGCCGTGACCCCTCAACTGATACTCATCGCGGGACCGTACCGCAGTGGTACGAATGGGGACGCCACGTTGATTGCAGGCAATCTTCATCGGCTCGAAGAGGCTGCACTGCAGGTCTACGGGCTCGGGCATATGCCGATGATCGGCGAGTGGGTGGCGCTTCCGCTAGCGGCAGCGGCAGGCTCCAAAGTAGTGGGCGATGCGATCAGCGAAACGTTCTTGTACCCGGTCGCGAATCGCCTGATACGGCAATGCGATGCGGTGTATCGAATTGATGGCGCGTCCCAAGGCGCCGATGCCGATGTCCGCCTGGCAGAAGAACTCGGCTTGCCGGTGTATAGACATCCTGATGATATTCCGAAGGCATCAATCAAGACTAACGCGCCTCACATCTCGTAAGAGACATCTACGCATTCCATCGTTCGGGTCAGGCTGAAACTTAGGCGAGTGCAGCAAGCCATAATCCGGGCACGCCGCTCATCTTCCTGCCGCGCGAATCCGCTGATCTGACCGATGAAAACTCTCCTTGCCCGAGAACCAGACACCTTTGTCGATCTGATGCTCCTCCTGCTGCTATCGACGCTATGGGGTGCTTCGTACGCGTTGATCAGGGTTGGCGTTGAAACCATTCCTCCGATCACGCTGATTGCCGCACGGACCTTGATCGCGGGATTAATTCTCTTGGGCTGGATGATCTTCAAAGGCATTCCGATGCCCCGCGACCCTGCAATCTGGCGGCGTTTTTTTGTGCAGGCGATGCTGAACAGTGTCGTGCCTTTTACGCTGATAGCGTGGGCTGAACGCTCCGTGGAAGCGGGACTCGCCACCATTCTGAATTCAGCCTCACCCGTTCTCGCGTTTCTGGGAACCTGGCTGATCACACGACATGAATCGGTCACGCCCCGGAAGTTGTTCGGCGTCACGGCAGGGCTGGTTGGAATATGTCTCGTCGTGGGCACGACCGCGTTTCATGGGCTGGGAAATCAACTGCTGGCTCAGTTGGCCATTGTCGCTGCAACGGTCTGCTACGCGGGCGCGGCGCTCTATGGGCGTTCGTTCAAGGGATTGCCCGCGGCCGCGCCCGCAGCAGGGTCGCTACTCGTTGGGACCGTGCTGCTCGTTCCAATAAGTGCTTTCGTCGACAAGCCCTGGACCTTGCATCCATCGAATCATTCGCTCATCGCGTTGATCGCGCTCTCGGTCTTTTCAACCGCGTTGGCATTTCTGATTTACTTCCGGCTCGTACAGACCTTGGGGCCTGTCGGGACTACGGCGCAAGCCTATTTGCGCGTGCCGATAGGGGTAGCCATAGGCGTGGGCTTACTGGATGAAACGCTGGCGCCGTCGGCATGGTTGGGCCTGGTGTGCGTGGTCGCGGGTGTTGCCGCCATGACGATTCCCTCGCGAAAGCGCCGTCCGTTGCCGACTTAGCCGCCGACGCAATGACTAACGCTGACGGACATGACGCGCCTTGGCGTTTTCCCCTAAACCGGCTTTAAAACAGGCACGACTACGCCAGAAAACGCTCGTCGATTAGCGGCAATATCAAGCCTTCGAAATGGAGGTTGGATCATGGTCTCGCTGCAACTGCTGCTTGTCTTTATCGGGGCCCTCGCGGTCGTCTATGCGCTCCCCGGCCCGGACATGGCGCTCATCTTACAGAGCAGTTCTTCGCATGGCCTGAAGCACGGGCTTTCGACTGCTGCCGGTCTGGCAATTGCCCGCAGCCTGCATGTGACGTTGTCGGCGCTCGGCGTTGCTGCGTTGCTGCGTAGTGCACCGTGGCTCTATGAAGGTGTACGGATTGCTGGAGCGCTTTATCTCGCCTACGTGGCGATCCAGATTTTCCGCTCGCCTGCGTTCGGTCTCGACGACAACAATTTAACGTCGAAGACGCGCCCGCGCTTGCGCGCCTCGATGTCAAAGGGCGTGCTAAGCAGTCTGCTCAATCCGAAGGCGTTGCTGTTCTGTTCGGTGTTGCTGCCGCAATTCGTGCATCCGGAAGCAGGCGCGGTCTGGTCGCAGGTTCTTGAACTCGGCGTGGTGCTGGTCGCGATCGGTGCGGCGTTCGACACAACGCTGGCGTTTTCCGCCGTTCGGTTGTCCCGCTGGTTGCGCAGTCATCCGCGCGCGCAGGTCTTGCAGCGCTGGACGTTCTCGGCCGCGTTGCTGGCGTTTGCGCTGAGGTTGTCGATTGAGTGAAACGGTGTCGGCCCGCTTGATTAAACCAGCGGGCCATCTGCTTGTTTGCTCCTGATTGCCACCAGTATTGAACCGCCCACAATCAGCAAGATACCCAGCAGCGACACCATGCCGACCGTCTCGCCCCAGACCACGTAACCAAAGATTGCGGCCCACACAATGCTCGTGTAGTTGTACGGCGCGAGTTTGCTGGCATCGGCTTGACGAAACGCCATGGTCAACAACAGTTGCCCCGTGCCGGCCAGGACACCGAGCAAGGCCATCAGCGCCAGAAAATCCAATGTGGGCGTTTGCCATACGAAGAAGAGCGAGAGCCCGCTGACGACCGCACCAATCGCGGTGAAGTAAAGCACGGTGACACTCGAATCATTCGATGCGCGGACTCGCTTGATTTGCAGAATCGATAACGCTCCGAACACCGCGCTTGCGATAAGCAGTACCGGGCCGAGCCAACTCGTCTGATCGCTGCTGGGGCGCACAACTAGCAGCACGCCCATAAAGCCGATCGCAGCCGCGCCGGCATCACGGCGTCTTAGCGTTTCCTTGAGAAGCAAGGGCGCCAGCACGATCACGAAAATGGTTTCCGAATAGACGATAGCAACCGCTTCGCTCAATGGCACGTAAGGCAATCCTGCGAAGAACAATCCGAGTGCGCACAGCAAGGTAATTGCGCGTAGCGTCTGCGCCGGGAAATCCAGGGTCCTTATCCGTTCGCTTAAAGGCTTGCCATGCAGGCACATCGCGAAGGCGGGCAACAGGCCGAACACCATTCGAAAGAACGTGATCTCGTTAGCGGGGTATTTCAGGCTGACCGACTTAGCGAGCGCATCGACCACGGCAAAGCAAAACATGGCTGCGAGGATTTGCGTGATGCTGCGCAGCGGCACTGCTCTGCTTTGGGCGATAGATGAAGACATAGTGATGACAGCTCGAAGGAAACGCGGCGTCTGACCGCAAGCGGCCCGGGGTAAAGCAGGTAGACGTGGACGATCGCTGCCAAGCGAATATGAACGCTTAAGTCGAGCGCATACGATACGAGAACCAGCTAGTCTGGGCATCGGGAAGCTTATCATTGGATCAATGCGGATTAGATGATGGTTTTGCTCACGTTATTGATCGAAAACGACAACGTGGTTAGG
>Ga0153932_1000228_pt1 | contig 21420 bp, 18 predicted proteins | sample TSNJ016MetaG_FD_102273 | JGI IMG/M metagenome (GOLD analysis project Ga0153932, IMG submission 102273) | Attine ant fungus gardens microbial communities from New Jersey, USA - TSNJ016 MetaG | ecosystem: Host-associated > Fungi > Mycelium > Unclassified | place: USA: New Jersey, Wharton State...
ATTGATGGCAATTCTCTCGCGGCCGTAGCGGCCGCCCTCGGTTTGCGTGGCATACATGCTCCTTTGCGACATGTTATGCCTTACACACAAAATTTTGGACAGGCTCACGCGCCGCCACGCGCAGTGGCTAACAGTGATAAAGAAATCAGCCAAGATATAACCTGCGAAGACCTGAAAAGCAGCAACCCGGCATTGAATCAGAACCGCTAACGCCAAACCCGTGCAACCCGACATTGAACCAAACCATTAACCCTCGAACCACCCCATCCACCCCAAGTGCAAACGAAAACCAATTTCCTGATAGCCACAAAACCAAATCCAGAGAAAAATCATACGTAAAGCTAAAACTTCCAACAACTCCGCTAGCCTACTTAACCTCCGACACCTGCACTAACGCATCAATCGCAAGCGCATAACCCTTGACACCCAGACCCACGATAATCCCACGCGCTGCCGGCGAAATATACGAATGGTGACGAAACGATTCCCGCGCGTGGACATTAGAGATATGCAACTCGATCAGCGTGACGCTCGCGCCCTTAATGGCATCATGCAACGCGATCGACGTGTGTGTAAAAGCGCCCGGGTTCATCACGACGCCCAGCATGTTGCCCGCCGCTATCTCGCGACCCGCTTCATGAATCCAGTCGATCAGCACACCTTCGTGATTCGACTGCCGGCACTCCACCTCCACGCCGAGCCGATCACCGGCCTCCATGCAAAGCGCCTCGATCGTAGCAAGCGTGTCGGACCCATACTGCGCGGGTTCACGCTGGCCCAGCAGGTTCAGGTTAGGTCCGTTGAGAACGAGCACCTTCTTCATGACACCACCTCATCAATATTTGATCTGCGAAACCGCGCGCAGTTGCTCAGGCGTGGCCGTGCCGAAACCAAAAAATTCAAGGTAGGCCGGTATCATTTCGAAGAGCATGTCGGTACCGACCTGCACCGCACAGCCCTTCTCTTTGGCAGCGCGCAGCAACGGTGTGTATTCGGACTTCATGACGACCTCGCCAACGAACGTGCCGGACGAAATGCGGTCGATATCGAATGGCAACGGGTCGCCCTCGTTCATACCGAGCGGCGTTGCATTGACGACCACGTCGTAACCCGCAGGATCTTTGGACCCTGTCGTGACCACAAGCTGCGAATAGTGCTTGCGCAAGCGATCGGCGAGGGCTTCGACTGCCGGGGTGTTGGTATCGAAGAGAGCAAGGTCCGCCACGCCCGCCGCCGCCAGCGATGCCGCGATAGCCGAGCCCACGCCGCCGTTGCCAAGTACAAACGCACGCGCGCCCTTCAACGGCCGGCCCTTTCGTTCGACGCCTCGCGTGAACCCCGCACCATCGAACTGATCGCCGAGCAGCGTGCCGTCAGGGCGTCGAAGAATGGCGTTGCACGCGCCGGCGATGCGAGCCGTCGGCGTCAGTTCATCGACGAGCCTCGCCGTCGTGACCTTATGCGGCATGGTCACCAGCGCGCCGCGAATGTTGGTCAGCCGGAACAACGACGGCAGCACGTCTATGTAGTCTTCCACCTTCACGCCCATCGGCATCACCACTGCGTCAATGCCGTTCTGCTCGAACCAGGGGTTATAGATCATGGGCGCCTTGAATCCCTCCGTCGGATAACCGAGGTGAGCAATCAGGGTGGTTTTTCCGCTAATCATGGTTGCATGCCTTAATAAGTTCGCCGCTCAGTCGGTCAAATCAATCGGCTAAATCAACGCGGCGTACATCGCCGACAATAAACACATAGGACAGCGCACCAATCAGCGCAGCTGCTCCGACGTAAGCCAACGCATAGAAGAACGAGCCGGTCTTCGCCACGATCACGCCGATCACAAGCGGCGTGACAATACCCGCAAGGTTCGCGCAGAAGTTGAAGATGCCGCCGGTCAGGCCCATCAGGTTCTTCGGCGCGATGTCCGAGATCAGCGTCCAGCCAAGTCCGACCATGCCTTGCCCGAAGAACGCGATAGAAAGGATGGTGATGACCATCGCGTCGCTGCTGACGAAGTTCGCCGAAATGATGGTCGATGCCCCCAGCAAACCGACGATAATCGGCAGCTTGCGGGCAATGTTGGCCGAGCCGGTTCGCTTGAGCAGAAGGTCGGACACCCAGCCGCCGAACATCACGCCAACCGCAGCCGCAAGGAACGGCATGACGGCGAAGAAACCCACTTTGAGCCAGCCCATGTGGCGCTCGGTCGCAAGATAAGTCGGGAACCAGGTCAGGAAAAAGACCAGCGTGGTATTGCCCGCGAACTGGCCGAGGCAAGCACCTGCGATCTGGCGGCGCTTGAGCAACCGGCCGACGTTACTCCATGAGAACGCCAGCGTTTGCCGTCCGCCGGGCGGCTCGAGTCCGCCGCCAGCGGCAATGTAGTCGAGCTCGGCTTGATTGACGGATTTCGAATCGCGCGGCTCGCGGTAAAACATCCACCACACGATCCCGAACGTAATTCCGAGAACGCCGACTGCAATGAACAATGCACGCCAGCCGAAGTTGCCCATGATCCAGAACAGCGCCGGTGCGAAACACGCAAGTCCGAGGTATTCCCCCACCGTATAGATCCCGGTCGCGCGAGCCCGCTCGTGCTGCGGAAACCACGTGGCGACCACGCGGCTGTTGACAGGGAAACACGGCGCCTCGCTAACGCCCAGGCCAAAACGAAACAGCAGCAATGACTTGAGGCCAACGGCGAATCCCTGGAACAACGTAAAGAGCGACCAGAACGATAATGCAAGGAAGTACGTGACCTTGCTGCCGAAGCGATCGAGGAAGACGCCGCCGGGTATCTGTGCAAGCGCGTAGGTCCATGAAAACGCGGAGAAGACAATCCCCATCACGGCCGCGTCGATACCGAGTTCCTTGGTCATCGTCGGCGCGGCAATACCGAGGACCGTACGGTCAAGGTAGTTGATCATGGTGCCCAAGGCGAGCAGCGCGAGGATCACGAAGCGCGTACGCGAGCGTGTGCGGACCGCGGCGCCGGCGTGCACCGCCGGGGATTTATGAACGTCTTGCATGAGGCGTCTCCTGACTCAAAGTAGAGATATACCCACCCTGCGAGTGTGTTTCGCGAGCGATGTTATTGGCGTGGTGATCCCGGCGGCGATCCTGGAGCATAAGCCCGCACAACATTGAAGCTCGCCGCGGTCGCCGGGTATTCACCAAGATAAGAGCGGCGGCGTGCGTAGCAAGCCTCGTATCAGAAGCGGTGAATGATACCCACCCCTGCCGCAAACTGGCTTGGCGACGAGGAAGGCGCGGACTGGAATCCATCGCCCAATGTCGCCGTTGCATTGATGATGCTGGATGCACCCGGCGTTCCCAGTGTCTTGCCCTTCGCGCGCTGGTACGCCTGCAATGCATACAAGCCGGTTCGTTTTGACAGCGAGTAATACTCGGACAAATTGAACTGGTGGTATTGGGCGACGCTGTCTATGCCGTTCGATTTCGTCGCGCGCGTGTAGCTGTATCCGGTCGCCAGATCGACCGCTGCCGCCGCGTGCCAGTGAAGCACGGCGCCGGCCGTGTTGAAGATCGCGGTATCGCGGAACAGCGAGTGAATACCGGGAATGTACTGCACATTCGAATAGACAGCGGACACGTCCCACGCGCTGTTGAACGTATAGCCGGTACCAACGGCGATCCGCTGTTGCGCCTGCGCCGTCTGGTACCCATTCGTCACCGCTGATACACCCGACTGCCCGCCAGAATTCGTGGTTGAGTCCGTTCCGAATGCGCCGCCGCCCGGCGTCGAGTTGTTGATGCGCGTGATGGCCGCTGCAATCCCGAACGGACCGTTGGCGTACTGGACCGCGCCACTCCAGGTTGAACCCTGGTTCACGCTGCCCGGCACACCCGCGAATGAATACGAGCCGCTGAACGTGAAGCCGTAGAGTTTCGGAGACGTATAGACCAGCGAGTTATTCGCGCGGTAGAGGGTGTCCAGTTCATCGAGATCGCCGGGATGAGCGCCGTAGAATCCGGTCAACCAGTTGGTCGGGCTATACGGCGAGAGCAGCGTGTAATAGGACGTGTACTGGCGTCCGGCCGTGAACGTGCCGTACGTAGGATTCGTTACTCCAACCCATGATTGCCGGCCGAATTCGGCGTTGGAGTACTGCTGCCCACCGGTCGCACTATTAAAACCCGACTCGAGCTGGAAGATCGCCTTGGTGCCGCCGCCGAGGTCCTCTGCCCCCTTCAGGCCAAAGCGGCTTCCCGCCCATACGCCCGACGACATCTTGATGTTGGAACGTCCGCCCTTGGTTGAACCCAGCGTGGTCTGGCTGCTTTGGTAAGTCATCGAGTTATCGACAATACCGTACAGCGTCACGCTGGTTTGTGCATGCGCCGTCGTGGCCATTGCTACTGTGATGACAACCGCGGCTCCCGCTTGTCTGGATTGCTTCATCTATGTCTCCTCCGATTCAATTGGTTGGGGTAGTGCTGCAAGTATTTTTAATCAGCTTTCCTAACCTATATCGCTAAGTGCCGATGGCGGTCGGAAGGTTCTGGTACTAAAGGAATTTTGATGTCGCCTGAATGTGCCGCTGTTTCGTTGTTAAATCAGCACGTCCTCAGAATAGAGTGATGTGCAAACGCGGGCAATGTTTTGGGCTTGAAAGAAATCGATTATCGAACGCAAACGTCCGATAATCGCACACTAATGGGGTTTGCACTGAGACTGGAAATCGCTCGCGCACAGAGTGTGCAGTGCCTCGCCGGCCGGACGGCGACCAAGCGGTTTAGTCAGACGCCTGAGTTGTTTGTATCGGCGGAGATGCCGCTCACAAGAGCGAATACTCAAGCCTCCCGCGCCTTGCCGAGAGCAATCAAATTTCCTTCCCCGAATCCGTGATCGCCACGCCTCTCCACGATTTCGAAAAACATATCACCGCGATCGCGTTGGATAAACGTCTGCAGGAAGAGCCGCGTGGTCCCGTCCGCGGCAATGGTCCCATCCACCAGGATGCCCCTCGAACGAAGCGCTTCGACGTCCAGTCCATGCCCGGGTAGACGTTCATCGAGTTGCTCGTAGTACCGTGCCGGCGGTTGCACGAAACGAATGCCTCGCGACCGCAGGATATCCACCGATGCAAAAATATCCTTCGCGACCAGCGCTATATGCTGGACGCCCTCGCCCGTGTGATCGGGCAGATAGTCCTGCATCAGGCTCGTGCGGTACGTCCCTTCCTCATACACAGGAATGCTCAACGTCTGGCAAGGTGACACGATCACAGGCAGATCCTGCGCCACCTTCCAGTCCGGATGTACTGCATGGATTTCCTTGAAATGAAGGACCTGCAGATAAAACTCGAGCCAGTCCGCCAGCCGCCCCGCTCCCACCGTCTGCGTGAAATGGTCGACCTTGCTCAACCCCGCATCGTTGGAATGGAGCGCCGTGCGCGTCTCCTGTGGGTCGAGCCAGGCGAAATCAATATCGTAGATGGACCGGGCCTTGTCGCTTGGCGCCTGCCGGCCTTCCCAATGATCCACGAAGTAAATATGTGAATCGCCAATACCCTGGATCGCGGGTATCAACAATTCGTTCGGGCCGGTACGCTCGCCCTCGAAATCCCACGCCCCGGATTCAACGGCACGTTCGTGCGAAGTCTCCGCGTCGAACACCCTCAGCCCGATCGCGCAAATACCCACCCCATGATTTACCGCGAAGCGTGCCGCAAACGAATCGTCGTCGGCGTTGATAAGGAAATTCATGCTGCCCTGACGAAACAGGGTGACGTCCTTGCTCACATGGCGCGCCACTTGCGTAAAGCCAAGCTGCTCGAAGAGCGTCCGCAACCGCGCCGGGTCCGGGCTCGAAAATTCCACGAATTCAAGCCCGGCGACGCCCAGCGGATTGTCGCTGTCCTGCAGGGTTTGCGCCGAGGCAGCGCCAGGCAGGGAAGCATCGTTGGTCATCGGAAATCACCTCTGAGAAAGTCCGGTCCGTCTCTGTCTGTGCATTCGCGCGTCAGTCGTTGCACCTTGTCCTGCCGCGCTGACGTCGACACAGATTATCGTCTCCGGTAGCAAGGCGTCAAACTGTCAAGCACTTACTCATGCCGGCAAACCACGGGCTCGGTCACGTCTCCCAGTCATCGCTCTTGATGGCGTCGCTGGGCATGGGCCGCGAGACGAACCGGCGCGTTCACCGCGCCATAACCGTCGTAACCGCCCTTGCGTTGCACGACCTCCAGGAAAAACCGGTCCGCGAACTGCTCCGTGTAAACCTGGAAAAACTCGGCGCCCGCGTTGTCGCGGTCATACAGGATGCCGCCTTCACGCATATGTGCGATCTGGGCCGGATCGAAATCGTAGCGCGCCTCGAGATCGTCGTAATAGTTGCGCGGAATGTGCAGAAGCGGCACACCCCGCTCGCGCAGTTCCGCGACGGCAGCGAAAATGTCGTCGGTCGCGAATGCAACGTGATTCAGCCCGGAACCGCGATAGGTCGACAGCGACTCCACAACGGCCGTATGCCGGTCCGCCGACGCGTTGAGCACGATCCGCACGGAACCGTCGCGGCTGCGCACTGCGCGGCTTCTCACGAGCCCGTAGGGGTCTGGCAACAGGACAGACGGCTCGGCATCGAAACCAAACGTCGCCTTGAAGAAAAGCACCCACGTATCCAACGTGTCGGCGGGCAGGTTCAGGCACACGTGGTCAATACGGCGAAGGGCATCGGCCCGATCCTGCTTGCCGGTATCGGTCAGGTTGAAGTCGGTTTCGTAGAGCGTGGGCTCGCCCGGCGCCTCATCGACGAAGTACTGCAAGCTGTTGTCGGGCGCCTGCACGCTCGGCACCACGCGCTCGTTGGGACCCACCTTGCCCGAAAAAGGCGCGTAGCCAAAAGCGGCCGCGCGCTCGAAGGCTTGCGCGGCGTTATCAACCCGATACGCCGACGCGCACACCGACAAGCCATGCGCCTGGTGAAACGCGCTCGCAAAGGAATCGGATTCGCCGTTCAGGAGAATGCACGCGTCGCCCTGGGCGTAAAGCGTGACATCCTTTGAACGATGCCGGCCAGCCGCGCGAAATCCCAAGCGCTCGAGCCATTGCGCAAGCGTTGAACCGCCGGCTGGATCGACAGCGAATTCGAGGAACTGGAACCCCGTATGTGTAGGCGCGGCTGGCGGATGGAACGAGGTCTCTTCAGACGCAGGTTGTAAAGCGCCCGCACATTGCTCTTCCAAAAACAGCAGCGAACGATAACCATCGACCGCCGTCGCAGCGTTCGGCGCCGCGCGAAAACCGTCATTGAAAATTTCCAATGACAGCGGCCCCGCGTATCCCGACGCCAGCACCTGACGCGTAAAGCCAGCCACATCGAGATCGCCTTGCCCCGGGAAACACCGGTAATGCCGGCTCCATTCAAGCACACTCATTGCCATCTTCGGTGCGTCCGCAATCTGCACGAACGCGATCCGGTCTGCTGGAATTCGAGCGATCTCATCGACTGAATCGCCGATGGAAAGCGTATGAAAACTGTCAAGAATCAAACCGAGGTTCGGATGATCGAGCGTGTCGACCAGCTGCCACGCATGTTTATAGGAGTTGACGTGGCGCCCCCAGGCAAGCGCTTCGTAACCCGCCATCACGCCCTCGGAGCGCGCGAGATCGGCGAACTGGCCGAGCTGATCCACGATCAATGAGTCATCGCCGATTGTGTCCGCCGATGCGTTGCTGCACACCAGCACGCGATCCGTGCCGAGTTCATGCATCAGTTCGAACTTGCGCCGTGCGCGTTCAAGATTGCGTGCCAGTCGTTCCGGCGATACCCCCTCGAAGTCGCGGAAGGGCTGGAACAGCATGATCTGGAGGCCGAGGTCGGCGCAGATGCGCCTGACGTCGGCGGGTGAGCCATCGAAATACAGCAAGTCGTTTTCAAAAATCTCGACGCCGTCGAACCCGGCGCGGCTGATGGCCTTGAGCTTCTCGACCAGCGTGCCGCTGATTGAAACGGTGGCAATTGAACGTAGCATCGTGAGTTCTCTTTCAACGGGCAGGCCATCGCCGAGATGCGAGGCATCGCCGTATTCCTGTAGCTATATCGGTTACCGTCGGGAGGCTAGAGCGCCGGTAAATGCAGCAGTTCCCGGGCCTGCGCCGCAGTTGCAACCGGACGGCCGTAGTCGCTGCACAGTGAGGCCACGCGGCTCACCAGTTGCGCGTTGCTGGTAGCAAGCGTGTCCTTGTCCCAGCGAATGTTGTCTTCGAGACCGGTACGGCAATGACCGCCCAGTTCAAGCGTCCAGTGGTTCACCTCAAGCTGGTGCCGGCCGATGCCCGCGGCGGTCCAGGTTGCATCGGGCAGCTCGGCGCGCAAGCGCTCGACTTCGAACGAGAGGATTTCGCGCTTGGCGGGTAATGCGTTCTTCACACCCATCACGAACTGGACATGAACGGGAGACGCCAGCAGCCCCTGCGCCACCAAATCCACAGTGCTATAGAGCATCGCCAGATCGAAGATTTCTATTTCAGGCTTGACCCCGTGATCCAGCATTGATTTCGCAAGCGAGCGTACGAAGTCAGGCGGGTTCTCGTAGACCGTGGTTGGAAAGTTGACCGAGCCCGTCGCGAGGGAAGCCATGTCCGGCGCCAAGTCGAGCATCGCGCCGCGCTGCTCGAAAGAACGTCCGCGTCCACCTGTTGAGAACTGGATGATGATGTCCGGGCAATGCTGCCGGATACCGTCCTGAAGCGCCTCGAAACGCGAGCGATCCGAGCTTGAATTCTCCTGCTCGTCGCGCACATGCAGATGCACGAGCGATGCGCCCGCTTCGTATGCCGCATGCGTGCTCTCGACCTGCTCGCTGATCGAAATAGGCACTGCCGGATTGTCCTTCTTGCGCGGCACGGAGCCCGTGATTGCAACCGAGATGATGCAAGGATCAGTCATGATTTTATTTCCATTAATGAGGGATGCGCGTCCATACGGAGAACTCAGCGCTTTATGCTCACGTCCGCTTCATGTCCGCTTCATGCCGCCGGCAACCAGCACGGAAATCAGGCAGCCAATAGCCAGGTACGCCGCAACCGGATGCCACGAACCGCCCGCGAAGCTCACCAGCGCCACGGCGATGAACGGCGTGAAGCCCCCGCCGACCACGCTCGCCACCTGATAACCCACGCCTGCGCCGCTGTATCGATACTCGGTGCCGAACAGTTCGGTGAACATCGGCTGCTGGACGCTCACCACCATGTCGTGCGCGATGTTCGCCAGCATCACCGAGAAGATCACGATCCAGACGGTCGAGCGGGCATCGAGTGCGAGGAAGAACGGAATGGCGCTGAGCATGCCGACGATCGCGCCGATCATGTAGATACGGCGGCGTCCAAAACGGTCGGCGAGAATCGCGAAACACGGAATGGTCAGGATGCTGACCGCGCCCACCAGCAAGCCGATGTTCAGGAAGAACTGGCGCGGCATGCCGAGGTTGGTCGTTGAGTAGCTGAGCGCAAATGCGGTGACGATGTACATCGTGAAGAGCTCGGCAAGGCGAAGCGCGATGATCAGCAAGAATGCTTTCGGATGCTGGCGCAACGCTTCGAAGATCGGCAGGCGCCCGGCGCGCTGCCCCTTCTCGATGACCTTCTTAACGAACTCTTGCGACTCTTCCATGCTCGATCGCACCCACAGTCCGATCAGGACCAGTACGACACTGAACACGAATGGAACGCGCCAGCCCCAGGTCTTGAAGGTGGCGTCGTCCATGGTCTGGCTGAGGATGGAGACAATGCCGGTTGCGAGCACCAGTCCCACACCGTAACCGACCTGCACGCCGCTGCTGTAGAACGCCTTCTTTTTGCCGGGCGCGCTTTCGACTGCCATCAGCGCCGCGCCGCCCCACTCGCCGCCGACCGCGAAGCCCTGGATCGCACGCAACGCAATGAGCAAGACCGGCGCCCACCAGCCGATGGTCGCGAACGTGGGCAGCAAGCCGATCATCGCGGTCGAGAGACCCATCATCATCACGGTCAGCACAAGCATGCGCTTGCGGCCTAACCGGTCGCCGTAGTGGCCGAACACGAAGCCACCCAGCGGACGAAACAAGAAGCCAACGCCGAAGGTCCCGAACGCTGCGAGCGTGCCCATTGCAGGGCTGACCTTCGGAAAGAACTCGGTGTTGAAAACGATCGCGGCAATGATGCCGTAGAGCAGGAAGTCATACCAGTCGACCACTGCACCGACAAAACTGCCAAGCGCCGCCTTGCGCGCCCGGCCCTTTTCCCGGTCGACGGCTGCAACGTCTGAAGGCTGGATAGCGATAGTCATTACGTTGTCTCTATGTGTATTGATATGGGTTGCAGGACGTGTCCGGCAGGTGAAAGCGCACGGCGCGCCGCAGTGAATGGAGCATAGGGCGGGGGCATCATCCAATCAATGCTTGCCGCGAAAATGAAAACGATTATCGAACGTGAATGTGCGATTAGCGATCGTTTTCGGGGTTAGCACTAAGCGGGGATACCGGTGATTTGCGGGTGAACCGGGGAGTCTGAACTGCGCCGCAGCGCGTCCGGCGTGATCAGGTCCAGCAGATATCCATCGTCCGAACGAACGGACTTGGCAAGCTCCGGATAACCGAAAAACTCGAGATAAAGCGGCGTTTGCTGGATGAGCATATTGAAGCCGGGTTCTGCAATCAGTCCCCGTGAGCGCGCTGCGCGCAACAACGGCGTGGGCTGGTTTTTCATCAGGATGTCGCATACGACCGCGTCCTTCCGAATTGCGTCGACATCCACGGGAAGCGGATCGCTATCCTTCAAACCGAGTGGGGACGCATTGATGACCACGTCGTAATCATGCGGATCATTGGTCGGAACATCGCTAGCCTCGATATGGAAATCGCGCCTCAACATGGCGGCCAGATGCTGCGCTTTACCGTGGTCAGGATCGAAGAGCGTGAGCTTGGCCACACCGGCTGCGGCGAGCGCAGTCGCCACCGCCGACGCCGCGCCGCCAGCGCCCAGCATCAGTACCCGGCGGCCCGCGTAGGCCAGTCCTGCGCGGTCCATCAAGCCGATAAAACCAACGCCATCGAACAGGTCCCCTTCGAGTTCGCCGTCCGGATTGCGCCGGATCGCATTGACCGCATTCGCGGCCAGCGCAACGCGGGAGCATCGGTCCACCGTCGCCGCCGCTGCCACCTTGTGCGGGATGGAGAGCGACACGCCGCCGACTGTCGGTGAAGCGAGAAGGCAACGCAGCGTTGCCGCAAGATGGCCTGCGGTGACACGCAGCGGCACCATCACGGCGTCGACTTCATGCCTCGAAAACACTGCGTTAAAGACCTCGGGCGCACGCACTTGATCGACGGGATCGGCGATGCAATAAAAAATCCGGGTCGTGCCGGTGATTCTCATGATGAGCCCCTTCGTTCCTTAAGCTAGTGGAACAAAGGATAAGGATTGCTCGTGTTTACACGAAGCAATGTTTCGAGAATCTGCGCGATAATCGCTCACACGTCACCACTGATCGCACGGAATGAGGGTTAATGCTTATGACTAAGCGACCGCCACTAGACAAGCGCGACTGGATCGCCGGACTTGAGAAAGGTTTGGCGGTACTCGAAGCATTCGACAGCGAGCACGCCCGCATGACCCCGACACAAGCAGGCGCCCGTACCGGCATGACCCGGACCGCGGCGCGCCGGCATTTGCTCACGCTGGAGAGTCTTGGTTATGTTGAAAGCGACGGCAAATTGTTCGGCCTGACGCCGCGCGTATTACGTGTTGGCTGGTCGTATTTCGATTCCGCGCGCTTGCCGAAACTGGTGCAGCCTTACTTGCAGCAACTGAGCGCCACACTTAACGAGTCGGTTTATATCAGCGTGCTCGATGAATGGGAGCTGGTCTTTATTGCGCGCAACGGGACCTCGCGGGTCATGACCACGGGGTTCGTCCTGGGTGCCCGCGTGCCTGCGCCGCTGACGTCACCAGGGGTCGTTCTCCTTGCGTACAAGCCCGACGAAGAAGCCGTTCACGAGTGGTTGAACACGACCGTGCTGACGCCGTTTACGCCTCATACGCTGACGAATACCGTGCGTCTTGCTGAGAAAATCCGGCAGGCCCGGGCCGATGGATTCGCCGTCATCGAACAGCAATTGCAGGTAGGTGTGCGAGGTATTGCGGTGCCCATGAAGGACCGGCATGGTGAGGTTGTGGCGGCGCTAAGCACAAACATGCCGATGGGCAGGGAGACCACGGAGGCGGCAATTAACCGGGTAGTACATCACTTGCAAGAGACCGCATTGGCAATGCTGAATGTGCTTTAGGGCCGCGGCTTTTTGCAACCGGAGTTCTTCGCTCGCGTCGTCCCCAGTACCATCGAAAGCCCGACGCAGCCCGCAAATAGAGCCGACACAATCGCAATGCTCACCTGATAAGCATGCGCATAGTCCGCAGCCGATGTCCCCGCGGACAGAACCGAAAAGAAAGCCCCGCTGATGGCAGTCGCGCCGAACGCCGACCCGATCTGCAACATGGACGTGACCATACTCGATGCAAGTCCCGCCTGCGCCGGGCCAACTTCCCCGATCACAATCCGCACGACCGACGGCAGCACAATGCCATGCCCCATGCCGGCGAGCAGCAGTCCCGCATAAAACAGCGGGCCCGGTTCAACCCCTAGGAACAGCGCCCCCCCGGACGCCGCAAATCCCGCAGCGAGCAATGCAAAGCCAATGACAAGGATCCGGTTGCCGACCCGTCGCACAAGCAACGGCGACAACAACGGTCCGAGAATTGAACCGGCTCCAAACGGGAAAATGGCGAAGCCCGCCGCAAGCGGCGAAAAATGCAAACCATTCTGCAGATAGATACCGTAAGTCAGGAAAAAAACGCTGTCGCAATAGAAACAAAAGGCCAGTATCAAGCCAATTGCAAAAACAGGATTCCTGAAGAGTTCAAGGTCGACAAGAGGATCGCCGCCTTTCAGTTTCAATCGATATTCCAGCAACAGGAACATAGCTAAAACCGGCACACTCGCCGCTAGTGCAATGAGCGTCCATGCCGGCCATCCTGCCTCGCGGCCCTGTGTCAGCGGATAGATCACCAGCCCCATGAACAGGGACAAAAGCACCAGGCCCATTACGTCGATACCCGCGCTTCTTTCCGGACGATTCTCCGGCACGAAACGCCATGCGCCGATCAAAGCCAGCACTCCGACCGGCAAGTTGATCAGGAAGATCGATTGCCAACCCAGGCCGAATGGACGCAGCGTGATCAGCGCGCCGCCGCCGATCTGCCCGACGACCGACGCAAAGCCATAGATGAATCCATACAGGCTCATGACTTTCGTCTGCTGCTCCTTGGGGAACACTGTCCTGATGGTGGCAAGGATCTGCGGCACCATCACCGATGCCGACGCGCCCTGAAGCAATCGCCCAATCACCAGGACCCTGCCGTCCGGCGCCCCGGCGCACAACGCCGACGACACCACGAAGCCCGCCATGCCGAGCATGAATATCCGCTTGCGTCCGAACATGTCGCCAAGCCGTCCACCCGTCACCAGGAAGACGGCGAAAGCAGCCGTGTACACGGACACGATCAGTTGCAGCTCCGCCGAACTCGCATGCAAGCCTGAGCGAATGGCCGGCAGTGCGAGATTCACGATGAAGTAATCGAGCGGTGACAGGAACGCGCCCGTGAGCAATACGAGCAATGCCAAGGCGCCGGTCCGGGTCGATGCCGAATGCATGCCGACAGACGCGTTCTGCACAATTTGATCTGAGTTCATGACTGTATAGTCAATAAATAGGCAAAAAAATCAGCCCAAGGCACGCATGGCGACATCGACGGCCGAGGTCAGCCGCTCTTCGTCATGCACGATCTTCCCGAGAACTCGCAGGCCCTGTGTCATGCACAGCAGAAAGTCACCCACTGCTTTCTCATTCAGCCCCGGATTGAAGACCCCTTCCGCTTGTCCGCGAATAACGGCTGCAGCGAGCAAGGTTGATATCCGCCGCATGATCGACTCTATCCGCAACGCTACCTCGGGATCGCTGGGGATCATCTCTAATGCAGTATTCGTGATGAAACAGCCCGGTATGCCGGTCAAGGCCGACACCACCCGTGTATGGTGAAGCAACGCTTCACGCAAAGCCTCGTGAGGCGGAAGACCCGAATTCAGCCGCTCGGACAACCTGGCTATAGCACCCTCGGCGTAGTAATCCAGCGCCGCCAATAGCATGCCCCGTTTGTCGCCGAAAGCGCCGTAAAGACTACCGCGCAGAAGACCCGTTGCCTCGGTAAGATCGTCCAGCGAGGTCGAGTGATAACCGCGCTCCCAGAACACAAGGCCGGCGGCCTCGGATACGGAGGCCACGTCAAACTCACGCGGTCTGCCGCGCTGCATGGCCGAAGCCGATTTTTTCGGACTGGAATAGGAACTCATGTCCAGAGTTTATGACTACGCAGTCAACAAATCAAGCACGGTTTTCCTGAGTTGCTCAAGGCGGTCAGCACGGAGCCACGAGGTTTTGATAACCTCTGCCGGTCCTTGACGCCTGATATTGTTTTCGTCACGCATGGCCTTCGCCACCACCTGCTCCTTGAACCACGCAACCATGAATCTCCGACACCTGCAGGCCTTTGTCGTCCTCGCGGAAGAACTCAACTTCAGCCGCGCGGCGGAGCGGCTGCACGTCGCGCAACCCGCGCTGAGTCAGCAGATCCGCGCACTCGAAGCACGCATGGGCACACAGTTGGTCGACCGCGGCAGCCGGCCGCTAAGGCTCACGGAGGCGGGCAGCTATTTGTGTATTGAGGCGCGCCAGATTCTTGCTTCCTTCGATCAGGCCGCGATTGGTACCCGGGAGATCGGCTTGGGCATGCGAGGCTGGCTGGGTATCGGCTTCACTCGTTCGGCCATGTACAGCGTGTTGCCGCCTGCGCTGAAGTCGTTTCATCGGGATTACCCCAAGGTCGAGTTGAAGCTCTTCGAAATGCTCACTGAAGAGCAAGCCGATGCACTGCATGAAACGCGCATTCACATCGGCATCGGGCGGCAGGTTCCTCCCATAGCGGGATGCACTACGTTGCCCCTGCTGCGCGAACGCGTGATGGTCGTGCTTCCGCCGGACCACCCGCTTGCGGTCGAAAAGAAAGTACGGATCACGCAGCTTGCCGACACGCCTCTCGTGCTTTACCCAAAGCACTCGAATGCACAGTTCTCACATTTTGTTGAATCGCTTTATCGCAATGCCGGCATTACGCCGCATATCGCGCATCGGGCTTACGAGATCCAGACGGCTATTGCACTGGTTGCAGCGGGGTTGGGCGTGACGTTCGTGGGTGAATCGGTCGCGCGGCATGGACGCTCCGACGTAGTGTATCGGCGCCTGAGCGGTCCGCTGGCGTCGCAGACCACGACGCTTGCGGCAAGCTTTCGCAGCGATGACAGCTCGCCCCATCTGCGCGCCTTTCTTACCAGTTTGTCGCCAACAGGGAAAGACTTGCCGCCAAATTCGCCTGAACTATAAGAAAATTATTATAAAAGGATAAAAACACAGTCTTGGACGTCCGGCACGGCGGTTCGTACCATGACATATCGAATCAATGGGGTCACAGGGCGCGCCGATGCCGATTTCGACCTTGTTCATGACATGTGCAAATCAAGTGCAAGCGGCATGCATCGCGCGAGATCGCCGGACGCCGGAATAATGATTTTCGGATAACGCCCGTTTGCCACCGGTTTTCAACCGGCCGCGCGTCGTTGCCTCCTTGCTTATAGGTTCTTGTCGCGCTTTGGTTGGCACCCGTCGAGTCTGTTAGCAATGCTCAGCAATCGTCGAACCACGCAGAGGCACTTCAAACGGCCTTCAGACGCTGTACCGGCGGTATTGGCTGCGTCGTAAGCGCGCCCGAAGACTCGCGGCAGGGCTCCTGAATTTGGCCGAGGCGCCTCGTAGTCACAAGCAAACCGCAACGACGTCCGACCCTACGGGCGCTCTACAGCAGGAGACATTTGATGATCGATCCGATCGAAAGCACGACCATGCGCCGCGTCTACGGCCGCCTCATGCCGTTGCTCTTCGCCATGATGTTCTTCAACTATCTCGACCGGATAAACATCGGCTTTGCCGCGCTCGACATGAACAAGCAGCTCGGCTTCAGCCCAGGCGTGTTCGGCTTTGCCGGCAGCATTTTTTTCTTCGGCTACATGCTCCTTGAAGTGCCCAGCAACCTGCTGCTCCATCGCGTTGGCGCGCGGCGCTGGATTGCCCGCATCCTGCTGACGTGGGGCGCGGTTGCCGCTGCAACCGCTTTCGTGTTCAACGAGTACAGCTTCTACGTGTTGCGTTTCCTCCTGGGCGTGATGGAGGCCGGGTTTCTTCCCGGCGTAGCCGTGTATCTGACGAAGTGGTTTCCACAGCGTTATCGCGCGCGGGCGGTCGGGGGTTACATCATCGCGGGCTCGTTCTCCGCCGTGCTTGGTGGCCCGATATCGACGGCGCTCATGACCTACGCGAATGGGCCGCTAGGCCTGCAGGGATGGCAGTGGATGTTCATCATGGAAGGGGTTCCGGCCATGCTCCTTGGGCTCCTGACGTTGCGCCTGATGACCGAGCGCCCGGCCGACGCCGATTGGCTGACCGACGCGCAAAAGCAGTGGCTCGAGTCCACGCTCGCGAAAGAACGCGAGGCCTTGGGCGCCGACAAACATTTTCCGATGCTGCGCGTAGCCAGCGACATCCGCGTATGGAGCCTCGCGTGCTTGTTCGGCTGTGCGCTCGTGGGTGTGTACGGCTTGTTCCTGTGGCTGCCGCAGATCGTCAAGAGCCTCGGTAACCTGAGCAACCTGGAGGTGGGTTTCCTGTCCGCCGCCCCGCCGCTGCTCGGTGTCCTCGGCACGCTGGTGATCAGCCGCAGTTCCGACCGGACCGGCGACCGGAAGAAGCATCTCGCGTTCGTGTACGGAATGAGCGCGCTCGCTATTGCAGGCAGCGCCTATGCGCCGAATCCGGTGATCGCCTATGTGCTCCTGTGCGTGACCGGGCTGTTCATCTATGCCGGCAACCCGCTGTTCTGGAGCCTCGCCTCTTCGTTCAGGACCGGCGCTGCCGGCGCCGCGACCATCGCGCTCATCAATACCGTCGCTCAGTTTGGCGGACTCGTCGGCCCCTGGAGCATTGGACTCGTACGCGCCGCCACGGGAAACTTCAAGTTCGCGCTACTGACTATTGCGGCTTTCCTGGTGGTGGCAACCATCATCGCGCTGGTCATGCGGGTCGCGCCTCCGGAAGAAGAGATTGACGCACTGCCGAGCGGTGAATCCCGTGCCGGCCACCTTCACTGAAATTCGCCTTAAATTTCGATCTGGAACCTCGCAATGATCATCGACTGCCATGGTCACTACACGACCTCCCCGCGCGAACATGAAGCCTGGCGCGCCGCCCAGATAGCCGCGCTCAAAGACGGTACTTCTCCCCCGCCACGTCCTGTCATTACGGACGAGCAGATCCGCGAGAGCATTGAATCAGGGCAATTGCGCATCCAGCGAGAGCGCGGCACGGATCTCACGATTTTTTCTCCACGGGCTGCGGGCATGGGTCATCACCTGGCCGGCGCCGACGCCAATGCGCACTGGTCGCAGGAAAGCAACGACCTGATTTATCGTGTCTGCCAGATGTTTCCGCGCAACTTCGTGGGAGTCTGCCAGTTGCCGCAAGCGGCCGGAGTAGCGCCTGAGAACTGTATTCCCGAGTTGCGACGCTGTGTCGAGCAGCTTGGTTTCATTGGCTGCAATCTCAACCCGGATCCATCGGGCGGTTACTGGACCGGGCCGCCGCTGACGGACCGCTCGTGGTACCCGCTCTACGAAACAATGGTCGAACTGGACGTGCCGGCCATGATCCACGTGTCGTCGTCCTGCAACCCCAACTTCCATGCGACCGGCGCGCATTACATCAACGGCGATACCTCGGCGTTCATGCAATTGCTCACGGCGGACTTGTTCGCCGACTTCCCCGACTTGCGGTTCATCATTCCCCATGGCGGCGGCGCCGTTCCTTATCACTGGGGACGATATCGCGGGCTCGCCCAGGACATGAAACGGCCGCTGCTCAAGGACTATTTGCTCAAGAACGTGTTCTTCGATACCTGCGTGTACCACCAGCCCGGCACCGACCTGCTGGCAAAGGTGATCCCGGTCGAGAACATCCTGTTTGCATCGGAGACGATCGGTGCGGTCCAGGGTATTGACCCCGAGACAGGTCACTACTACGACGATACCCGTCGTTATATAGACGCTATCCCCTGGCTCACGCCGGCCGATCGCCAGCGGATCTATGAAGGTAACGCGCGTGCCGTGTACGGGCGTTTATCAGACCAGCTTGATAAGCAATTTAATCATCAGCTTTCCTAAAGGAGATGAACTTGACGAATCCACCCGGATGGCGCCGTCATGCGTCAGCACCACAAGTCAGCCCGGACACATTGGAAGCACTGCGCGGTCTCGCCGTCTCCCTGCTCAGTGACAACATGGCGCGTGTCAGCGGCACGATCGGGCTCATTCCGTATCATCGTCCCAAGCCCATGGCAGGGACAGCGGTGACCGTGCGCACCCGTCCCGGCGACAACCTCGCCATTCATCGTGCATTCGATTTTTGCCGCCCCGGCGACGTGCTCGTGATCGACGGCGGCGGTGATATTACGCAAGCGCTGATGGGCGAAATCATGGCGACCTACGCTGAAAGCCTCGGCGTGCAGGGGTTGGTCATCGACGGCGCAATCCGCGACGTGGGCGCCATTCGCCAGCACGACTTCCCGGTCTATGCGCGTGCGGCTACGCATCGCGGCCCTTATAAGAATGGCCCCGGCGAAGTCAACGTGCCGGTCACCGTCGGCGGCATGGTGGTGCAGCCGGGTGACATTATCGTAGGCGATGAAGACGGTGTCCTGGCGATAGCGCCAGCGGACGTGGCGGCGGTCATCGAAGGAGCGAGACGGCAGGCGGACAAGGAAGCGGCCGCGTTACGTTCCATTGCCGAGGGCCGCTTTGATCGTGAATGGATCGGTCCGCAAGAGACGAAGATGATGGGTGGCTAAAAGAGCCTTGTTTCATTGCGGCAGCGCCTGCGGCGGGAGAGTCTGGAGAAACTCAGCGACATAGCTTTTCCAGACTTCGGGATGATCGATCGTCTCGTTCCCGTAAGAGCGCTCGCTCTCCGGCATTTCGACAAAACGCCCATGCGGCACGCGCGGTACAAGACGCTGCATGATGCCCAGGTCGGTCGGGTTCATCAGGTCATCAGAGAAATTGACGGCGAAGAGCGGTGCCTTGATTGCCCCAAGGCCCGCTTCGGGATCGTAGTCCCACGACGACTCGAACCAGTACATCACGTCGTTGGCATCGTATTGGCGACCGCTGTAGACGGCGGCGTCGTAGGACCATCTCGAGGTACCCGGCGTAGGCGATAACGCCTGCATGCGTGCGGGATTCTTCGTGATCAGCGTAAAGACGGGCATGGCGCGCAACCATTGAATCGGCTGGCGCAAATAGTTACCGTCGTTCCAGTCAGGGTCGCGCCGGATGGCGTCGATAATCATCTGCCGCCAGAACCCGTTGCGTCCGGTGAGCGCCACCGGCTGGCTTGCAATAGGCATGAGGCCGTCCATCATGTCCGGATAGCGTTCGCCCCATAACCACGTCTGCATGCCGCCCATCGAGGTACCGAGCACAAGCCGCACATGGTCAATGCCGAGTCCTAGCGTGACGAGCAGGTACTGCGCGTGGACGACATCGTTGTATCCGTACTCAGGGAACTCCGTGCGCAGCCCGTCGCTGGGTTTGCTCGATCCGCCCCGTCCGAGGCCATCCGGAATGATGATGAAATAACGGCTGGCATCGAGTGGCTGACCGGGCCCGAACAGTTCCTGGCGCATGGCAGCAGTAAGGAAAGCGCGGCCCGTGCCGGTTGTGCCGTGGAGCAGCAAGATAACGTTGGTGAAGTGTCCGTTGCCATCGCAGTGAGGCACGCCGAGGGTGACGTAATGGAGCTTGACCTGGGGCAGCGACGAGCCGTCTTCGAAGTGAAAGCCGGTGGCAATGAAGTCGCCGGATTGCTCGTATAACGGTGCCTGTTGCGCGGCGGCAGGGGGAACAAAACACACCAGGGCAAGCGCGAGCAGGAGGGAGCGCATGGTCTCCTCGCTAGTTGAGGTCTAAGCTTTTAGTTTAGGCCGATCCTTGCCGGCTCATGCGTATTTCTATATCCCGATGCGACCGGACACAAACACGAACCCTTACGCGCGCCCCGCTCCGTTACGCAGTCGCCGTAACGTCTCCGATGGTAATTCGCCGAACTGCTCGCGATAGTCGTTGGAGAAATGGCCAAAGTGCCAGAAGCCCCAACGGGTCGCCGCGTCGGTGACCGAGCCGGCATGCAGCAGATCCTTGCGGACACGATCAAGCCGGACCGCACGCAGGTACGAGGCCGGATTCGTGCCGAGGATTTCATCGAATGCGTACTGGACCGTGCGCCGGCTGACGCCGAGCCGCAAGCATAGGTCAGCGACCGATAGCGGGCAATCCGCCGACGCTGCCACCAGTTCGCGCACGGCGCCAACCAGTTTCCAGTAGCGTGACGGTCCGGTACGCGTGTCGGTATCACTCACATCGAGTAGTAAGTCAGATAGCCCCACGATCACCGAACGCTCAAAAGTCGCGCACGCGGTCGCGTCGGCGAGCGTCGATGGCGTGGACGTGACCGTATCCAGCAGACCCGCCAGCGTGCTCCTGAACGCTTGCAACCGGGCGGGATCGGCATTGAGCACCCCCGGCTGATTGCCGAGCGCTTGCTGGACGTTGTCCATAGCCAGGCGAAGCTGCGGGTCCGACAGTTCCAGCGGTGCTATCTCCAGATTCACGACCACGTGCTTGTCGGGCGATAAAAACTCGAACCCTCCGGGCCCCGAGAAGACATGCAGCCCATCGAGATGACTCACCTGGCCGCACAACAACGCGTGACCTTCGAGCTGGAACGGAATGCCCACAGCGATCCGCGAAACATCCACGCAACCGCGCTGGTACACCGTCCGGTTCATGCGTTCAACCAGAATACGCACCGCGCCCGCATGCACGGAGCTGACCGAGCCGTCGAAAGCGCCCCGCGAGATCTGGCAGTAGGTCTGGTTCCAGCTTTCGAGCAGCCGGGCCTGCTCGTCAATGCTCCGGCAGCAATGGATATCGACGGCCGGACGCACAAGTTGGACCGCTTGCATAAAAACTCCTTGGCGGACGGTACGCGTCAAAAAAGTGTAAACGACCAAAAAGCGACCAAAAATCCCCGCCGCTCATTCTGCCCCTTCTGCCCCCCTCATGGCCCTCGCCGAGCGCCACGGTAAGCGCCGCTCGCGTGCGCGCCCATCGCTGAAAACCCTGCCCGAAGGGCCTTCGCG
>Ga0153932_1000229_pt1 | contig 21359 bp, 16 predicted proteins | sample TSNJ016MetaG_FD_102273 | JGI IMG/M metagenome (GOLD analysis project Ga0153932, IMG submission 102273) | Attine ant fungus gardens microbial communities from New Jersey, USA - TSNJ016 MetaG | ecosystem: Host-associated > Fungi > Mycelium > Unclassified | place: USA: New Jersey, Wharton State...
ATCAGTTCTTTAGGAATTGATGGCAATTCTTTCGCGGCTGCGGTGGCCGCCTTCGGTTTGCGTGGCATACATGCTCCTTTGCGACATGTTATGCCTTACACACAAAATTTTGGACAGGCTCGTGAATTGCGCGGCAATCACCGAACATAAGAAGATCGGTATAGTTGCCCGACTGTATTTCCTTCGTGTACCAAGCGATCAAATCGTTTGCCGCGCCGGAAAAATTTCGGTCACCGGTACCGCGCGAGTAAAGCAAATCTCCGCCACAGAAGTTGATTCTGCGTACCTCGTGCTTTCGGCCGCACAGGGCGCCCGCAAGCTCGCGAAAAAACGGTGAGGCCGTGCCTTGTAAAACAAGGAAAGAACGTCGCATTATGAGGCGTAGAGAAAGCCGGTGAAATCCGCGAGGCGGGAGGAAACGTCAGACGCGGCTTTTTTACCCACGCCGTTGTGCATGGATGTCATCAAATTTTGCAAAACTGAAGCGCATGGAAGAGTACATCAATTAAGTGGGTTCCGAAACAAAAACAACGTCTCATCAACGACTTTATTGTTTTCCACGCAACAAAATCTCAGGACTTTTCTTCATCTGCCAAACCGATTCACCGTGGACGATGATAAACACGCGACCCAGGGTCAGAATGGTGCGAAAATCTTCCCTACTAAGCGGCAGAACACGCCGCCTTTTGAGGCTGACTCGCTTAGGTTACCGAGCTCACACGCCACCCACCTCGCAGGGTATGCCGGCACCTTTCGCACCAGCGACCCGGTTTAAAAACGCACCCCACTGGGGCAGGATCGCGTCCGGCAGGTAACGCAACGACACGTTCTCGCCACTGACCCGGAGTGCGGTCCTTAGTTGCACAGCGTCCGGTTCGTATAAGACCTTATTGATCACGCTAGCCAAGCTCTGTGAAGAATACGGGTCGAAATATTCAGCAGCCTCGGCGTATACCTCACGATGAACTGGAATGTCCGACGCGATCACGATTCCGCCGCTGCGCATACACTCCACGCCCGAGAAATCGAATCCCTCAGCCAAGCTTGGGCAAATGGTCACTGCCGCATGGCGATAAAGCACGCGCAGGTCCGCCGCGGGAACGTTGTTCAAAACGAACAACTGGCCTCGGTCAATCCAAGTACGCATCTCGGCTATTACGGGCTCGACATCCCAGCCCATACTTCCAACCACCACAAGTTTTATGCTGGGATCGACTTCCGCGTGGATGTACTCGAATGCCGAAATTAACCGACTATGATTTTTTCTAGGCTCGATAGTCCCGACCATAAGGAGATACTTGAAAGATAATTGCTCGGAACGTTGTTCGCAAAAAAAATTAGGGTCAGTTAATTTATTTTGTCCAGAAACCGCTTTTAACTGCACGTTAGATCTGGATCGGATAATCTGGCACACACGCGCCGGCGAGGAATCCTCCTCGTAGAATTGGTGCGAAACCATATTGTGAATCGTGACCGCACGATCCTCCGCTTCCGGGAAAATTCGGACCAAATCTCGACGTGCCGATTCCGATACACACGCAAAGTAAGCCCCCGATCGCACATTGCACTCCAAAGCATGAAAGTGAGTCGCCTGGTGCCTAGACTTATTCGCGAACGCGTGCGGCATAAATACCGGCAGCGCGTCATGATATCGAACGACCAAAGCAGTATGCTTCCCGACTCGTGCAGGATAAGGCGTTTGCGCAATTAAAATATCAGTGTCTGGTGTCGACAAAACAGGATAAATTGGCTTTGATCCAAATTTTCTCAAATCCAGACCAACCGATTGCATTACATTCCAAGGCACGGTGCAAACTCGAAAATTTCTGTCTGTAACCAGACCGAAATCATCCGAATGAAGCGTTTTGGCAAACAAAGCCTGCCAAATATAGCTTTCAAAATATCGAGACTCAAATATCGATGTCTCTATCTTTTTTCTTCCCCGAAAAAGCACGGTAGAAAAAAATAACGCGTATATGACGCGCTGTCGTTTCAAAAACCGAAAAATCACATCAATTTTTGCTTTGGACAATGTGGCGTCTAAAGAAATAATCACACGTGAATAGCGATTCAAACGCACACTTTCAGCCCGCGTGTCGTCAATGTTCCGTTTCACGTCCATACCTGGAGCAAGGAATTTCAGTGAAGTCTGTAACAGCCCCTCGACCTCGACCGAGTCGATCAGACATAAACCACGAAACAACAGACGTGTTTCCTGCGGAATTCCAGCAAAACCATCCAACGCCGGCCGCATTTCAAGGAGGAGCCGAAGCTTCGAATCAGATTTCATGTTGACCAATCTCGATTTGACCCTCAGCAAAACCGGGGTCCTCAGGATAAGGGATAAACGGGGAAGTCCTCGGCGGCCAAGCAAGGTCGAAATCCTCGCTGTGCAAGGTCAAGTTAGGACTGTATGCCGGGTCATCGAGCAGCGCCGATCCCCACCTCTGCTTCATATAGTTTATCTCCCGGTGCGAACGTGCCAGCTTTTCGGGAGTGTCATCAAGGCCCCTGGACGCCGACTCATAATGATATAACTCAGCGTAGGGGGTCCAAATATTACGAAATCCCGCTTGCCGCACACGCAGACAAAAATCCACGTCGTTGCACGCTACCGGCAATTCGGTTTCATTAAGTCCTCCGAGTGATTGATAAATTGACTTTCGAACGAGTAAACAGGCACCTGTCACCGCTGATAATGACTGAATCAAGCTGGCGCGCCCGCAATAGCCCATATTATCGCGCCGCAGATATCGATGTACATGCCCCGCGATTCCATCAATGCCAAGCACTATACCGGCATGCTGAATTGTGTCGTCCGGATACCAAAGGCGCGCTCCGACAACGCCAACCTCTGGCCGCACAGCGTGACTGACCATCTCAGACAACCAGTCAGGGGTAATAATTTCCACGTCGTCGTTAATCAAACCGACAATCGCTCCGCGTGCGAATTTAACTCCGTTGTTATTAAGCGCGGAATAATTGAACGGTCGTTGGTCTACAATAATTTTGACGCGAGGTTCGGCGGCAATACTTTTAATGAAGCGCAACGTGGAATCATCATCCGAACCATTATCAACGATCAAAATCTCATAATTATCATACGTCGTTAGAGCAAGAATTGATTCAATACACCGGCGAAGCAATGACGCACCATTGCGCGTAGGAATTATAAGGGTAACCAGCGGCAAATTTGAGGGTAACGCATAGGTGACCCTATAACCGTAACCAACCGCCTTCGCTTCAGCATTCACGTTCCTCCGGCGAAGATGATCATTAAGCGCACGCTCGCCGGCGGCCATGGCATAAGGCTTTGCATCAGAAGATTGCGCCGTGCTCTGACTATGTACTCGCCAATGGTACAACACGCGGGGAATATGCTGTATCTGAGCAGGTATAATATGCTCGATACAACGTAGCGCCAAATCATAATCTTGCGACCCCTCGAATCCTTCACGAAACCCGCCAACCTTTTCAACCAGCTTAGCGTTATATACGCCGAGATGGGAAAACATGTTTTGCGAGTAAAATAAGTCCGGATTCCAGCTGCATTTGAAATATGGATTTGATCGAATTTCATCGGCGTCGATTTTATCTTCATCCGAATAAATCATTTGACAGGTCGGATGCTGATTAATCGTGTCCACCACGAAAAATAACGCGTGTTCTGCAAGAACATCGTCATGATCGAACAACGCTATCCATTCACCCGTCGCCAAAGCCAGCGCGCTATTCGACGCTGCAGATATGTGTCCATTGTTTTCACGAAAAACAATCTTTATCCGCTCGTCCGCCCGAGCATAGCGCTCTAATAACGGCCTGATCCTCGGATCGCGCGAGGCATCGTCGGCAATGCATAACTCCCAATTTGTATACAACTGCGAACGCACCGAAGCAATTGCACGCTCAACCCACACAGGTGTCGGATCAAATACCGGCATTACAATGGAGATTAATGGTCTGCGTCCGAAATCCGTTGCCCGCAGGCGCATGGCCGCTCTAGCATCTTCAGTGAGAGTATCGAATTTCTTAATCCAGTCACTATACGGTACGATTTCGGCGTTTTCCTCAAATAGTGTGCAGTAGTCCAGCCATAGGTCCTCGGTGTTTGCTCTGCCCATTCGTTTCGTAGCATCTCTATTGCTCTGCGCAAGTTTCCCATGAAGCCTGTACCGCGGGTGCAACGCCCGCAGCTTAATTTCGACGCGTGATCGAGCGAATGCGCCGGTAACCCGTACCAACCTGAAGTGCTCTACCTGCACGGCACCCTCGGTTGATCGCACCTCGACGACTAAGGTCTCGCCCGGCTGTATACGTATGAGGCGCTTGCAAACTCTTCCCGAAAAAATGGGTAAATTCAACGAACGACTCACGCCCAGGGAACTTCTTTTTATCGGCGAGATGCATGTCATCACCTTGGGAGCGGCAAGATTCAATCGCATCTCCCACATGTACCAGCCCGGTAGCAACTTGCTTGCAAGCCTTAGACACGGATAATTACTACCGCCGACATCTGGAGTCTGTACGCGCACGGCATCAGTTTCTACCAAAAATCTAGCGCCCCATATGAGCCTGAACTGCGTTAAGAATTCGAGTAATAGCTTTAACATGCGCTAGATTTTCTAAGTAGACTTACCGTTTGAGCGTAACCACCGATCATTACGTTGTTCTTCGTGCTTTTCACACGAGCATAGAACGTTCGTTAAATGTCGAAGGTTTTTGCGTCAGACGCCTTTTATCACAAATAGCTTCTACCATCCGCAGATACTTATCCCCGCGACGACTCTGCGCATAAAGCCTCATGACATCTGCATACGCGCCGCGGGTCGCACGCGCAAGCAAGCTTCTGTCGAGATAGCATTTCTCCAACACTTGAAACCACTCTTCTTTTGTCTCGGCAAGAAAACCATTGAACCCGTGCTTGATATCGCTTGCAAACTCCCGACGTGGGCTAGCCAGCACTGGAACCGACGCTAGTCCAGATTCATAGAACTTCAAACTCGATTTGCATTGGTTAAAGACCGTATCTTCGAGAGGAACCAGGGACAAATCAAAATCGGATATGAAAGGCAGCAATTCCTCCATAGGGAGCTTCCCAACAGTCTCAACATTTGGAAGCCCTATCAATCCCGCCGGCGCAGTAACTTGGCCAAGCAAGGTTAGACTGACGTCCGTACGCGTCTTTAAGAATCGGATCAGCGGTTGGTGGATTAGGGCGAAATCCGCACCGTGCGTTGCCGTTCCCGACATATACAGGATCTTTTTCAATCCCCGATTTTTCCTCGTCCGGACGTTGAATCGCTTGTCATCAATAGCATTTTTCGCGACAAAAGCAGGAACTCCCAATTCTTCAAATTTTTCCGCAATAGCAGGCGTCGAAACGATTGCGGCATCAACCCAAGGAAGATACTGCAGGCGTAGCTTTGAATTGCGCCTATGCTCCTCAATATTGCCGATAGCGCCAGACCGGAAAGCACCCTGCTGCTCAATTTCCCAAGGAACAAATATCAAGTCATCATACTCTACAGCTACTGCGCATCCAACCTCCCGAGCGAGTCTCAACGCGACACCGACGTCGGCCGTATAATGTACCCGCTGGAATATGATCAAGTCGACAAATCGAATCAGATTAATCTGATTCATCAACTCCGACTGCCCAATTACAGTCGCACTCCCTCCGGCCGCAATGATTTCCTTGGCGGGGTTATCGCACCTATAAATCCGGCTGGGATCATTTTTATTGTCGAACGCCGACACAAAAAGTACTTTCATTGGATCTCCTTGTTTTCTCGCGCTGCGTCATATATATCGACGTAACCTTTGTCATCGCCAGAACGGATACTTCCTATCTGAGCGCCTAGCAGCTGCGTTGAATTCAGAACGATTTCCTGTAACTCTTCTTTTCTAAAATCCATCCGTTTTTCAAGCAATTGCAATACGTTCTGAAAGTCTTGCAGAATCACAGAGTAAAGTTCTTCCTTCCGTATGTCGATACGGGATTGAACCGCTTCAACATTTACATTTCCTTCAGCTGTTAACTGATACTTCATTTCGTGCATTTCCGTCCGAAGCTCATCGGATCGCAAATCGATCCGCGTCTCGATAAGCTTTAGCACGTTCTTGAAATCTGCTAATATCTTCGCGTAAGTCTGCTCCCCTCGGATATCAATTCGACCCTCGATTGATCGCAAGATGTCTTCGATCGTATAATTCGCGTTCGGCTTTATGATCGCACTCAGGATATCTTTTACTGAGTTTTCAGCGTGTCGGCGCGACTCCACACCTGAGCCCGAAGTCACATTATTCATCGCCTCGAAATGACGCAAATATCCTACTGATTTCGCAGAAAACTCGTACGAGGGTGATTTTTGTATCGCGGCAAGAAGCATCGTCAACTTCGAAACGTCCAGCCGATTTACCTTTGTATCAACGAAGCAGCCGGTCTGGTCAGACAAAATTTGATCGAAAACTGCGAGCAAATCGCTCCCGCTGTAAAACGTCTTGGCATCAATCTGGTCGACCATATGCTGCACTGCTAAACGCTTGAACACTAAAACCGGCTTTTGAGCGATCTGATAATCTAGCAATGTTGTCGAAACCGTTGAAATACCCAGTTTGCACCCCGGAATCAGGGACTCCGCGAAGACGGACTGAACTTCTTCGGGTGTGAAAATTCTCAGATTTTCCAAATTCTGGGCAAAAATCATATCAAACAAGTGTTTGAATTTTGTATCCCATTCTGCGCCGTGAGGCTTCCATACGAAACGCTCGTGCGGGTATCGTACTGCCAGCGAGAGAATCGCAATGACAAATGCGTATCTATCCTGGTCAGTGTAGATATGCCAATTAAGATTTGACGTTATCAGTATATACCCGGGCTCCTCAACCTCGGAGACCTGCTCCTTTGGAAGAGCAGACTTCAGATATCCAATCCCGTCATCACCTACCCAGGGGATCAGGTGCTTGGCTGGGTATGCGAAGGGCAGCCCCCATCCGCCGCCGTTCGCGTCGAATCCGCATCGCAAACTATGGTCGAGATTATTGATCCCATATTGAAACAATCCGTGTTGAATCTCAATCGTCGGCACGGCGATATCGTTGAAGAAATTAACAAGCGTGAGATTATAAATCTGATCCTTGTTAGGCGGTGCGGAGAAAGATATGAACGCAGATAATGCGTTTCCGTGCATAAGCAAGTACGGCAAGTCGCAACCATGCTTGTGCTCAATGGAACCGAAGTTGTCCAGCAACTCCTCGTTCTTAAAGTTCAGATAAAACTCAAACCGATCGCCCACGGCATACAACAACGCCTTCGCGAGTTGTGAATCCCCAATGTTGGTAATACTTAAACCGATCATGTTATCACCGTGTTTCTTTGTTGTTAATCACTTCTCTGATCAATTCAACCAACTCGCGGACCTGTTCCTCAGAAAATCGAATGGTTGTTGAATAAGAGGGGCTTTTGTACCTTTTTATATTTCGATCAATCTCTTTTAATATTTTCGCAATCTCAAACTCCGTAGGGCTTACCCTGAAGCCGTTGTCGCGCGTTATGTCCTCACCAATTGCCCCAACGTTAGATGCAACCAGCCAACATCCGCACGCTGCTGCCTCGCGGGTGACCAACCCATAACTCTCCGGCGCAATGGACGGCGCAAAGAGCACATCAATTCTTTCGTAGAGGTTTGCTATATTTTCCTGGCTAACGTGCCCCATAACCGTGACGCCCGTGGTACCCCAACGGGCTTGTTCGACGCGGCCTTCTTCCATGGAATGATCCACGACCACGACTTCAATATTTGGGACGTTTGTCGAGCTAACTGCCCTTTGAAAGATCCCGAAGCCCTTGTGGTCTGAGATGCCGCCGATATGGGCACAAACCACTTTCTCTGTATGGCGAGTATCTTTTTGTTTCCACGGAATACTGCGCGAAATTCCATTTTTGTTGGTAATTACATTCCCGACGCCATTACTTTCGTAGATTGTTCGATATGTGTCCGAGACGGCGAGAACATGCTCGGATCCCGCGAGCAGGCGTTTCAGGTAACTCTTTCTTGTGATGGATCGTTCCAAGCTTACTCCGTCCGGTAGGCTGACGGATTCAAAAGGATCGGGATGGCCATTCGGATAGACGAGATTAGATCGATCAACCAGGAACTGATGATCTGAAATCCACCATGCGTCGTGAATAGTGACAAGGTATGGAATTCCGGTCTTTTGCGTGACCTCAACAACACTCCCGGTCAACACCTGCACCGCATGAAAATGCACTAAATCGGGATTTTCAAACGCCAAAAACTCGTCAAATACCCTCGCAATGTTTTCGTCCTGTTCAAGCCAATTACTTTCGATAGTAAGTTCACATGAAACGCTATAGACCCGAAATCCTTGATATGGATATACGTTTACATTGTAAAGAGGCCTGCGATCGAAGTCCGCGGTGAATACCACCACTTCGAACTCGTCCCCGTAAAGCTCCTTAAGACCAGCTATTTCATCCGTTACGATGCGAGTCGCGCCGCCGAGTGCATTCGGGGGAAACAAAACATTCACAAGCGCTATTTTCTTTTTGACTTCCATCATCTATCCTAGAAACTCTGCTTTCGTCCCGGTCCCGCCGACGTGGAAATACTGTGACACGGCACGTTTGACAATTTGATCAATGTTGTTAGCAAGGGCTTGAATCGAGTATTCCGCTTCGACTCGTTTATGTGCATTCTCGCCGATCTCCTTACGAAGCTCCGAGTTCTTAACTAACTTCGTTAAAACCGAATACCATTGATCTTCTCCCGCTACTACGAACCCGTCCTCGCCGTCGCGTATTACGTCGAGATAGTTTTGTGTACGACTCACTACCGAAGGTATTGAAAACGTCGCCGCCTCGAACCATTTCAGCTCACTCTTGCACGCGGTTAGCTCGTCGTCGTGAAGGACCGCCAAGTTAATATCCGATGCTGACAGATAGGCCCAATACGCGCCGATGTCCTTGAGCAATGGAAGCTGGATAACGCGGCCGCCGAATTCCCGAAGAAATGGACCTGGCAGAGTCAGATATCCAACGATTGTCAATTTTACGTTCTCTTGTTCTTTAAGCACGCGCGTTATCGCTGGCAGTGCTTCGACGATAAAATCCGAATTGTGCGCTAGGGTTCCACTACCGTAGAACAAATTTATATAACCCTTTTTCGCGGGTCGATTCCGCGTCAACCTATTATATTTATCCAAACCATTTCTATGAAGATATCCCGTTTTACGCAATGTCAGCGGTGCAAGCTTTTCAAGCAAAGGCACCGTAGATGCAATCGCAAAATCACATCTACTGGCAATCGCGCGATGAGATCCAATGTCTTTCGTTATACTTGTGTAAATTTCGAGCGAAACCTGACCGCCGTATGTTTCTAATGGAGGTACTCCAACTGGCTCGAAAAGCAAATCGTCCAACTCATAAAACGTAACTTTCCCTAATGCTTTGGCATACTCCACGAGCTTCAGGACGCCCGGGAAAGCCGGCGCCCGATAGAAGATGATCAAGTCGTAGTTTGCGATCAAACCAAGCGCGCGCTCATGATCATGCCACGCGATCGTTTCCGCCTTGTAGTTCGCCCATTCCAATTGTTCCAATTTCTGTTCTATGCGGTACCGATAGCACTGCGGAGCAGCATCCTTTGTCAATCCAATAATCAATACACGCTTGGTGTTTAGCCCTCCAATTGCCGGAATTGAAGAGTTGCGCATGAACACCTGATTGTATGCATCACAAATAAATCGGGTCACCGCATCATAACGGGCAATAAGCTCCTCTCTATCCTGGGCTGCGGCGAGGCACTCGAGAGTTTGCTCCTCTAAAGCCCAGTAGGCCTCAATATGCCCGTCCAGGCGCGACATCAACATGTCTGCGCTGGGATAATTTTTGATGCCAGCGCAGATCGTTCTTACCGCTGCCTCATGGTTTCCCAACAAAGCATATACGCGTGCCAGATTCACATAGACCCAGCGGGACTTACTCCCCTGGTCGATCGACATTTGATAGTGTCCCAACGCTTGCCGATACCGCCCAGCTTCGAGCGCCAGATTTGCCAAATGCTCGTGAGCTCCAGGCGTATTAGCGAACAATAACGACAACCGATATAGCTCTATCGCTTTCGCAGGAATTCCCAAAACCTCCTGATTTGCGGCAAGTTGCGCATAGAATCTGGCATTTGACCGGTCGTCGCTATAAACGCGTAGTTTGCGGACCGGAGATTGATCGAACAATATGGAGATTGCTTGGTCAATATCGTCGAACCGCTCATTGGGGTTGAGCCCGTGAACTGTTTCAAGGGTTAGCGCGTTGGGAAAGTCGCCTCCCTTCAAACCATGTTGTTCCAGGAGATCGGCTAAACCCGGAGAAATTTCTTGCCCGCTTGGCGCGAAGCCAGTCGATTCCTCTCCGATTTGTCGCACGCCTGCAAGCCGTAGAAGGGAGCCTAGTACAGGTGTTTTCAACTGCTTGTGGCGCCGGATCGCTTCGTTCAAACCTTTAATCCTGACACGCTTCGACTGCCCTTCTTTGCCATTGCGCAACTGGGCTAATATTTCTATTTTGTTTATCCCTTTTCGCAGTCGGTCGAGATAATATTTCATCCCTTCCGGGTCAGGTTTTCTCCCGAGCAAGACTTGATAAGCGTTAGTGACGAACCGGTCGTTCTGGTACGACAAAAGTTCCTCAAGCGTTCCTGCCCCCGCAGCAATGGTACTTGAAAGCATTTGGTATTCCGATTTGTAATATCAAACTGATCCGATTATGGATTCGACTAATGTTTTTTGTTCGCCGGGTCTGTTGACACTCGTTCGCGGTCGTCGCGAATACGCGCCAACCGCTCCGACAGACTAAGTTCACGCTTTACCGTTTCTCGTAAAAGCGCCTCGACCTCTTGTCTAAACTTGTGCAGGCTTAATAATTCGCTATCAATTTTCTTTGCCATAATTTCCAAGAGCTTAGTATTTTTAGGCTCACCGCCTATGGCCTGGAGTTCATCGGTTTCGTCCTGCTTCGCCGATATGTCTGTGCCGGCCACTCCATCAATACACGACCACGGATTGAGGCTTTGATCTGAACAATTAACCGTATGTCCCCGTTGGCTCAAAGGACGCTCGTCGACCAGGGCAACCGTTCCAGCGACTACACGCTCCCCCAAGGCATTTTCACTGGGAAGCGCTTTTTTTATAATGCATATCGAATTCACAAAAGTTATTGAGTGAATATGAGCGAGCGTTGCATCATCCAATTCAACGTATTTTTCTTTATTGAAACCCGAGATAAAGTCTTGCCGGCTTCTTTTAATTCCCCAGTGCTCGTGATTTACGGTATCTGCCAATTTTTTAAAAAACGAAATTGACGAATATGGTTGAAATATTCCCCCGTCAAAATCTTCCCAGTAACTACAGTGAAGATCTTCGACGATATAAATTCCGCCGTCACTGAGATTTTTGAAGTAACAAAAGAACGAAGAAATGATATCGCCGCTTTGATGTGATCCATCATCAATAATCACGTCGAGCGTTGGCGCCAAGCTAGCTATCCTGTTTCGCACGTCTTGCGAATTAGCATCACCCACGACTACCTCGATCTTCGAACTTTCAAAGGTGAGCTTCGCGCAAACGGGATTAACGTCACATCCAATTATGGTGTTCGCATTGGGGAAAAATTTATCCCAAATCTCAAGCGACCCGCCATTTTGAATTCCAATCTCAAGAAGGTTAACTGCTTGATCTCGATGTTTTTCCAACACACGTTCATACTCGTCAATATAGATCGCCCACTTGTCGGAGACCTTTCCATTATGATCGGCATAAATTGATCTTAAGGAACTGCGCGAATTGACCATTTTTCGTAACCCGTTTTAAATTTCTGGGAAGCCAACCCTGTGCCTCCAGTTTGCAGTTTTGGAGGCGGCTGCAGAAACCCGCACCATCAGATACTATTCAATGCAATTGCTTTACCTCAGCGAACCCTAAGTCACGCACCCTCGTCGAATTTAAGTCGTTTAATCAGCTGTTCCTGCCAACGCGAAGACTCCAGTCAAAGCCGCGGGCTTGCAGGGCCGCTCTGTAACTCGCAAGAGACGTTTGGCCATCCCGACAAGACGATTGGAATTAGCGGAACACGATCTATAGGCCGGGAATCGATGAGGGGCGCTGAGATATAGTGTTACACCCCCACCCTCTTCCGCTTTTTTATCTTTCGCCTCAAGGATCTCGACATCAACATTACCGGTATCTTGGCTTATACCAGTGGCCGACTCAAGACACGGCTCGACTACTCGGCGAGCATAAGCAGACGTGTGAAAATCTCTGCCGTTAAAATAACGTGAACACAGAAATCGATGTAATTGTAATGTAATCATAACAATTTGACAGCAACTTTTAGGGTTGCGATTCATAATATGAAAATGCGTCGTCAACGTCTTCAAAACTGTGTAACTTGCCGCTTACAAGAACGGCTGCACGTTGACAGTGCTCACGGATATAGTCAGCACTGTGCGAGACGATAATCATTGCTCTGTCTTTGCGTTTTTCAAACAACTCGATGTGGCACTTTTCGTGGAACCGGCTGTCGCCAACCGCGACAATTTCATCGATCAAAAAGCAATCAAATTCCACTGCCATCGATATAGCAAAGGCGAGTCGCGCACGCATACCTGACGAATATGTCTTTACTGGCTCTCGAAGATAAGTACCCAACTCGGAAAACTCACGCACGAACTCAATTGCCGGTTCAATTGGCGCGCCATAGACGCGGCAAATAAAACGTACGTTATCTAAGCCGCTAAGACTTCCTTGGAATGCTCCACCGAACGCTAATGGCCAAGAAATGCTTATACCGCGATGTATCTTCCCACGTGTTGGAAGCTCAGCACCGCTTATCAAGCGGATCAGAGTAGACTTACCCGCACCATTACGGCCCAAAACGCCAATCTTTTCGCCTTTAGCAATGCTCAGATTAATGCCCTCGAGGACTGTTCGGGCGCCTTCTCGGGTGTGATAAACCTTCGCAACATTGTCTAGAGAGATCATTCTGGCTCTACCCTGCGTCCCGTCTCCCTTATTAACGCCAGTCCCACCAACGTCAAGACCATGTTGAAAACAGAAAAATAAAATGGGTTTTCGTAGGTTCTCACAGCGTTGCCAAAATATCCATGACGAATCATTTCAGTACCGTGCACCATGGGAAACCATAAAATAATGTCTTGGTATTGCTTGGGTAGCCAGTCGACCATAAACCCAGCACCAGAAAGAGGAAACAACAGATACGTGAAGATATGCCACACTCGCTCAATGACTTCAGATCGTTCTGACGCCGCCCCCACGGCTAGGCCAAGAGAGAACGCAAACCAAGCGAGGAGTATCCAGCCAGTAAGAGCCGTCAAAATATCGGCAGGCGGATTCATCCAGCCTACAGATATAAACAAGATTGAAAGAACTATAATCGAGGTAGACGCACCAACGATTTCGAGGATCAGCCGCGCAGCGAATACATCGAGTACGCGTACGTTCCGATGGTACATTAGGCTCAGGTTCGGCTCGATCGCTTTTACAGCACGATTACTGCAATTACGCCAAAGCAAAATTGAAGAGTAGCCCGTGATCGCGAACGCTGTAATAGGAAGGCTAGTTCCGTGCGTCGCTTTAATGATCGTCCAAAGCGTAGTGACGCCAAGTGTGAACAGCATTGGCTCTAAAAATAGCCAGAGAAAGCCGATATTATGTCGACCGTAGCGTGTAATGACCTCGCGCATTATTAGCGCGTTCGTCACTCTCACTTGAATGCCGAATGAGCGCAGGAGTGGTGTGCCTGAATTGTTCACGGTCGCACCCTAGTCCTTGTGCTCGCGCAAACCGGCGATCAGAATTTTTAGTATGCCCATGACAACCAGGCCGAGAGCGAGAGTCGTAAGGATAGACCGCAACCTACGCGGCTCGATTGCGGAGTCAGGTTTGTTTGGTTGGACAATTCTTTCGAGATAGAGCTGCTTGCGCTGCGCGTCGTTTCTCGCCTGCTCAAGCGAAGCGAGCGCAATCCCGAGTTGTTTGTCCGCAAACGTCAAGTCCAACGAGAGCCTTGCGAAATCGGCAGACTTGTTCGTGAGTGACGAACTGCTGCCTGCAACTCTCGCCATTTGGCTGTCGATCTCTTCTCGCAAGGTCGCCGCCATTTTTTGCAGAGTCGAAACTTGCGGATTGTCTGGCGCGAGACTCCGTACCTGAGCAAGTTGAGTGGTTGTTGTAATGAAGTCATCCTGCAACTTGGAGATAAGTTGCAATTGAATGGTGGATTGCCGTTCGGGATCGAACACGGCTTGCTGATTGCGATATTTGGATAGCGCCAGGGCTGCGGCTTTGTCACGTTGCTCAGCGGCGTCAACTTCTGCTGTCGCGAAACGAATGGTGTCTTGACGTCCGCGCTCGTTCAGCTGATTGACGAGTTGTTCGCTCAATTCCAGCAGCATTCTATTGATTTTGAAAGCATCCTCGGCAGTGTAGGCTCTCACCTGCAATACTGAGATCGATGACGCGGAGTCCGCATCGAGAGCGACGTGCTTTTGGTAAAAACGGTACAAGGATTCAAAATTACGATCCGTTCCCAGAGGGGCAAATCGACTGAACAGGTCGATATTATTCGAGGCGAACATCCCATCGAGATTGAACTTTACGTTGAGCTTCTCAAGGGCATCCCTGGAAAGAGCATAGTCGTGCACGCTGTGAACATCGTCTTCCGAATTAGAGAATCCTGCACCTTGCAGCAATGCGTTCAGTCCGCCTTGCGTTTCTTGGCGGGCGCCGCGGACGACGAAACGAGACTCGGAAACATAGACGTCGGAAGCTACAAAACCGAAGTAGATCGTAGATACTAGTGTCGGCAGCAGAACCGTTAGCAGAAACAAGCGGCTGACCTTGAACCAGCGCCGTTTTTTTCCCAGCATCAAGGTTTCAGATCGAGCGTCGGACTCGGAGACTAATTGCATTTCCACAGATTTTTCCAGTATTACGTTTCAGAGGAGGAGACTAACAACCGGCGTTAGGGATGACCTCAAGCCATCCTTTAGTTATGCGGCTGCTTGCCACTGCTAGATTTAAATGATGGTGGCCGCATTCGGTGCTCGCCCCAATGCAGACTTCCAGCCTTTCTTGACGGATTAGAACCTGTCAAATCGCGCTCAAGAAGGTCTTCTGGTCCACAAATGCTCGGCTCTACGTCGACGTACGTACGATCCGAGATCGACGGACTCCCGCCATCGTCCCGTCCAACTATCGAGTCCTTGGCCGTGGTATCAACGATGCGAGCGACCTTGACATGGCTACTGGCTCTAACCATCGCATCGTGGGTGGGCGAAATCATCACAGAGCACGGCGGATCGAAACTGACCACGATGTTTGCTCCGCTGGTCAGAACATGCATGCAGCATGATTTCATCCCATTTGAACGCGAAGCCGAATCTACTAAAAAGGAGGTTAGTGTCGTCCCCAAACCTTCCTGATTGCCCGAAGAACGTTGTTCGCGTTTGCGAAGACGACCACCAAGGGTCTCAATAGTATTTCTGCGAGTCTGGCTGCCCCCCCCCCTACAGTCCGCGACGCCATGCGCTACAAGCTCACGATGAGCTGAACGTTCTGCCAACAATCCGATGTCAGCAAGAGCGATTGAACGGCGCGGACCGTTGCTCGACGGCTTCCGTGCGTCCAGAATTTCCGCTTGATCTAGCCTGTCCTGATTGACGACGGGCTCGTCTGAGCCACAAAACCAAAAGAGAACGAAGTCAGCGCCGGCCAAGTTGGCGCTCCCTGTTATGGGGTACATATTTATCTCATTACCGCAAATAAACCACCGACCAAATGTTGGGATTCGAATGTCGGAATTCGGACCGGGCTCGAATTTCGCGCGCCATCCAGATACCAGCAGACATCTCGCAAGATGGGCTCGAGCCAAGCATCGATACCGTTAAGATGCCCACCACCACCCTATCCTCCGATTTGCAGTCGTCATCACTTGAACGTCTGGACGCCGGTAATCACCGGATACGCAACAGAAAAGACGACGTTCAAGAATTTCTGCAGCTCTGCGAGCGGCGCGTTAGATACGTACAAAAGATCCTGGTTGTCCATCATGAAACTCTGCGCAACAAAGAAAGCGTTCGGATCTTTAAGATTCACCCGGTAAACCACCGGCACTTTGCCGTCGGCTGTAACGCGCACTGGAGATGTTGGCCAGTCCAGGGCCTTAGCGTCTTCTAACCGGAAAATAAAGACCCCTTGGGCATCTGACCGAGAATCCTGTAGACCGCCGGCCCGTGCCAACGCCTGCGCAAGGGTGATGCCCTGTGCCTCAAAATTGATTTCCTCGTTCTTGCCGGTCGCGCCGAACGCGGTGAAGCTGTATGGCTGGAACAGCGCCGTGACAACGTCACCCGGGCGAAGGGGTACATTCTGGCTTGGATCACGGATGATTGTTTCCAGTGGCAAAGATTGCACCTTATTGCCACGGGTCACTTGGATTGTCATCTTGCCGACCGGCTGGCGAACCCCACCGGCAGTCGCTAACGCGTCAAGTAATCGCTCGCCGCTAGGCGTTAGTGGCATGCGTGTGCTGGAAGTGACGTCGCCAACAATCGTTACGTAAGAGGTTGTATTCCGGGCGAGCCGCACCAAGACTTGCGGTTGGTTGGCTTTGCCTTGTAGCCGCTGAGTAATGACACGCGCAGTCTCGTCGGGCGTTCGTCCCGCGGCGCGGATGGTCCCAGCAAATGGCACATTGATATTGCCGTCACTATCGATCATCTGTTCCGGCAATACTGTCACCCGCGCATTGGATGGACCGCCCGAACGAATGTCTGTCGGACTAGCGCCGAACAACAGTGCAGGGGGAGCTTCCCAAATCGACACTTCCACGGCATCGCCAGCGGCCAGCGGTTGCCCCTGCATAGGCTTGTTGCCTAGTGTTTTCGAGAAGTCGCCTGCCCGACGTTCGGCGAAAAGCTTGCGCGCCACGTCATCGGTAACGTCCACTATTTGGATGCTTGTCGGACCAGTAGCTTCAGAACCTCGGTCAATTTGCGATTTGCTAGGACCGGAGGTGGGAACACCAGAACAGCCTGCAAGAAAAGCCACCGTCAGAGCGACCTCAGCCAAAATAGTACAGTTAGACAAACGCGACATTAGTTGCACGACTTCAGTAGGTATAGTTGGTGCGGATTGTCTCATGTCGTTAAAGAAAAAGGCGTATCGCAAAACAATTGAAGCTATATTTCAAGCAGGCGTTGGTGACTGAGCCAGCCGAAAAAACTGGCCTCAGCGGGTGGGTCGGTAACAACGGAGTCGGGTGTTTGAGAGAGAGACATGGCGGAACGCTGCTCTGAAGGTGAACTACTCATTGACGCCCCGGCATGGACCATCCATTGACCGCATGCGAACTTTGACCGCTGACCGCGCTGCGACGCGAGAATCAACATCGGTCGAAACGTTGTTTTGGTTACACAGCTAGCGCGCCACGCGTTGTGACTCGATTGAGGCCCATCTCTATTTTCTGGAAAGCTGTCAACGTAGAGCGCTGATTCAATCCCTCTCAAACATACAGACCCGTCCTCGAGCAAGCGTCGATTCGCAATAGAATCAACAACGCACTTCGATTCGACGGGGACGCATGTCTTTAACGGTTGATTTGCGGGACAATCCTAGACTCGAGGAACAGTCGAGCGGATCGGGCATTCTTTCCGCATAAAAAAGTTGGCACGGACTCAGCCACAATTACGTACGGTCGTAAAAATTGTCTGCGATTTTTCTTGATGTCTCACGGCTGCTAAGCCGGCATATAGGCGGGAAATTCCCAACCGGTGTGGATCGGGTAGGTCTTGAATATATTCGACACTACCAACAGCGTCAGCCAACGCGCGCCGTGCTTAGCGAGAGCGGGTATAGCGCCGTTTTGTCGGAGGCGCTGAGTTCGCGCGCTTTCGACATGCTCCTCCAACAGGATTTCTCGACGAAAGCGGCGGCGCGAAGGCTAATCGTTGCGGCAACACGTCGCTTGCTGAGCCGTGACCACTTCCCGCGTGGAACGCTCCTTCACACCAGTCATTCGGGACTCGAGCAGCGTTACTTGCGCTCGATGCATAAACGCGGACTGCGGTCGGTAATCATGGTCCACGACCTTATTCCCCTTACGCACGCGGAATATTGCCGTCCCGAAGTGGACAAGATCCATCGAACTCGCATCCACGCCGCGCTTACCCACGCATCCGGCATCATCGCTAACTCGCAGTTCACCCTCGACTCGCTGAAAGTCGAGGCCCGTGCCGCCAACTTACCCATGCCACCGGCCGTGGTCGCCCATCTGGCGTCAGGCATAAAACCGTTCGAACGCGCCCCCCGTCCCATCCCAGCGCCCTACTTCGTTCTCCTCGGCACCATCGAGCCGCGCAAGAACCACTGGTTCCTGCTCCACGTCTGGCGCCGCCTCGTAGAACAACTCGGCAGCGCTGCCCCGAAGCTCGTCGTGATTGGGCGCCGTGGATGGGAATGCGAAAACGTAGTCGACATGTTGGAGCGGTGCGAAGCGCTAAAGGGGGTGGTTATCGAAGAAGCAAGTTGTTCAGACGAGCGTCTGCGCAACTATCTCCAGCACGCCCAGGCGCTGCTGTTCCCCTCGTTCGTGGAAGGCTATGGTATGCCGCTTGCCGAAGCGCTCGCGTTGCAAGTGCCAGTTCTCGCCAGCGATATTGACGTATTCCACGAGATAGCGGACGACATCCCCGAATACATCGATCCACTCGACGGCTTGGGATGGCTTTCCCATATCAAGGAATACGCGCAACCGGAAAGCCCGGCACGCGCGGCGCAACTCGACCGTGTGAGACGCTTTCGTGAGCCAACCTGGGCGAGGCACTTCGAACAAGTCGATAACTTCATTGGCAGCTTGGGCGCATGACAATTCGGGCAGCATCGCTGATGAGCATCACACGCGGCTTGCGCCTCGCTGCATGGGTCAGCGGACTTTCAAACACACTGTGGACGGACCACTGGAGCGGGCGCACCGCGCTGCGCATAGCGCGTGCGATGCATTGGACGGCAGTCGCAGCCGCTCCCGGACCTTTTTTATCGCGAGTGCCATTTGGCGTTCCAATGATGTCGTGGTGGCTGCTTCCAGATGGCGATCTGATTGGCGCGCTGAATAATGCCTTGAGCGCGCAAATTTCAAATAACGCCGAGTCGCCTGCACACATCGCGCTATTGATGCAACGGGTGATGGCGCCGCGCCCTGACGCCGCACGCCTGCGCCAACGCATATTGTTGATTGATGAACGCGAGTCATCGCGCGGCATCAACGGAGTCGCTATACGCCACGCACCAATCATTTTCGCGCAGATGATCGACGCAGCACGCGCCGCGCATCCTGACGCGGAGTTTTGGCTGGCCCGATCATCCGATAACGGCTCGGGTCGCTGGCTTTCTTCAACAATGCCCGCATTACCGCCCGGCATTCAATTCGCCGATAACACTCGCGCCGCTCTGCACGAGGTCGACCAGGCTTACACCATCGGCGCGTCGGAAGGAATGTTGGCGTTGCTGGCCAAGGTACCGTTACATGTGCACGGCGCGCCGTATTACGCGGGCTGGGGCCTCACGCACGACGCTACGCCGCTCGCCGGTCGCACCGCCCGCCCGACGTTAACCGCTTTGTTTAATGTGATGTTCATCCAGTGGGCTCGCTATCTCGATCCCGCAACGCACGCCCCGGGAACATTGAGCCAGTTGCTGGACAGCATCGACTTGCAGCGCGAGGTCCGCGAACGTTTCGCTGATCTTCGGCACGTCGCAGGCATCCGCTTTCAGTGGTGGAAGCGTCACTTCGCCACGCCGTTTCTCACGGCGGGTGGCGCCCAACTGCGCTGGACTCGCAAACCGGCTGCGCTCGCGGGCAACGAACGGGCCGCGCTCTGGGGCGCACGCAGCGCGGCCGAACTCGCGCCGAACACAACGTACGTACGCATAGAAGACGGTTTCTTTCACTCGTGCGGCCTGGGCTCGGACATGATCGCGCCGCGCAGCCAGGTGATCGACCGTCGTGGCCTGTACTTTGATGCAAGCCGCCCGAGTGACTTGTCGGTGCTTCTCAACGAAACCGAATTCAGCCCTGCTGAACTCGCACGCGCTGCCGCGTTGCGCGGGCTGGTCACTGAGCTTGGCGTGACAAAGTACAACCTTGGCCGACGCGCACCGGAATGGACTGCGCCCATTGGAAGGCGCGTCGTTCTGGTCCCCGGCCAAGTGGCGGACGACGCCTCCATCCGGCTAGGCACGGCCGCAATCGGTACCGCGGATGCGCTATTGCGCGAAGTACGTGTACGCCGGCCGGATGCATTTATCGTGTATAAACCGCATCCGGATGTACTGTCGGGGAATCGCTCCGGTCTGATCGATGCCCAACGTTTAGCCGATATCGTCGATACAAGCGCCGATTTGCTCTCGCTAATCGACCAGGCTGATGAAGTGCACACGCTTTCGTCGCTGGCGGGTTTCGACGCGCTCATGCGTGAAAAAGCGGTGTTCACTTACGGCTTGCCGTTCTATGCGGGCTGGGGCCTGACCCACGATGCGCACGCCCCATTGCCGTGGCGCGAGCGTACGTTGTCGTTGGATATGCTTACGGCAGGCGTGCTCTTGCGTTATCCGATCTATTGGGACTGGCGCTTGCGTCTATATACTACGCCGGAGGCAGTCGTCCGCCAGTTAGCATCCGGCGCGGCCAGACCGCTGGATCGCATTCGCGGCAATCGCCAACGTCCTCTACTGAAAGCCTTTCGATGGACACGTAACGCCCTTCGTCATGCGCTATGGCGTTACAAGCGCTCGATGTGACGGATCGGCTCTTGAGTCCCGGGAAGATTCCACCTGAGCTGATGAAGTCCGGTCCGGTTCTTATCTTAGTGAAGACGACATTGTGTGCTTTGAAGATACGTAAGGCCGTTTGCCGTAGTCGGATCGGCCGGAGCTACGTTGGCATGGAGACTCGTGGTTACTGACGATTAACGCCCCCGCCACGCCCGCGCTTATCCCTCGGACGTGCTGCTTTTCCCCTCCCCGAATCACTTCGTACTGCTGCGATCTCCTCGCCGACAGCACGCCAGATCTGCCTCCTCGCGTCAGCCCCTTTCGCACGAAAACGAAGCTCGCCAACCGCCACGCGAACACCACATTGCCGCCACGCGGGTTTGCCCGAATCGTATGAACAGACGTGCGCCCCCCCACATACCGCCCTTTTTAAGCGGAATACGTTAAGGCTGCGCGTCGGGAGACTCGCGAAGACCAACACTAATAAATGCTTG
>Ga0153932_1000230_pt1 | contig 21188 bp, 17 predicted proteins | sample TSNJ016MetaG_FD_102273 | JGI IMG/M metagenome (GOLD analysis project Ga0153932, IMG submission 102273) | Attine ant fungus gardens microbial communities from New Jersey, USA - TSNJ016 MetaG | ecosystem: Host-associated > Fungi > Mycelium > Unclassified | place: USA: New Jersey, Wharton State...
ATCGCGGAGATCGGGTTCCATTACACAATGATGGTGCTGGCCGCCGTGCTGCTGATTGGCATGATCGTTTCGATAGCCTGGGCGCCCGAGACGCGTAACCTTACTTTGCGCGCCGCAAGCGGTTCCCCCTAACCGCAACGCCCTTCGCTTCAACCGCCGCTCCCGAAAACCCTCACCCGTCTGAAACCCGTCTGAAACCGAAAAGGCGTCCGCATTCGCGGACGCCTTTTGGCGTTCATGGACGTCCCGACCCATCCCACCCGCCAGCATTTCGCTTTTAAGAATTCTCAATTGTGTCCTAATTCTTTAAGAGAGTTCCGAGGGTCATCCGGGGTGCCCCGTCTTAATATTCATTCACTCGCAGACGAACCGGTTCATCGCCTCTCACACGAATCCAGACGATGAAAAAAAGGTGACTCGCACTGCGCGGTCGGCATCGACTGGGATAGGAATCCTAAGCGCTGCAAGTGTCTACATAACCCGCATTCATTTCTCTATTGGAAACGTTCATGAAATCATTCATCTCCACCCTCGCTGCTGCTGCAACGCTCGCTACCATCGCCCTGGCTTCAACCGGTGCCCACGCAGCGGACGGCACGATCACCTTCACCGGTGCTGTTACCGACACCACCTGCTCGATCGATGCAAAAGCCGCTGGTGCCGCTGACAAGAACGTCACGCTGCCGACGGTGACGGGCAGCACCCTGAGCGCCAAGGGCGCCTCAGCCGGCACGACTGCTGCCACCGACCTGACGTTCACGCTGAGCGGCTGCTCGACTGAAACGAAGGCGGTCGCGCGTTTCGAAAACGGCCCGACGATCGACCAGACCACCGGTTATCTGACCAACCAGGCACCCGCCGGTGCGCAGAACGTCCAGGTTCGTTTGCTCAACGCATCGCATCTGCCGATCAACGTCGTCACGGGTGAAAACAACGACATGGCTGGCAACGGCGTGGCGATCGTGACGGGTGCCGCGGACCTGAAGTATTTCGCTGAGTACTACGCCACGGGCAAGGCCACAGCCGGCCCGGTCAACACCTCGGTGCAATACACGGTCGATTACCAGTAAGCCGAAGGAGTTGAACAGGCAGGCATCTGCGGGTGCAGATGCCTGTTTTTTTACCGAAATATCGAGATACGTTTTTCACGGAGAAACATCAATCATGAAGTCCATTAGTCGAATTGCATGTGGTTTGGGTCTGGTCGCGGCCTTGCTTGCCGGCAGCGCGGGCGCGAGCGTGACCGTGGGCGGCACGCGGGTGGTGTATCCCCTTGAAAATCGTGAGGTGACGGTCAAGCTCACTAACGATCGCGCTGAACCGTCGCTGGTCCAGGTGTGGATGGACAAAGGCAATGCCGATGCCAAGCCCGGTGAAGCGAGCGCGCCGTTCGTGCTGACGCCGCCGATCTTTCGCATGGACGCGAAGAAATCGCAGACGATCCGCATGATGTACACGGGCGATGCGCTGCCGCAGGACCGCGAATCAGTGTTCTGGCTGAACGTGCTCGACGTGCCGCCCAAGACCGCGAAGACCTCCGACACCAACACGCTGCAGTTTGCGTTTCGCACGCGCATCAAGGTGTTTGCGCGTCCGAAGGGCTTGCCCGGCACGGCGGATGAGGCTGCAGGAAAGGTGAGCTGGAAGCTGGTGCGCTCAGCGGACAACCAAGGCTACGACGTGAAGGCGACGAACCCGACGGCCTACTACGTGTCGTTCAGCAAGATCGACGTGGTGGGGGCGGGCCAGACCTACACGAACGACATTGGCGGCATGGTCGAGCCGCGTGGCAGCGCGCAGTTTCCGGTGAAAAACCTCAAGGCAATTCCCGCCAACGCCCACGTCAAGTACCAGGGCATCAGTGATTTCGGCGGCTCCTTGCCGTTTGACGCGCCGATCGCCCCGTAAGGCCCTGAAAGACCTGCCGTAAGGCTTCGCCCCTCGCCGGGGCGGATTGAAGGTGTCGCGGGCGGTACCGGGCCGACGCCTTCCTCAACACCCAACACTCAACACGCGTTTTACCGAGCGGACTGTTCCGAACAGCCCGATGGGTCAACTCGCGTCTGAATTGACCCAATCATCGCAGGCTGAATCATGAAACACGCTGCTCAAACCGCATTCAATGCTCAGTACCCGGTCGCATTCCGGCTGCGCCTGAAGCCGCTTGCCGCGATCGCTTTCTCGATGATGGCGTGCGGTGCAATCTCTCAAGCCGTGGCCGATGTCGCGATTACGCCGCAAACGCAGACCGGCGCCGTCGATGAAGTCAGCTTCGACAACACGTATTTGCGCGGAGACGCGGGCAGTGCAGTCGATACCAGCCGTTTCACGCGCGGCAACGCGGTGACGCCGGGCACGTATCCGGTGGACCTGATCGTGAATGGAGCGCGTCTGGCGCGTGAAGACATTCGCTTCGTTTCAACCGATGGCAAGCTGGGCTCAAAGCCGTGTTTCAGCCGCGCGCTGTTGCAACGCGCCGGGGTGGATCTGACGAAGGCTGATGCTGCCACGGGACACAGCGCCACTGAGAAGAATGCCGAAACCTGCGAAGAAATCGGCACTATCGTGCCGGGCGCGACAGTCGATTTCGACTTCACGCAGCAGACGCTTGAACTGAGCGTGCCGCAGGCGTTCATGAAGAACTCGGCACGTGGCTACGTGCCGCCCGAACAGTGGGACCGGGGCGTCAACGGCGGCTTCATTAGCTACAACGCGAACACGTATCACACGGAAGGTTCGGGCGTGGGCTCGAGCCAAAGCTACCTGGGCTTGAGCGCGGGCGTGAACATTGGCGCGTGGCATCTGCGCCATCAATCGTCGGTGTCAGCGGGCACGGGTCAGAAGACCCAGTTCGACAACATCGCGACCTACGCGCAGCGCGATATCACCAAGCTGGGCTCGCAACTGACCGTGGGCGATGCGAACACGACCGGCGAGATCTTCGACGGCGTGTCGTTTCGCGGCGTGCAACTGGCGACCGACGACCGCATGCTGCCTGAATCGATGCGCGGTTACGCGCCGGTCGTGCGCGGCACGGCGGAAACGAACGCACGCGTGACGATTCGCCAGAACGGCCAGGTGTTGCAGGAAACGAACGTTGCGCCCGGGCCGTTTGAAATCAACGACCTGTATTCGACGGGTTACGGCGGCGACCTCGTCGTCACGGTCACCGAAGCCGATGGCCGCAGCAAGGAGTTCACGGTGCCGTTTGCATCGGTGGCGCAATTGCTGCGTCCGGGTGTCACGCGTTTCAGCGCAACCGCTGGCCAATTGCGCAACGATTCACTCGATACGAAGCCCGTCTTCGCTCAGTTCACGATTCAGCGGGGTCTCACCAACGCGGTCACCGCGTACGGCGGCGTGGTGGCATCGAGTGGTTATGGTGCGTTGAACGTGGGTGGTGCGTTGAACACGGGAGTCGGTGCCTTCTCGATGGACGTGACGGGTGCGTTCACGAGCGTGCCGAATGCGCAGTCGATGCACGGCACGAGCTTGCGCGTGGGTTACAGCAAGTTCATCGCGGCGACCGACACGAATATATCGGTGGCGGCGTATCGTTTTTCGACGGCGGGCTACATGAACCTGAGCGATGCGGCGACGGTGCGCGATATGGCGGAGCACGGTGGCGATATCAACTCGATTTACCGGCAACGTAACCGCATGCAGGTGTCGGTGAACCAGAAGCTGGGGGATCACGGCACGATGTTCGTGACGGGCTCGTCGCAGAACTACTGGAACCGGGGCGGCAACGACACGCTGTTCCAGGCGGGCTACACCAACGCGTTCAAGTACGGAACGTACAGCTTGACGGCTGGGCGCACGCGCTCGATGGACGGGCAGTTATCGAACGACTTCATGTTGAGCACGACCATTCCGCTGGGTCATAAGGCGCATGCGCCGATGCTGACCACGAACGCCTCGCACACCTCCGACGGCGCGACCAACATGCAGGCAAATGTGAGTGGTTCGCTGGGTGAAACAAACCAGTTCTCGTACAACGGCTATGGCACGTATAACGCGGGCGGCACGTCGGCGAATAACGGCAACGCGGGGGTGAGCGCGACGTATCGTGCGCCTTACGCGACGTTGAATGCATCGGCGAGTGGTGGCGCGGGGACGCGTCAAGTGTCGGCGGGCGTGCAAGGATCCGTGGTGGCGCACCCGGGCGGGGTGACGTTATCGCAGACGGTGGGTGACACGATCGGCATTGTGGAGGCGCCTGATGCGGCGGGTGCAATGGTGACGAGTTCACCGGGAACGAAGGTTGATTCGCGCGGTTACGCGGTGATACCTTACTTGTCGCCGTACAGCATGAACGAGGTGGATCTTGACCCGAAGGGCACGTCCACTGACGTTGAATTTAAATCGACGTCAGCGCAAGTGGCGCCGCACGCGGGTTCTATCGTGATGATGAAGTACGAGACGGTGAGTGGCCGGGCGGCACTGATTCAGGCGCCGAAACTGGGTGGTGGATCGTTACCCTTTGGAGCGAGTGTGGAAGACGAACAAGGCAGGAGCGTTGGCGTGGTCGGTCAGGACAGCAGAATATTTGCACGCGGTCTCGAGGAACAGGGCGCGCTGACGGTGAAATGGGGCAGCGGTCCGGTGGAGCAGTGCCGGATTGCTTATACGCTGCCGAAGAAAGATGCGAAGGCTTATAACCCCGGGTATTTATCGTTGCAGTCGCATTGCGTGTTGGGAAGTGAAATGGTGGCGGGTGGAGAGCGTGGCGTGACCAGCGCTGCGACGCCGGCGACTGTTGCTCGGTAGAGCCCGGTCGCGCTGACGGAAGATAGCGTCGAATTTGACGATGTTCCCGGCTGCGATTTTCCCCCGTACCTCTAGCGTAAGCCGAGACTGCCCAAGACGGCCATTCAAACGGGCAGGGCGGCTTCATGGCGCAGCCAATCGGCGAAAGCGGTCACGGTGCTGGCGTCGCGGTGCGCTTCCGGTATATCCAGCCAGTATCCGAATGGTCCACTGATCTCGACGTCCGACATTCTCACGAGCGCACCCTCGGCCAACTCATCAGCAATCATGTTCAGATCCACAACGGCAAGCCCAACGCCGCGTCGCGCCGCATGGATTGCCTGCTGCAGATTCGAAAATTCAATACCGTTCTCGGCATAACGTGGCGGCAGGCCCGCTTTTGCCAGCCAGTCCGGCCATAGGTTCAAACGCACGTCCTCGTGCAGCACATGAAGCGCGGGCAATCGATCCAGCAAGGTCTCGACCGGCGTTCCTTTAAGCGATGCTGATCCCACCAGCGCGTGCCGCTCTACGATCAGCAGTTCCGACCACCCATGCGCTGCCGCGTCGCGCCCAAAGCGCACGCTGCAATGACACTCGTCGCTTTCCTGCGTGCGAATAGACAGGTCGACGTCCGGCAACTGTTCCGACAATGCGCCTAACCGCGACGAAAACCACTGCGTGGCGAAGGTGGGCGGCAATGACACAATCAAACGCTTGCGCTCGACGGTTCCAGTCAGGTGACGCGTTCCGCGCTCGATCACGTCAAATGCCTCTGTCACCGATGGCATCAGCGACACACCTGCCTGCGTTAAGCGGATTCCTCTGTGGTCGCGCTCGAAAAGCTTCACGCCCAGAGATTCTTCCAGTAGCCTGATCTGACGGCTTACAGCTCCTTGCGTAACGCACAACGCTCGCGCCGCGCGGTTGAAACTCAAATGACGCGCCGTTTCTTCGAAGAAACGCAACGCAATCAATGATGGAAGATGTCGCATAGTGATTCCTGACCGCCCAACCTTCTCGGTTTTTCTTGTGGCCGAGTAAACGTGCCTCCTCCGCGAACCAGAATCGCTCCTGCCCCGCGTTCAACCAAATTACCTTGGTTCCCGGTGCGAGACAATAGCCCGTTCGGCTGACGCTGGGGCAAAACGAATTCTCATATTGAGTCATCAGGAAATATGGGAACCTGTGTTGGCAAAGGCGAGGCATAGGCCATCTGGCTAGTAGTTGCGGTGTTGCGAATCGCCTATGCTGGATAGATCCAATTTACGGAGGCCGCATGACCGTACGCAATCTCGATGCATTGTTCAACCCGAAGTCGATCGCCGTAATCGGGGCGTCGCTGCGTGCGGGCAGCATCGGCGAAATGGTGTGGTCACGGCTGAGCGCCGCCAACTTCGCGGGCCCGGTCTGGCCGGTGAATCCGAAGCATCGTCAGTTGAATGGGGTTGCGGTGTTTGCGGGCATCGGTGACTTGCCGGATGGTCCTACCGTGGCGGTGTTGTGCACGCCACCGCCCACATGGCCGGAGATCGTTGGCCAACTGGGTGAGCGTGGCACGCGGGCGGTGGTCATCATCGGGCAAGCGGGGCAGGCAGGGGAGGCAAGTGAAGGGGCGGCCCGCGACTGGACGCATCGTACGCTTGCGGCTGCGCGGCCATTTTTGCTGCGCGTAGTCGGCCCGGCCAGCGTCGGTGTGACAACGCCGGCAGTGGGCGCGGTGCTTGGGGCGCCGCCGTGCGCCATCGCGGCAGGCGGTGTGGCGTGGGTATCGGCGTCGAACGCGTTGACCAACGGCGTGATGGGCTGGGCGAACGCACGTGGCCTCGGCTTTTCGCGAGTGGTCGCGCTGGGCGACGAGGCTGACGTCGACGTGGGCGACATCCTCGATTTCCTTGCAAGCGACTCACGGACGCGCGCCATCCTGATGGCCATCGAGTCGGTGCGAATGGCGCGCAAATTCATGTCGGCGGCGCGAGCGGCGGCGCGCAACAAGCCCGTGCTGGTTTTGCGCACGGGCCATGACGATCCTTTCGATGCGCTTTACAGTGCCGCTTTTCGGCGCGCCGGCCTGGTACGGGTGGACTCACTCGACGACCTGCTCGATGAAATCGAGACTCTCGGCGTCGGCCGTGTGGCCGCAAGCGACCGGGCGACCGTCATCACCAGTGATCGCGGCGTGGCTGCGCTCGCTGCCGACGCCTTTGCCGCGGCCGGAGATGCGCTCGCGCTCTGGCCCGAGGCTGCGCGTGTGTCAGTCGCCGCGGCGCTGCCGCACGCGCGTCTGGGGAACCCGCTGCAACTCGGAGACACCGCCACCGCGGCGGACTTCGGCGCGGCGCTCGCAGCACTGGCGCCGCACCGCGAAACCGGCACGGCATTCGTGGTTCACGCACCAACCCACACCGCGCCTGTCGCGGACGTCGCACGCGCGCTGATCGAGCAGCAAAGCCATGCGTATCGCGGTTTGCTGACCTGTTTTTTCGGCTGCGTAGACCAAGCCACGCGCGACGCATTGCATGCCCACGGAATTCCCGTCCATACCACGCCTCAACGTCTGGCGCGGGGTTTCGCACGGCTGGTGGATTATCGTCAGGGTCGGGAGATGTTGATGCAGACGCCCGACGGGCCGCGTCCTCAAACCCTGGTCGCGCTGGACAGTGCACAGGCTCAGATCATGACCGCGTTGACCGCGGGCGTCGCTGAGCTGGATGGCGAGCGGGCGTCGCGGGTGCTGGCACAGTTTGGCGTTGTTGTGAAGGCGGGGTCGGCGGGGCCGCGCAGCGTCGATGCCATCGAAATCGATGTCCGCTTGCTCAACCATCGCGTGTTCGGACCGGTGTTCGAGTTCAAGGCTATCGGCGCGCTTGGTTTGCCGGACGCAATGCATGAATTTGCACTTCCGCCGCTTAACCCGGTTTTGGCGCGAGACCTCGTGATGCGCTCGCCAAGGGCGCGCGAACTCCCTGCCGAAAATTTGTTGATTGCGTTGACGGCCTTGTCGCAGGCTGTCTGCGAAATCGAGCAGATTGTCGCGCTGCGGTTGACGGTGCGCGTGACCCGTCAGGCGGTCGTGGTGTATGAACCCCATCTGACGCTGGCCGCGCATCGCACGCCGCTCGCCATTCAACCGTATCCGCGGCAACTCGAGGAGACGCTTGACTGGAGCGGCCTGCTTATCACCGTGCGGCCGATCCGTCCCGACGACGAAGCCGCCCACAGCGCTTTCGTCGCTGCGATGACGCCTGACGATCTGCGTCTGCGGTTCTTCAGCTCCGTGCGCAGTTTCGATCACTCGCAACTCGCTCGCATGACGCAGATTGACTATGACCGCGAGATGGCGTTTATCGCTGTCACGGGTGAACACGATGCTATCGAGACATTGGGGGTAGTGCGCGCGGTTGCCGATCCGGATAACGAAACCGCCGAGTTCGCAGTCGCGGTGCGCTCGGATCTGAAGGGCAAGCGGCTGGGAACGATGCTGCTGACTCGGATCATCGCGTATTGCCGGGCGCGTGGAACCCGCTGGCTGGTCGGTGAGGCGTTGCGCGAGAACATCGGCATGATTGGACTCGCGCGCCGTCTGGGATTCGAGATAACCGCCACGGAAGATCCAGGCGTGACCGGTTTCAGGATGCGGCTGGCCGGAGGAGAAGCGGAAGCCAGCGCGGGGTCGTCGTGAAGACTACAGATCCCGTGCAGGTGGAAAACGCGGGCACCCGGTCGCCGTGGTGAGCGGCCAACATGTGCTGCAACATGCTGGCCGCGACCTTCCTTCGTCACCTCAAGCAAGCAGCTTTGCGAGCGCTTCGTCAACCTGTGCACGCGATACAGCCAACTCGTCCAGCCACGCATCGGCGTAAGTGCTGCCAGTTTCACGCTCCAGTCGCGCGATCGTTGTCGCGCAACGCGTTGCGTCCTTGGGCGTAGCAATAAACGCCTTAACCGACGCGCCCGACGTGAACGCTTCGAACAGCGGAACGCGGATATCGTCGGGCAGGGCGCGAGTGGTCCATTGATACGGCTTGCCGTTGAACGACAATTGCGGCGGCATCACACGTTCTTTTTTCGCTGCTGGAATCAGGCCGAAATTGCGGGCGGCATCGGCGATCTGGTCGGCCGTAAAGAGTTCGTCCGCGCCAATGTCGAACTGCTTGATAAACGTTTCGATGGACTGCATTGCAGCCGCGCGATCGTCGCGCTTTTGCTGCGCACGGGCGACAATATCGCGCAGCTCGTCCGCTTCCTCGCTCGTGATCGTGAAGCTGGACTGCTTTTGCTGAAGTTCGGAGAAGCGCTGAAATTCGGGATCGGAAAGGAGTTTCGCCATTGCCTTGCGTAGAAAAAGACGCGAAACGTCGCGGGGGGCGACGGCTCGCTTTTTGAGAGGGTCGCCATTCTAACGCGTTGCGTCGAACCGGAACCTGTGGAATCCGCGAATCGCGTTTCTGCATAGAAGCGAACGGAGCCTTCAGGCCAGCCCATCACAACGAATCCGCCAGCCTTAAACCACCGGCCCTAAGCTGCGCTCGAATCCCGTATATCCCCTAAATCCGGTGAATCGCCGAACTCTGCATCCGGATCGCGAAACATCGACAGCGCCGCCGCCGCTTCACCAAGCTGCGCGCTGACTTCGTCAAGAGACGGCGCCACGTATTCGTCGATACGCCGGAGATACGGACACGTCAGCGTCGCAATCGCTTGGCCTGACGGCCCGAGCAGCGGAAAACTCACGTCCATCACGCCGAAGGTCTGCTGACTCTCCTTGTGGAGAAAACCATCTGCGCGAATCTGTTTGTATGTGCTTTCCAGCGCGAGCGGATCCAGCTCGGACTCACCCTTGACACGCGTGTGTTCGGTCAGCATGTGTGCGCGTTGTTCCGCGCTTTGGAACGCGAGGATCACGCGGCCCGAACCGGTATCGATTAACCCGACCCGCGCGCCGAGCCGCACCGAAATCCCCCATGTTCCCGGCCCGTCAACCTGGGCGATCACAAGCAAATTGCCCCGATCGTAAGCGGCGAGATGACACGATTGCTCCGCGCGATCCGCAAAACGCTGCATGACGGGCAAGGCTTCCGCGATCAGGCGGTTCATCGGCGGGTGCCGGTGCGCGAGCGCATACAGTTTCAGGCTCAGCGAATAACGGTCGCCCGCGGGCGAGCGCACCACGTACTGTCGCGCGACCAGCCGCTCGAGCATTCGATACATCTCGCTCGCATTGCGCCCCAGCGATTTTGTGATCTCGGCGCGTGTGAGTCCATCCTTTTGCTCAGCGAGCAGCTCGAGGATATCGAGACCTTTATCCAGCGCGGGCGCGCGGTAGCGGTCGGCGTCGGTGGGTTCGTCTGCCTGCATGATGGCCTTCGGTTAGGTCGCTTAAAAGCAAGATGCTAAGGGAAAACACGGACCGCTAAGCGGCGCACTTAGCTTGACTTCAACTTGTCCGCATATGAATAATACGTTCACTGATAAATGATTGTACTGATGCAAACCCGCGGCAATGCCGTTTGTCCGCACGAACGTCATCTCGAATGCCGTCCGTTCTCAAGGAAGTTTCCGTGCAGCAAACTCCTCACAAGCTCACCGACGCCCGGCTCATCCTTCAAAGCCCGCAGGACAATTGCCTGATTGCTGGCGCTCGTCTGCCGGCGGGGGAGCGCGTCGAGATCGAGGGGGAGTTTGTCACGCTGGCGAAGACGATCGACCTTGGGCACAAGGTGGCGCGCCGTGCGTTGCGGACTGACGAAAAAGTGTTGCGGTATGGCGCGATCATTGGCCACGTGACCTCGGACGTTCAGCCCGGCGAACATCTGCACACGCACAATCTCGAGAGCGACTATCTCCCGACCTATACCCACGACGCCGGCCATGCGTTCGTGGATCACCGGGACCGCTAAGCCAATGACAGCCACCATTACACCGCCGCTTCAAGGCTTCCTGCGCGCCGATGGCCGCAAGGGCATCCGCAATGTGATCGCGGTCGCGTATCTCGTCGAATGCGCGCATCACGTGGCGAGGGAAATTGTCACGCAGTTTCGTCCGGCCTTCGACGCCTTCGACGACCCCGCCGCCGAGCAGGAACCGCCTGTGCACCTGATCGGGTTTCCGGGCTGCTATCCGAACGGCTATGCAGAAAAGATGATGGAGCGGCTCACCACGCATCCGAATGTGGGCGCTGTCCTGTTCGTCTCGCTCGGCTGCGAGAGTATGAACAAGCATTATCTGGTCGATGCCGTGCGCGCAAGCGGCCGCCCGGCTGAAGTCCTGACGATCCAGGAAAAGGGCGGGACGCGCAGCACGATCCAGAACGGCATGGACTGGATTCGCGATGTGCGCGCGACGCTCGCGCAGCAACCGAAAGTGCCAATGGGACTCGACGAATTGATCGTCGGCACGATTTGCGGCGGCTCGGACGGCACCAGCGGCATTACGGCGAATCCCGCTGTGGGACGCGCGTTCGATGCGCTGATCGACGCCGGCGCCGCGTGTATTTTCGAGGAAACCGGCGAACTGGTTGGCTGCGAGTTTCACATGGAAAGCCGGGCCGCGCGGCCGGAACTGGGCCGCGAAATTGTCGCGTGCGTGGACAAGGCCGCGCGCTATTACTCCATCATGGGACACGGCTCGTTCGCGGTCGGCAATGCGGATGGCGGTCTTACCACGCAAGAAGAAAAGTCACTCGGGGCGTACGCGAAAAGCGGTGCGTCGCCGATTGTGGGAATCGTTAAGCCAGGTGACATTCCGCCGGTTGGCGGTTTATATCTGCTCGATGTCGTTCCCGATGGCGAACCGCGTTTCGGCTTCCCGAACATCAGCGACAACGCGGAAATCGGCGAACTGATTGCTTGCGGAGCACACGTCATTCTGTTCACGACCGGACGCGGTTCAGTGGTCGGTTCGGCCATTTCGCCCGTGATCAAGGTGTGCGCGAATCCGGCGACGTATCGAAATCTTTCCGGTGACATGGACGTGGACGCGGGCCGCATTCTGGAAGGCCGTGCCACGCTCGACGATGTGGGTCGCGAAGTATTCGATCTCACCGTGAGCGTCGCGGCAGGCGCCGCGTCGAAGTCGGAATCGCTGGGTCATCAGGAGTTCATCCTGACCTACAAGACCTTTGAGCCGGTTGGCCCCGCCTGTTTGCCGGCGAGCGCGACGCCGCGGCATGCGGTATCGATTACGTCAATTTGAGCCTGACTCATCCGTCCAACGCACCGGATCCAACGCAATGAACCCAATCACCGGAAATCCCGTTGTGAAAAAGCGCAAGGTGGGCAGGACGTCGCTGGAAGTCACGGCGTTGTCGCTAGGCAGTGCACCGCTTGGCGGCCTGTATCACGAACTATCCGAAGCAGACGCGCAAGGGACCGTGGACGCCGCGTGGCAAAGCGGGATTCGTTACTTCGATACCGCTCCGCACTACGGCCATACGAAAGCTGAGCACCGGATAGGCGATGCGTTGCGCCGATATCCGCGCGAAGACTACGTGCTGTCGACCAAGGTCGGCCGCCGTTTTGTCCCGCGCACCACGCCTTACGACGGCAGCGAAGGCTGGTCGGACCCGCTACCGTTTCAGGCGATCTACGACTACACCTACAACGGCATTCTTCGTTCGTTCGAAGACAGCCAGCAACGCATGGGTATTGTCGATATCGATATCGTTCTGATTCACGACATTGGCCGCGTCACGCACGGCGAGAATAATCCGCGCTACTGGCGCCAGCTCACAGACGAAGGTGGATTCCGTGCGCTCGATGAACTGCGTACATCGCGGGGCGTAAAAGCGGTTGGGCTCGGTGTGAACGAGGGCGCCGCTATCCTGGAAGCGATGGCGGAATTCGATATCGATTGCGCGTTGCTGGCGGGACGCTACACGTTGTTGGAGCAGGCGGTACTCGACGACCTGCTGCCGGAATGCGAAAAACGCGGTGTCGGTATTCTGCTGGGCGGAGCGTTCAATTCGGGCATTCTCGCGCGAGGATTCACGTCCGATACAGCGCAGAAGGCGGCGAATCAGAAGTTCAACTACGGCGATGCGCCGCCATCGATTGTCGAACGCGTCGACGCGTTGGAGCAGATCTGCCGTGCGCATGGTGTCGCCTTGTCGAGCGCGGCCCTCCAATTTCCTTATGCGCATAAAGTTGTGGCGACGGTCCTGATGGGCGCACGAAGTCCGGCGGAGGTGCGCTTGAATGCAGCTTCGTTCGCGGATCCGCTGCCCGACGCGTTGTGGGATGCGTTGCGCGCCGCCGGTTTGTTGCATCGTGACGCGCCGGTGCCGCACATTGATCGCGCCAACGTCAATCACTCTGACGAAGGCAAACCATGAACGCTGAACGGATCGATGCGCATCAGCACTTCTGGGACCCATCGCGTGGTGACTATGGCTGGTTGACGCCAGAGTTGCAGACCTTGTACCGCGTCTTCGGTCCCGCTGATCTGAAGCCGCTTCGCGAAGCCGTTCAGATTGCGCGCACGGTGGTGGTCCAGGCGGCGCCGACTGTCGATGAAACGCGTTATCTACTCGATCTTGCTCGCGACCACGACTCTATCGCCGGCATTGTTGGCTGGGTTCCGCTCGATTCGACGAATAGTGTCGAGTTGATCAACGAGTTGGCGCGCGAACCCAAACTGAAGGGCGTACGCCCGATGCTGCAGGATCTGCCCGACGATCGCTGGATCGAAAATCCCGCACTCGCTCCGGCAATTCACGCGTTGATCAAAAACAATCTCGTCTTCGATGCATTGATATTTTCGCGCCATGTGCCTTCGTTGAAGGTGTTTGCGGCGCGCTTTCCCGAGCTGCGAATCGTCATTGATCATGGTGCGAAGCCGCAAATCAGGGATGGTCACGCGGCGTGGCAAAACTGGGCGGACAGCATAGTTGAATTAGCCGCGCTGCCACAGCGGCTGCTTTGCAAACTATCGGGTCTGGCAACGGAATCCGCGCCCGGTTGGACGGTGCCAACCCTCAAGCCTTATGTCGATCATCTACTCGATTGTTTTGGGCATGAGCGGTTGATGTGGGGCAGCGACTGGCCGGTGCTGAATCTGAACGGTGACTATCCACAATGGTTTGACGCAGCGCGGCAATTGACGGCGCACCTCGATGTATCCGCGCAGCAGGCAATCTTCGGCGATACCGCGCGAGAGTTTTACCGGTTGTAGAAGTGTAGAAAACCGCATGAAGAATGACTGCGATATACCCTGAATTTCCCGACTGCAATTGCAACGAAAGCAAAGAATGGTAAAAAGATTGGCAACGCAATTATCCGGCATGCCGTGAGGCTTGCAACGCTAAGCGAAGCCCGAAAGCGGGATCACGACGCATCGCGATGCATCGTCGTTCACGACCGGCCCGGCCTGAAGCACCGGACCGAAAATTCGACCGAAAGCGATCGAACGTATGCTCGAGCGATCTCGCCTGAAAAGACGGCCGCTCAAACCGAACATCTCGAAACCGAAGCAAAACCTGAAAACTGAAGGATCACTCACGATGAAACTGCTGCGCTATGGGCCGAAGGGTCAGGAAAAACCGGGTTTGCTGGATCAGAACGGCAAGATTCGCGATTTGTCGAAAGTCGTCGACGACATCGCTGGCGCGGCGCTTTCCGACGCCACGCTGGCCAAGTTGCGCGCGCTCGATCCGGCTTCGCTGCCTGAAGTGCCGGGCGAGCCGCGCATTGGCCCGTGCGTGGGAGCCGTGGGCAAGTTTGTCTGTATCGGACTGAATTACGCTGACCACGCGGCCGAATCGAACCTGCCCGTTCCGACGGAACCCGTGCTTTTCGGTAAGTGGACGAGCGCCATTTGCGGTCCGAACGACGACGTCGAAATCCCGCGCAACTCGAAGAAAACGGATTGGGAAGTTGAACTCGGCGTTGTTATCGGCAAGGAAGCGAAATATGTCAGCGAGGCGGACGCGCTGGATTATGTCGCCGGCTATTGCGTGATCAACGACGTGTCCGAACGCGAATGGCAACTTGAGCACGGCACGCAATGGGACAAGGGCAAGGGTTTCGATACCTTCGGTCCGATCGGCCCGTGGCTGGTCACGAAAGACGAAATCGCCGATCCGCAGCAACTCGATATGTGGCTCGAAGTAGACGGACATCGTTATCAGAACGGCAGCACGAAGACGATGGTGTTCGGCGTGGCCGCGCTGGTGTCGTATTTGTCGAAGGTGATGAGCCTGCAACCCGGCGATGTCATTTCCACCGGCACGCCGCCGGGTGTAGGCATGGGCGTCAAGCCTTCCGCGGTTTACCTGAAGGCTGGACAGACCATGCGACTCGGCATCCAGGGTCTGGGCGAGCAACAGCAACGCACGGTCGACGCGAAGTAAGCCGTTTGAAGCAAGCCGCTTGTTGCGCCGCAACCCGGCGACGGTAAGCTAAAAAATAAGGTCGTTCCAACGTCAGTTGGAGCGACCTTTTTACAGCAGCTTCAAGACAGTTGGACTGCCGGAAAGTGTCAACTCTGTCCCCGGTCCAAACGCTCCAACTGGAAAGTTGGATTCGCCGCGGTCAGTCGAACCGCCAACGGATCAAAGAACGTGGCAGCGTAGTCTCAAAAATGCGAATGTTCTCACCGCGTTAACCTTTAAGCGCATAAAGCCGGCTCCCAGCACTACCGCCGTAAAACGAAAAAACCATCGCATCGGCGAACGCATGAAAAGTCCGGCAAACCAAGTCCGGCAAGCAAACACATCCATCCCACTCATTCGTTAAACACCGGCTCCAGTTCCGCAGCCATTTCGCTGATGCGATGAATCGTTCCTTGCGCGACTGCCACGAGCCTTTCGGCGCCGCCATCGGTGACATACACATCGCATTGGCAAGTTGCCTGCGTCATGCCGGCATAGACCACGCGCGCACGCGCCATCAACGTACCGGAGACCGCCGGTCGCAAATAATTGATCTTGTATTCTCCCGTGACCACTTTCGGTCCCAGGCGCAATGCGCCGGCGAAGGTCAGCGCGTTATCGACGAGATAACTCACTACGCCACCGTGCACAAAACCGTGTTGTTGCCTGAGTTCGTCCCGGATAGTCAGACACAGCGTGAGACTCGAGGAGTCGACTTGCATGAGCTTCGTACCCAGCAAGGCGCTAAACGGCTGCGCATTCAATGCGCCCCGTGCGATATCGACAATTTCGGCCATTCGGACACTCCTACACTTGGTTTCGGTCCAGTCAGCGTGAGTCCCACAATCCGCACCGGGGCAGGAGCCTTCGTCGCGGTCCTGCACAAGACTGTAGGTAGCGTATGGTCACTCCGCAAGGACGATCTCAAAATCGCGGACAAATTACCGGGTTTGCGCGGACTTTCTTCGTGATTTGAAACGAAAAGGCGCAAAGCGTTCATCATCGCGCCGATTTCTCCAGCCGCAATAAAAAACGCCTCGCGGCGAGGCGAGGCGTTAGATGCGACGAGAGCGATTGCCTTAAGACGCCATGCGTCAGATCAACGTCAGGGCAGCGCGGCGTACGCAGTGGCCAAGTGATAAGGCGTTGTCGACGGCAACTCCGGGCGCATGACAACACCTTCCGCCGACTGACTTTCAATCCACCCTTGCGGACGAATAAAGCGTCCGGAAAACCGCGCGATCTGCGCCGGCAGTTGGGCGCGCACCGACTCATCCGAATGCGTTGCGAGCGCCCGTAGGTATTCGGTCTGAGCCCAGATGCGCTGCGTCGAATCGATCACGCCGCCCTGTTCGTTCAGCGACGCCGCGACGCCGCCGGTCAGCGGATCGACTCCGTGCTGTTGCACGAAATCGAATCCGCGCACGAGCGCCTGATTCAGGCCGGCTGCATCGAACGCCGGGTGGCGGCTCGCCTCGGCGAGAAACAGCCACTCGAACTGGTGTCCGGGTTCCAGCCAGTTATTGGCGCTGCCGATCGTCAATTCAGCGATACAGCCCGTTTCCTCGTGCACGAAAGCCTGCGCGAACGCGGCGGCCAGCTTTTCCAGCCGCCGATCGAAGATGGCGTCCCGGGTCGCTTCGCGCGCTGCCAGCCACGCCTCGGTCAGATGCATCAGCGGGTTTTGCAGCGGCGGCCCGAGCACGGTGGAAAAATCTTCGGTCATCGCCGAACTGAACAAGTCGCTCCCGCTAATTGCCATTTGCCGTTCAATGACTACCGACGTTTCTTCGAGCACCGCCAGCGCTTCTTGCACGGCGGCTGAACCGGCTCGTTTCGCATATTCCGCGCACGCAAAAATCACGAACGCATGCGTATAAAGGTCCTTATGGCGCTCGTGCGGCGCGCCGTTTGCGTCGACGCTATAGAACCAACCGCCATTTTTCGTGTCCTGAAAATAGGTCCGAAGCGAAGCGAACAGCGTATTCGCGTGATCGATATCGCCGGCTTGCGAGAACACGAATAGCTGCCGCGCGCAGGCCATGGCGCGATATCGCTGTGGTGGCAAGGATGTGCGGCCATTCTCGGCCACCGCCTCGAATGCCAGCCGCAGCGCTGTATTGAAGCCCGGGCCGCGCCAGATTGGCAGCACAACGTGGGTATAGTGCGCACGAAGGGAGGCGGCGGTCGGGGGCGTTGCGGCGGTCTGATCTAGGTCGTGCATACGGTTTTATCGATGTGAGTTGCGCGCGGCGGCGTGCGTGAAATGTGCAGGCGCGCCGCCCGATGGGGGGCACCAAGGATAAATCAAAACGCCCGCGCTTCGGCACAACGGTGATTTGTCTGCACTGAAAAGGCCGGCGGCCGGGGCTTGTGCGCGAACTCTGCGCCACCATCCCATCACACAACACCTATAAGGAGCAAATCCACTCATGTTAAGCAATGTAGAACTCATTTCCCGGCTGGTCCTGGCCGCGGCGCTCGGCAGCGTGATCGGATTCGAGCGCGAACGGCTGTCATGGGCTGCCGGGCTGCGCACGCACATGCTTGTCTGTGTCGGCTCGACGCTGATCATGATGGTCTCGGCATTCGGTTTCTTCGATGTCCTCACCCGCGAGCACGTCGTGCTCGATCCGTCGCGGATCGCGGCGCAGGTCGTGTCGGGAATCGGCTTTCTCGGTGCAGGCTCAATCTTGCTGCGCGGCGAGATTGTCCGTGGCCTCACGACGGCGGCGAGCCTCTGGTCCGTCGCCGCGATCGGGCTTGCGGTCGGCGGCGGCATGTACACGGCGTCGATCGCTGCAACGGTCATCATCCTGATCATCCTTGCCGGGATCAAGCCACTGGAACGGCGTTTTATTTCCGTGAAGCAGCGGCGCCAGTTGACCTTGCTTGTCGATCGGGGGACGTTGAATTTTCATGCATTGCATGAAGCGCTGGGCGTCGGCAGCGTGCGCGTGAAGCAATTCGTCGTGCAGCAAAGCGATGATTCGCCCGAACTCGATGTCGTGCAAATCGAGCTTTCGCGGATATCGTCGACTGAATACGAGGCAATCTGCACACGGCTGCGCGCGCTGGAAACCGTGCGGGAATTCAAGGAAGAAGGCTCCGCTTGAAACCGGACGAGGCCGTGGCCCGGGTGTGCAAGCGTGCGACAATGCGGCCTCGAAAACCCATGCAGCCGCTTTTTCTGTTGCGAAGCGTCGAGCCGGACCGCTTCATCGGGCGTGTTTTTAGCCGCCCGGGTCGCGTCTTGCCCCGCTGTCAATCATCGACTTATGCCAGATTCCGCCGTCAATCCCGCTCTACAAGTTGCTGATACCGCTGGTTCCAATTCCAGTTCCACGTCTCAATCTACGTCCGCTGGCCGTCCGGCTGAATCGGATGCCGATGCCAAGCTCGCCCGCGCCGCGCGCTCGGCGCAGCGTCTCGCCTTGCTCAGCCGGGCGCCCTACGGCGCGCCCACGCTCGATCTGTTCGCCGAAGATGCCGAGCGCGCCACGCTCCAGGCGATGAATACCGATATTCGTCAATCGACGTTGCCCGGCTTCGAGTTGCCCGAGGTGTTCATGGCGGCCGTGCCGGGCGAGGACGGATCGTCCGGGGCTGGCCGGGCTTGGCGTAGCGGGGTGGTATCGGCGGATGGGGCGGCCGCGCAAACGGACGGCCAGACAGCCGACGCTGCATCGCTGGATTTGATGTTCGACGATGTTCTCGCCCCTCACGAGGTGGTTGCCGGGCCGGTGCAGCCAGATGCGCGGGACGACGGTGCGCAGGGCGCAACGATCGCGGCGGCATCGGTGGAAGAGAAAGAGAGTGGGCAGGTGGCAAGCAGGCGCGCGTCGGCGGCGCGGGGAAGGGGCGCTGCCCGGAATGTGTCGATGACTGAACCGTCACCGTCCGCGGCGATCTCAGAAGCTGAGACCGTGGAACGTAAAGATGCCGTCACCTCGCCAGACGCATTGGACGCATCGACCGCGGCGAGCACACAGAAAGCCGCCGCACGCGCTGCAGCAACCTCCCGTCGCAGCCAGCCGCAATCCCTGGCGGCGGCATTGATCGACGATGACCACCGGACGCGCACGAGCGTTCCACATGATTCTCAAACGCCTTCGCGCAAAGCGTCGTCGGAACTCGATACCGCCCGCGCAACCGCCTACGCTGACACTATCGATGCGTTGTATGCCGTGATCGCCGACCAGCGCGGTGCGGCGGCGGCCCTGTCGCGACGGGTCAAAACCGTCTTGCTGATCGTGATTTGCGTGTTGATCGTGACTGTCGCGACGGGCGTGGCGCAGAACATCGCGCTGCTTCGCCTGACGCGCGAAAACACGGCGCAGCAACAGCGCATTGAGCAATTGATGCTGACTCAGCAAGCCACGCTAGCCTCTTTCTTCGATACCGATTCCTCGATCGTCGAGGTTCCGAACCGGGGCAATGCGAACGCAGCGGCTGCCAGCAAAAATCCGGACGCCGGGCCGCTTGGCCGCGCCGCGAAGCGAGCTCAAGGCAAACCGCATTGACATGGGAATTCGCGCACCTGAAGCCGCCACGCGCTTACCCAAACTATCGAAACGCCTGCATCTGCGCCGACATCAACTGCAGCATCTTGTTCGACGCCACCGACAATTTTCGCCCTACACGCGTAACAAGATGCGCCTCGGCTTTCATCAGGATCGGATGATCGATCTCGATGGCGAGCAGCATGCCCGCCTCCACTTCCGTTGTCACGGCGAACGCGGGTAGCACGACCACGCCGAGGCCCGACATGGCGAACTGCTTGAGCAGGCCGATCGAATTGGTTGCGACAACCGGTTCCAGCCGGATCTTCTCCGCGAACTCCACTGCCTGAAGCATCTGGCGAGTCCCATAGGTGGGGTGGGTCGCCGCAATCGGATACGTAGCCAACTCTTCCACGCTCATGGATTTCGTCTTGCTCCCACGAACGAAGTTTGGCTTGACGATCGCCATCATCGGTTGCCGTTTGATCGCGCGAGAAACGATCTTCGGATCGCTCGGCGGGTTGTAGACCAGCCCGATTTCACCTTCATCTTCGGAGACTCGCCGAATGACATCGTTCGTACTGCCGAGGTCCAGATTGAGCTTGATGCCGGGATACTGCCTGCAGAAATGCTGAATGGGTCCGGCCAGGATATCTGACACAAAACCTTCCCCAAGAATTACGTTGACGCTCCCGGTTCGCAGCCCGCGCAGTTCCTGCAGCCGCGATATCAGGTCGTCTTTATGCGCGAGTTGTTCACGGAAATATTCGATCAGGTACAGGCCGGCTTCTGTCGGCTTGACACCGCGCGCGTGCCGCTCGATCAGCGCGACGTCGAGTTCGGTTTCGAGCAAGCCGATCTGGCGGCTAACCGCGGACGGCGCGACGTCGAGCCAGTCGGCGGCTGCGCGGATGGTCCCGCAACGCACGGCTTCGAAAAAATAGACGATTCTGCTTTCAGTCAGGTTGTCGGCCATTACACAGTACCCAAAGGTTTCCAGGTGTTCCGAGCGTTCTAATAATTAGAACATTCTCAATATTGGCGCTGATTGATTATAGGGGCTCTCGCGCCGAAGATGACAACTCCATAACACGCTCGTTGACCCGGAGAACCGCTCTGACCGGTCGACGGCGTATTTGCTACGGAGTGGATTCATGAAGACGGTTGGGGTCATCGGACTCGGAAACATGGGGCGCGGAATGGCCCTTTCGCTCAAGCGCGGCGGCTACACCGTGCTTGGTTTCGACGCGGCGCCCGGCGTCGCCGCCAAGCTCGCGGCAGAAGGCGTGTCCGAGCGCGCTTCTATTGCCGACATCACGCGCGATTCGGACGTCCTCATTCTTTCGCTGCCTACATCGGCGATTGTGGAAGAGGTAATCCTGGGACCTGCCGGCGTAGCGGCAAGCGCCAAGCCCGGCCTCATCGTGGTCGATACCACCACGGCCGAGCCCAACAGCACCCGCAAGGTGGCGGCGGCGCTGGCTGAAGTGAAGGTGGGATTTGTCGATGGCCCCGTCAGCGGCGGTCCGAAGGGCGCGGCGACCGCGACCATGACCATGGTGCTGGGC
>Ga0153932_1000231_pt1 | contig 20939 bp, 21 predicted proteins | sample TSNJ016MetaG_FD_102273 | JGI IMG/M metagenome (GOLD analysis project Ga0153932, IMG submission 102273) | Attine ant fungus gardens microbial communities from New Jersey, USA - TSNJ016 MetaG | ecosystem: Host-associated > Fungi > Mycelium > Unclassified | place: USA: New Jersey, Wharton State...
GCAACGCATCTTCGGCAACAAGTAAGGGGACGCAATGTCGATTCTTTCGTTTTTGCTGGGCGAGAAAAAGAAGTCCGCTTCGGTCGCGAAGGAACGCTTGCAGTTGATCATCGCGCACGAGCGCGCGGGTGGCCAGCCGGCCGCTGATTATCTGCCGGCGTTGCAACGAGAACTCGTTGCCGTGATTTCCAAGTATGTGAAGATCTCAAGCGACGATATTCGCGTGAGCCTGGAACGTCAGGACGATCTCGAAGTGCTCGAGGTCAAGATCGAGATTCCATCGGCGTGAGATAACTCGACCGCTGATGAAAAAGCCGGAATCGATGTCTGATTCCGGCTTTCGCGTTTTTTCGGTTTATCGTTTGCGCGCCCGTGGTTGTTGAGCAGCGGCAAATTACATCAATATTCCGTTGCAGTTTAGCCATCGCGGTTACACGGGCGGTGTCGGCTAAAGCGCGGCCTCGCGCATTGATTGGGTATCGCCGCAGATTCACGGACGCGGCGAATCACTCAGGAGGCCGATCATGAAAATTCGTTTGTTAATCGCCCAGGTCGCCATTGTCATGGCCGGTGTCGCGGCTGTCGCGGGAACCGCTTCGGCTGAAGTCATCATCGTGGCGCCGAACGCGCCGCCGCCCGTGCGCATGGAGGCGGTGCCGCCGGCGCGTGTCGGATACGTGTGGGATCAGGGTCACTGGCGCTGGGAGCACGGCCAGTACATGTGGAACCCGGGGCATTGGCAAGTCGAGCGCGTGGGGTATCACTGGGTGCCGGGGCACTGGATCGCACATCGCGGCGCGTGGCGTTATATGCAGGGGCATTGGGCCTGAGGTCGACCGGCTTTGACGTAGCCCTTTGAAGCGATGGGCGGCCGCAAAGCCGCCGCCTGCATACCGGAGCACCACATGAAAACGAAGCTTCTGATCATCACCTTGCTGGCGACGCTGCTTGGCGGTTGTATCGTCGTGCCGGCCCATTCCTATGCATACCGGCCGGCCGCGCGTGTCTATGTGTATTGAGTTTTATTTGACGGCCGGCGCTTCTGCATCGGCGGGTTCCTCGGGCTCTTCAGGCTCTTCTGGCACTTCCGGCGATGCCTTGGGCACAGGCACCGGCAACGGCGTCATATAACGCTCGGCGAGCGCCTCGTAAAGCGGCGGCGCGAAGAAGCGCGATACGCGGCTTGCGATCAGCGCCGTCCCCATCAGTGAAATCACGAGCGCGTGGCCGTTGATCATCTCCATGACAATTACAAACGACATGATCGGCGACTGCGTGACGGCCGCGAGATAGCCGACCATGCCGAGGGCGATGAGCATCGACAACTGCATGTCGCCGAAGACCATATGCAGCACGTTGCCGAAACCGGCGCCAATCGACAGCGACGGCGCGAAGATGCCGCCGGGAATGCCGGGCAGATATGACCCGATCATCGATACCATCTTGAGCAGCGGATAAAACACCGAGAGTTGTTCGTGGCCTTCCAGCAGACCACGTGCTTCGGCGTAACCGCTGCCGAACGTGGTGCCGCCCGAGACAACCCCGACGATGGCGATGATGAAGCCGCATATCATCGCGAAGACGACCGGCTTCGATGCATGCAGTTCGCGCAGGCGCGCTGGAATCCATTTCGACGTATTCAGCAGCAGCCAGCAGAACACGCCACCCGCAATACCCGTCACGATCGCCGTCAACAATACGGCGAGCGCAAGGAGCTTGGGAAAATGTGCACCGACTTCGATGGTCCCGAAGTACGTGTAATTCCCGTTCAGCCCAAGAGCGACGATCCCCGCCAGGATGATGGCAGTGATCAGCACGCCGCTCGTGCGCGCTTCGAAGCTGCGCGTGAGTTCTTCGATTGCGAACACGATACCGGCAAGCGGCGTATTGAACGCAGCCGATAACCCCGCCGCCGCGCCCGCGAGCACCAGTTGCCGTTCGATGCGCGCGTTGGATCTCGGAAAGAGGCGGCGCAGGTTGTACATGAGCGCCGCTCCGACCTGTACGGTCGGCCCTTCACGGCCGATGGTGAAGCCGCCGAGGATCGCGAGAAAGGAGATGCCGACCTTGGCGACCACGATTCCCGGCGACAACAACCGCGTTCCCAGTCCTGGCGGACTGTGCAATACCGCGATGACCTGAGGAATGCCGCTGCCTTCCGAGCCGCGAAAAAACTTGCGCGTGAGCCAAACGGACAACGCGGCAACGGCCGGCGTGAGGATGAGCGGCAACCAGACGTGCTCGTGCTGAAGCGCGCGGAAGGTGTTGTACCCCCAGTCGATCAAACGCGCGTAAAGCACCGCGACCAGCCCGACCACAATCGCGCCGACCCAGAAAATGCCGTACCGATACCAGAGACTGCGTGCGCGGCGGACGGTCAGCCGGGGGAGGGAACTGAACCTGCGATTCATAGGCAATGAGCCATGCGACCGGCTGTCGGCAAAGGCATGATTATAACGACGCGTGTAACAGCTCCGAATTTAATCCGCTTAAAAGGGTTATATCGATTCGGACCGCAAAGAAAAATGGGACGCTGGCTTAGTGCCTGCGTCCCATAAACACTCTCGTCGGGGTGGCGAGAGCGGAGAGAAGATCGAAAGTAAAAAGTAATATTAGGTTCAGCCGTTTGTATAATGCGCAAACGTTTGAACAGACGCGCAGGCTAATGAAAGAATTATCGACTAGTGTTAGAGAAACCCGGAACGAACGGTGGTACTTAATTCAAACCGTGCGTGGAATTTTTCCAGAGCGTGAGTCGATACGAACGACTTGGCGGCAGTGGACTCGCTCAATACCGTCGAGCGTTACTGCCATGATAAGCCTCAAGTCTGTTCAAGGTTTGTTTGAGTATAGGCAGCCCGGGCCGGTACGCAAGTTGCGATTGTCACAGCGAGCTTATGTGCCACACCTTTCCCGCTGTAAGTGAATGATCTGACGGGAATTTTCCAAACGCGTTCAGTACTAACCCGCATCTGCAGGGTGAACCTGAATTCGAACCTTTGGCGTTGTCGCAGACACGTTGTTTCCACGGAGTCGCACCCATGAGTTCCCCGAATCGCCGCTCCCTCGAAGTTGATTTTTTCCGGGGGCTCGTGCTGCTTGTCATTGCCGTTGACCACATTTCGGGAAGCGTCCTGTCGCGCTTCACGCTGCATAGCTATGCATTCTGCGATTCCGCTGAGGTGTTTGTATTTTTGGGCGGCTATGCATCGGCGGCGGCTTATACATCGATTGAATCGAACCGCAGCCATTCGGCCGCGCTCCGGCGCTTCTTGAAGCGGAGCTGGGAGATCTATCGTGCATATCTGTTCACCGCGGTCATGATGCTATTAGGCGGCGCGCTGCTGATGTGGATGCGCATTGACACCCCCATGCTGCAAATCACCGAATGGCCGGCTTTCCTTGCCCGGCCGCTCAGCCTTTCCTTCGATATCGCCACGTTGCGGCATCAGCCGTATTTGTCGTCGGTGCTGCCGATGTACGCCATGTTCGCGCTCGCCGTGCCGTTCGTCGTGCCGCTTGCAGAGAAAAAGCCCGTTGTCGTGCTGTTCGGCAGTCTGGGCATGTGGCTGTTCGCGTCGTCGCTTGCGCAGTGGCTGCCTTCGGCCTACGCCGAGGGCTGGTCGTTCAACCCGTTCGCTTGGCAATTGATGTTCGTGCTGGGCCTGCTTTCGCGGGTTCAGCCGATCAGCGCCGAATTCCACAACTCGAAAACGGCGCGTTGGCTGACGCGCGCCGCGATCGTGGTGTTCCTGACGTTCGCATTCGCCAAGCTGTTCCTTGAGACGCAAGCGCCGCCGGGATACATGAAGCAGAACCTCGCGACGCTGCGCATCGTGAGTTTTGTGGTGGTTGCGTGGCTGTTCGCGCAGGCCGTTCACGCAGGGTGGATTCGATCGCTCGCGCAGGCTTTGCCGAGTGTGGTGAACGTCGGCAAGCAGGGGCTCGTGTGCTTTATTGCCGGCGCTTGCATGTCGCTGGTCATTGATTCCGCGTTGCGCGTCGTATCGCTCGGATCGTACCAATGGATGGCCGGACTGACCGGCGACGCCATTGCTATCGGCACGCTGATCTGGCTCGCGGCATTCTGGCGCGACCGGAAGGCCGCCCAGCTCAACCGCGTGCCCAAACATCCCGCCGTGCCGGTGCATGCGACCAACCGGCGGGATCGATAAAACGTCGAAGCAGCGTCAGAGCTTGATCCCGCGCGTCTCACGCATGCACAGGACGCCGATCAAGCTGACTGCGGCCGCCGCGGAAACGTAACCGCCAACCCACGTCAGGCCGCCGCGATTCGCCAGCAATTGCGCGATATACGGCGCCACCGACGCACCCAGAATCCCGCCGAGGTTGTACGCCACGCCCGCGCCGGTGTAGCGCACGTTGGTCGGGAACAGCTCGGGCAAGAGCGCGCCCATCGGGGCAAACGTCACGCCCATCAAAAATAGTTCGATGGTCAGGAATAGCGCGACTGCGAACGTGTTGCCGCTGCCGAGCAAGGGCGCCATGGTGAAGCCGGAAAGGATCGCGGCAATGCAACCGACGATCAGCACCGGCCGACGGCCGAATTTGTCGCTTGCGAGCGCCGAAAGCGGCGTGGCGATCGCCATGAAGATCACCGCAAAGCACAAGAGGCCCAGGAATTTCTCGCGCGTGAAATGCAGCGTCGAGACGCCGTACGACAGCGAGAAAACCGTCGAGATGTAGAAGAGCGTGTAGCAGACGATCATCGCAATGGCGCCAAGCAGCGTCGGCCCGAGATAGCGGCTGAGCAACGTGGCGACAGGCATGCGCACGCGTTCGTGCTTTTCAATGGCCGCGCGAAACGCCGGCGTTTCCGCGATTTTCAGGCGCACGTAGAGTCCAAGCCCCACCAGCACGGCGCTGACAATGAACGGCACGCGCCAGCCCCAACTGCGGAATTGTTCGTCGGTGAGAGACAGCGCCAGGCCGAAGAACAAGCCGTTCGATGCCAGGAACCCCACCGACGGCCCCAGTTGCGGGAACATCCCGAACCAGCCGCGTTTGTTTTGCGGGGCGTATTCGGTCGCGAGCAGCGCCGCACCGCCCCATTCGCCGCCGAGGCCAATGCCTTGCCCGAAACGCAGGATGCACAGCAGCACGGGCGCGAGGCTGCCAATGGACGCATATCCCGGCACGAAGCCGATCAGCGTCGTGGAAACGCCCATCACCAGTAGCGATGCAACCAGCGTCGATTTTCGTCCGATCCGGTCGCCGAAATGGCCGAACACGAAGGAACCGATCGGGCGCGCGATAAACGCAATGCCAAACGTGACGAATGCCGACAACGCCTGCGCGGCAGGCGAACTATGCGGAAAAAAGACCGGGCCGATCACGAGCGCGGCGGCGGTGGCGTAGACGTAGAAGTCGTAAAACTCGATCGCCGTACCGATAAAACTCGCGAAAATGACGCGAGAACTGCTCATTTTGGCATCGCTGGCGGGCGATGCAGGCAGTGAGGATGAAGCTGACGACATGGCGTCTCCGTTTTGCCCATCGCGCGCGATTCTCAACCGCGCCGCGGGACATTTTATAAAGGCAAACAAGGCAGGCAGACTGCGTCGAACGGCGCGCGGGTGCGGCGTGGTATCGAGCGGGCGGGGCGCATTGCACAGGCGCTGGATGGGCGGCGGCAATGGCGTGACCGGCATGGCCGGCCAACCGGTGTAACGGGGGTATCGAAAATTATAACGACCGTGCGTGGCGACGGGCAAGGAAGTGTTTCCCGAAGTGCAATGAAAGTTCCCTCAGTCGATGGTCGTTGCCTGCGGCGAATGCGCGCTCCTTAGCTGGAACTGGCCGTTGTCGTTGAAAAGCCAGCCTTCGAAGAGGTCGAGGTGGCCGTTGCCATCGAGCAGGCGCGTGGGCGGTGCGGGCAACGGCGAGGCCCGGCGCAGCGAGGCGAGGGCGGTGGCTTCGGCTTCGTCGTCCCCATTCGTCCGATACACCGACGAGCGGATCACACGCCCGTTGCGATCCACGGTGTAGGCGACCACGACAAGCGAGCGCAGCATGGCTTGCGGCGTGCCCTTGAGCACCAGCGACGGATTGTGCTCGAAGATATGTTGTGCGACGCGCACCTTGTATTGATCGAGCGTCGCGCCCGCGACCGCCGCGGCGGGTTTGGGCGTTTCGAGCGCGCTGGGCGGCGGTGTGATCGTGCAGGCAGCAAGAGTCGCGAGGAGCGCGATGCTGAATCCAATGTGTGCCTGTTTGAAGCGGTAGGTCATGATCGGCGAAGCTCCGCAGAAATCGCTGCATCCAGGCTCAACGATACGCGCCGGGACCACGTCTTGCTGCCCCATTTTGCATACCCACAGCATCTCAATGCAAGGAGAGGACCATGAGCAGCAATCCGACCGATCTGAACAATCCGCAACCGGCTGAACACAGCGGCAACGAGGCGAGCAAGATGCCCGATCGCGACGACGACCAGCGCAAGCAGGCGCCAAGCGATCAGCCTGGAAAGAAACCCGGTGAAGGCGAGCCGGACGTAGGTTGACGAAGGGCCCGACACCTCAGCCCGGCGCAGCCTTCTTGCTGCGCAGGCGGGGTTTGGGCTCGACACCGATCCGTTCATCGCGCGCGAGTACAAGCGCCGTCATCCTCTTCACAGTGTCTTCAAACGCCTGATCATCCTGCGATACATAAAGCCACTTCCCGAGCACCGGATGCGGCTTCAACGCCGGCATTTCACTGATTAGCGCAGCGTGGCGATCCTGCGACGTGCACACCAGCAAACCATTCCACGGTTCGTCGCGGTCGCCGGCAACCAGGCATAACAATCCATCCAGGTAAGCGGCGTCGAGGCCGAACATCCGTTTGCTGAGGTAGGCCGGGTCACGCTCGAATGCCTCGAAGATCCAGGCGAGCGAGTTGTTGATAGCGGAGGGCATCGATTTCAAATCCCATTGTGCAAGGCGTATTTAAACCCGGTCCCTCGCGGTTTCGCTGAGAAGCCATTCGCGGAACGCGACGAGCCTGAGTAGTGCCGCGCATTCCTTCCGGTAGACCACGAAATACGCGAGCGATGACGGCAGCGTGATCTCGGGAAACAAGCGGATCAAGCGGCCGGAATTCAGATCATCGCGCGCGAGAACGCTGCGTGCCAACGCCACGCCGTGACCATCGACGGCAGCCTGCAACACTGCCGCGGAATTGTTGATCTTCAGGCCGGCGCGGCTCGCGACGACTTTCACCCCTGCGTTTTCGAGCCACGTATCCCACGTGACAAAACCGGATTGCCGGTCGACGGAAAGATCATCGATCAATGTCAGTCCGGCCAGATCGGCAGGGCCACGCAACCCGGAATGGCGCTCAAGGAATTCACGCGAACAAACCGGAAAGACCTCCTCGTCCATCAGCTTTTCCGCTTGCAGCCCCGGCCAATGGCCGGCGCCATAACGCACTCCGATATCGATACCCTGACTCGCGAAGTCCATGAGTTTGAGACTCGTGTCGAGACGTACATCGGTTTCTGGCCACGCAGTCTGGAACCGGTCTATACGCGGTAGAAGCCATTTCGCCGCGAACGCCGGGCTGACAGTGACGGTGAGTACGCCTCCGGTCGACGCTTCCTTGAGCCGCGCGAGCCCGAGGTTCAGCCGGTCGAAGCCTGCACGGATGTCGGGCAGCGCCCGGGTTGCGATGTCCGTGGGTATCAGACGCGCCCGCCCGCCGCCGCTTCGATGAAAGAGTGGGAAGGCCAGCCACTCTTCGAGGCTTCGAACAAGTTGTCCGACAGCCGCCGGGGTGACATTCAGTTCCGCTGCTGCCGCCGAAAAGCTTTGGTGGCGCGCACTCACTTCGAATGCACGCAACGCGTTCAAGAAAATTGGCGTGGTCATACGATAAAGTTTTTCTTTTAAGAACAGACAGAATAACTGATTTGCGATTGCGTACGCGCGAGCCAACAATACTCTCCATCAAGGAAGCAGGGAGCGGATCGTTCCTTCACTTGGCTGAACTTTTCAGGAGTATCGGAATGCATAGTTTTTCTTCTAAAGTGGCGATTGTTACGGGCGGCGGATCGGGGATTGGCAAGGAGGTCGCGGCGCGCCTCGTGCAAGCCGGGGCAAGTGTGGTTATTGGCGGGCGTGACGACGCCAAGCTCAAGCAAGCGGCAGAGCAAATTGATCCGACCGGCGCCCAGGCTCGCACGTTCGCCGGTGACATTGCAGCGCCAGCAACAGCCGCCGGCCTCGTGAATCTCGCGACTCAAGCCTTTGGCGGCGTCGATATCCTGATCAACAATGCTGGCGTGTTTGCGCCTAAGCCGTTTCTCGACGTGACGGAATCTGAATACGACTGGTTCATCGATACGATCCTCAAAGGCAAGTTCTTCATGGCCCAGGCCGCGGCGCGCGCCATGAAGCTGCGCGGTGGTGGCGCCATCGTTCAGACCGGCTCGCTCTGGGCGTTGCAGGCGATCGGCGCAACGCCTTCAGCGGCGTATTCGGCGGCGAACGCGGGCGTGCATGCGTTGACGCGGAATCTGGCGATCGAACTGGCGTCGTCGAACATTCGCATCAATACCGTAGCGCCGGCGGTCGTCGAGACGCCTGTCTACAACACGTTCATGACCGACGATCAGGTCAAGGCGACGTTGCCTGCGTTCAACGCGTTTCATCCGCTCGGGCGCAACGGGCAGCCGGCGGATATCGCCGAGGCAATCCTTTTCCTTGCATCGCAAAATGCATCGTGGATTACCGGTACCGTGCTGCCCGTCGATGGCGGCGTCATGGCCGGCCGTCAGGCCTGAACCGGGGATTCCGTGACGCCGCGGTATCCCGCGATTGAACGCAAAAGGTGCGCTGACCCCTCATTCCCGCTCTTCCGCCGATAAAACGATCGGCGCCTTCGTTCCCGCCTCGCCCGATGTCTCGCGCTGCCAGATCGCCTTGTAAAGCCGCTCGAGATCGCGCGTGAATTGCGCGGTATTGAAGAGCGGAAGCGTTTCACGGCGCTGGATCAACTGAGTGCTCAGCGCGGCGAGCCGTTCCGGATCGGAAGCGAGTGACAGCGCAACATTGAAATAGGTCTCGTCGTCTTCCGTCACCAGTTCGCCAAGCCCGGCGGCCCGCAGCAGGCTCGCGCCCACGCGGCTGGCGAACAATGCACCGCTGCGCGTGACCATGGGCACACCCGCCCACAATGCGTCGCTACCCGTGGTGTGGGAGTTGCACGGAAAAGTGTCGAGCGCGATGTCCGCCAGCGCGAGGCGCGCAAGATGCGCCGGCTGTTTCAGGCGATCGGCGAAAATCAACCGCGATGCATCGATACCCCGGGCTGTTGCCTCTTTACGCAGATTGTCGATGACATCGGGCACGGGTGGTTCGAGAAGCCATAGCACGCTGCCCGGCACCGCCGCGAGCAGACGGCACCAGACCGAGAACATCGTGGGCCCGAACTTGAACGTCTGATTGAAACTGCAGAATACGATACCGGTTTCCGGCAAGCCCGCTTCGGCATGGGTGGGCTGCGGGCCGGATTCGCGGCGGTGGTCGTTCGGCTGATAGCAATGCGGCATCAGCGCGAGTGTTTCGCTGAAATGATCGGCATGGGCCGGTGGCGTGACGACCGGATCGCCTATTAGGTAATCCGCGAGCCCGGAATGCCCGAGCGAGCCGGGATAGCCAAGCCAATTGAGCGTGACAGGCGCAGGGCGCCGCGCCGAAATGCCAAGCCGGGTGCCAGTCGTGAAACCCTTGAGATCGACCAGAAGTTGAATACCGTCGGCCGCGATCTGCGTGGCGGCCTCTGCATCGGTCGCGGCGGCGACATCATGAAAGGTCGCCGGCATGTTGGCGATGCGCGAGGTAAAAGCGTCGTCGCGGGATGGCCCGTACGAATACAAATGCACATCCACACACGATTGATCGTGCAACTCGAGTACGCCGGCCAGCAAGTGCATCGTCGCGTGATCGTAAAAATCCGATGACAGGTAACCAATTTTCAGCCGGTGCCCGTCGGCTTCGCGGGGCGTCGCCGCAGACGCGCCTTGCGCATTCAATTCCCGGCCCCAACGGCTCAATGCAAAAAGACGACCCGCTTCGCGATGGACCGCAGGCGGCATGGATGGAATGCCAAGCAGTTCCCATGTCCCCGGATTGGCAAACCGCGCCGACTCGACCAGTTCGATGGCGGCGGCATCGATCTCATCCAGTCCATCCCACGACGCCGCCTGTCGCATGACGTGCTGAACGGAGTCCCATCGGCCAGCCTGCCTGTACGCGGCTTCTGCATCGTCCAGCCGGTTCAGTGAGTCCAGCAGGTCGGCATAGGTCGACCAGATCGCACCGGTTTCCGGCTCGATTGCGAGCGCCTGGCGAAAGCTGGTTTCGCTTTCGTGAGGACGGCCAGTCTCGCGCAACAGGATGCCCAGGTTCCGGTGAGCCAGGCAATAACGGGGATCGGTGGCGAGCGCTCGCCGATAGTTCAATTCCGCGCCCGCTCGGTCCTGCATGCGGTCCAGGATCGTTCCAAGGTTGTTGTATACGCGCGCGGCCTGAGGCTCAAGCGCAATGCCGGCTTGGTAAGCATCGCGCGCTTGTGCATCTTTGCCCTGGGAGGCCAGGGCAAGACCGAGGTTGATGAAATAGGTCGGGTTCCGGTTGATAGCGACCGCTTTCCTGAGGCATTGCTCAGCTTCCGGAAAACGCTTCTGCTCGATGCGCGTGATGCCGAGGAGGTGGATCGCCTCGGCGTTGCGCGGGTCGCGTTTGAGCAACTGCTGGATCAAGATTTCCGCCTTGATCAACGAGCCCGATTGGAGCGCAACGGTGCTGGCCTGAAGCATGGCGCCGACGGTGGGACGGCCTGCAGTACGCGACCCGGAAATGTTTCTGGTTGCTGACATTGATCGATTACGTGAAACAACGCCTCGCTCTGCCGTGCGGGGCTTGCCGACAATCAACGAGTCTGCGGGAGCGTATCAGCAGGCCGGCCACACTTACAACTTCGGCGGCTTCCTCTGAAACGGTCCTGAAGAGCGTTGATATAACCGGGACAGGCGTGAACGCGCCTGCTTCGGCGCTCGTATCTCGATCGACGCCATCACATGGCCGTTGTCGGTCTACAAAAAATGACGAGTCAGATGCAACGGAGCAACAGGACAGGGATAGGCCGCGAGCATTCAGCAGAGATTTCGGCCGCATGACGGGCCTGTTGGTGCGTAGAAAAGACAAAACCCCGTAATTCATTGAATTTACGGGGTCTGTTGTTCATTCTGGCGGAAGCGGTGAGATTCGAACTCACGGACGAGTCACCCCGTCGCTAGTTTTCAAGACTAGTGCCTTAAACCACTCGGCCACGCTTCCACGTTCACACATCACAACCAAAGCAACTGCCGGAACAGCACACCTTTCCGGCAAGGCGCGTATTGTAGCGCAACTTCGCCGGCCGTTTAAGCCTTCGCCAGCGCGTCATCCTTCCAGCGATTTCGTCGCCCGCAAAGCAGGAAACAGGCGCATCCAGATCAGGGCCACAACGATCGTCCCGGCTCCGCCGATCAACACCGCCGGCACCGCGCCGAACAAGCCCGCAGTCATGCCCGATTCAAACTCGCCAAGCTGATTCGATGTCCCGATAAACAACGAATTGATCGCGTTGACGCGGCCACGCATATCGTCGGGCGTTTGCAACTGGACGAGCGAATTGCGCACGACCACGCTGATCACATCAGACGCACCCAGTGCGCCGAGCGCGAGCATCGAAACGATGATGTTGCGCGATAAACCGAACACGATCGTTGCAATGCCAAACGCAACTACGCCTCCAAACATTGCGGTTCCCGCGCGTTGCCGCAACGGGAAGTGCGCCAGATAAATCGATCCCGCCAAGGCACCGACGGCCGGCGCCGCGCGCAAGACGCCGAGCGCCCAGGGTCCGGCCTGCAGCACATCGCGGGCGAACACGGGCAACAAGGCCGTCGCGCCGCCGAGCAGCACCGCAAACAGATCGAGCGACAACGCGCCGAGAATCACCGGTTTGCGTCGAATGAATGCGATACCCGAGAACAGCGACTCGAACGAAAGCGGCGTTTTCATACGAACCGCTTTTTCGATTTTTATCAGTGAAAGCAGCAGCGCCGCGCCCACGAACGCCACCGATACCGCCCCGTACACCACGAGCGCGCCGAGCCCGTAGAGCAGGCCGCCCATCGCGGGGCCGAGAATCTGCGCGGTCTGGTTCGCAGACGTGGACCACGCGGTGGCGTACTGCAACTGGGCGCGCGGAATGAGGTTGGGCAAGAGCGCTGACATCGACGGCGATTCAAACGCCCGGGCCGAACCGGCAACTGCAGCGATCACATAGATCAGTTCCTGACTCGTCACCCCACGCCACGTGGCGATACACAAGGTCAACGCCGCCACGCCCTCGATCGCCTGGCAGATGAACGCGATCGTGCGCCGGTCGTACCGGTCGGCCACATGACCGACCACGAGCGTAAGCATGAACATGGGCAGGAACTGCGCGAGGCCGACCAGCCCGAGCGCGAACGCGCTGTGCGTGATCGAATAAATCTGCCAGCCGATGGCGACCGACATCATCTGGAACGCCACCGATGACATGACCCGCGCGCTCCAGAAGAGCGCAAAGGGCCGGTGACGCATCACTGAATTGGGCGGTACGGCAGGAGAGGAGGCGCTCAATTAACGGTTGTCCTTGGTCGTCTTCGAGTCAGGGTTCTTGAGGAACAGCGCCTGCAGGTCGTTGAGAAAATCCTGGCCGCGCTGCGTTGGCGCAATGGTGTCGATATCGCGCGTGATCAGGCCGCGCTTCTCGGCTTCGATCAACGCGGGTTCGATCGCGGACATGGCAAGGCCGGTGCGTTCGTTAAACGAATGCACCGGAAATCCTTCGACGAGCCGCAGCGTGTTGAGCATAAATTCGAACGGCAGATCGCGCGGACCGACTTCGTTTTCTTCCTGCACGGCCGCGCCTGCGAGCGCTTCGTCCATGTATGTGCCTGGATGTTTGTATCGGACCTGCCGCACGATCTTTTGCGGGAACGACAGCTTGGTATGCGCGCCCGCGCCAATTCCCAGATAGTCGCCGAAGCGCCAGTAATTCAGGTTGTGCCGGCTCTTTTTGTTCGGCTTCGCATACGCCGATACCTCGTAGCGCTCGTACCCCGCCGATGCCGTGCGCTCGTGAATCCAGTCCTGCATGTCGGCGGATTCGTCGTCGTCGGGAACGGGCGGCGGGTATTTCGCGAACAGGGTGTTCGGCTCGAGCGTCAGGTGATACAGCGACAAATGCGGCGGCGCGAAACTGATTGCGGTTTCTATGTCGGCACGGCATTCGTCCAGCGTTTGCTTCGGCAGCGCGAACATCAGGTCGAGGTTGAAGTTATCGAAGTTCTTCGCGGCGATTTCCACGGCCTGGCGCGCTTGCGTCGCATCGTGAATCCGTCCGAGCGCCTTCAAATGCGCTTCGTTGAAGCTCTGGATTCCTATCGATAACCGGTTCACGCCGCTCGCCCTGAACTGCGCAAACTTCGCCGCTTCGAAAGTACCGGGATTCGCTTCGAGCGTGATCTCGGCATCGGCGTCGAGGGGCAGCAACGCGCGGGCGTCGGAAAGCAGACGGTCCAGCCCCTTTGCCGACAACAAGCTGGGCGTGCCCCCGCCGATGAAAATTGAATGGACCTGCCGGCCCCAGACCATCGGCAATGCTTGTTCCAGATCGGCGCGCAATGCATCGAGATAACGGTCTTCCGGAAACGTCTGTCCCTTCCACTCATGCGAATTGAAGTCGCAGTACGGACACTTTTTGACGCACCAAGGGAAATGCACGTACAGCGACAACGGCGGCAGCGACGTCAGCCGGATACTGCCCGGCGACGTGAACGCCTTGACGACGTTGATCGTTTGGGGACCGGCGCTCACGAGACGTCCTTCAACCGGCCGAGCAGATGCCGAAGCGCGATTGCCCGGTGGCTGCTGGCGTTCTTGACTGCGGGATCGAGTTCACCGGCCGTTTTTCCAAGCGATGGCACGAAGAAATGGGCATCGTAGCCAAAGCCGTTTGCGCCGCGCGGAGCATCCACCACTTCGCCATGCCAGCGGCCCTCCGCAATCAGCGGTTCTGGATCGTCGGCATGACGAACCAGCACGAGCACGGAGAAAAAATACGCGCGACGATCGGTTTCATTCGCCAGGTCCGCGACAAGCCGCGCGTTGTTCGCGGCGTCGCTTTTTTCACCGCCGTTGAGCAATTGCGCGTATCGCGCGGAATAGACACCGGGCGCGCCGCGCAACGCGTGAACGCAGAGACCGGAGTCATCGGCGAGAGCGGGAAGTCCCGTCGCCTTCGATGCATGCCGCGCCTTCGCCAGCGCGTTCTCGACGAACGTCACGTGCGGTTCCTCGGCCTCGGATACACCGAGTTCGCCTTGCGTCACCAGATCGATGCCGGCGCTCGCGAGCAAGGCCGCAAACTCGCGCAACTTGCCGGCGTTGTTCGACGCCAGCACGACCCGTTTGAATACAGGATCAGACACTGAGCAGCTCCAGGGCGACTTTCTGCTTCGCAATCAACGTTTCAATGCCGCTTTGCGCCAGATCCAGCAATGAATTCATTTCCGAGCGCGTGAACGGCACGCCTTCGGCCGTACCCTGAACCTCGACAAAACCGCCGGCGCCCGTCATCACGACGTTCATGTCGGTATCGCACTGGGAATCTTCGTCGTAGTCCAGGTCGAGAACCGGCTGGCCGTTGTACACGCCAACCGAGATCGCGGCGACGAATTCGTTGATGGGCGATTCTGCGATCTTCCCGGCTGCAATCAGCTTGGTGACGGCATCGTGGGCCGCGACGAACGCGCCCGTGATGCTTGCCGTGCGCGTGCCGCCATCGGCCTGGATCACATCGCAATCGATATGCAGCGTCCGCGCGCCGAGTTTGTTCAGATCGAACACGGAACGCAGCGCGCGCCCGATCAGCCGCTGGATTTCCTGCGTGCGTCCGGTCTGTTTGCCGCGCGCGGCTTCGCGATCGTTACGTGTGTTCGTCGCGCGCGGCAGCATGCCGTATTCGGCGGTGAGCCAGCCCTGATCGCGGCCGCGCAGGAATTCGGGCACGCGCTCGGAGATGCTTGCGGTGCAGATCACCTTGGTATCGCCGAATTCGACGAGGACCGAACCTTCCGCGTGCTTCGTGTAATGACGCGTGATGCGCACGTCGCGCAACTGGTTCGCCCGGCGGCCGCTGGGGCGTGAAGTCGGGGCGGGCGAGGTCAGCGGAGAATCTGTCATGGAGGCGATCAAGTGAAAAAGCAGTAAGGGAGGGCGGTGCTGAAAGTCGCCAGAAAGCGGCAGCGAGCGACGAACACAGCGAAGGAACGCCGGGCCGGAAAAACAAATTTTATCCGCAATCCGGGTGAGCGTCCGGCTGCGTATGAAGCCGACGCACGCGTTTCCCCGGGCTTTCAAGGGCAGTAACGGCAAAAATGGGATAATGCCAGCTTCCCCGCCCGGCCAACCATGCATGCCATTCGCGCAGCTTCACGCCGGGCGTACTGAAGTGAACCGGCCGTGCGGCGCATGCAGTGAAGGCGCCGGTGCACACGGTCTTCAACAACGGACGCGATAATGATCTACAGCATGACAGGCTATGCGAGCGCCACGCGCGAGGTAGCGTCGGACGGCGCGGGCGCAAATGGCTCGGGCGTGGGAGTATCGGTGGAATTGCGCACGGTGAATTCGCGCTTTCTCGACATGAACTTCCGCATGCCGGAAGACGTTCGCGTATGCGAGCCGCAGTTGCGCGAAATGCTGATGAACAAGCTCTCGCGCGGCAAGGTCGATATCCGCATCAACCTGAATCGCGCCGAGCAAACAACCATTTCCGGCGCGCTCAACCGCGAAGCGCTGTCCCAACTGGCCGCGCTGGAGCGCTCGGTTCTCGACGTTTTCCCCGATTCCGAACGCATGCGCACCGGTGAAATCCTGCGCTGGCCCGGTATTTTGTCGGAAAGCGGTGTTTCGGCAGAAACCTTGCGCAACGCGGTGCTGGCGTGCGGCAAGCAGGCGATTGCCGAACTTATCGATGTCCGCGCCCGCGAAGGCGCCGCGCTCAGCGCCGTGTTGATCGCGAATGTGACGGAAATGGAAGCGATCGTCGCGCGCATCACGCCGCTCGTGCCGGAATTGATCACGAAGCATCAGCAGAAGATCGTGGAACGTCTGCAGATTGCGCTCGGCATTGCCGCACCGGAAGGAACGACGCAAACCAGCATTCCGCGCGAAGAGATCGCCGAGCGGATTCGCCAGGAAGTGACCATGTACGGCATCCGTATCGATATCAACGAAGAATTGCAGCGCCTCACCGCGCATTTGACGGAAACGCGTCACGTGCTGCAAAAGGGCGGCAAGGTGGGCAAGCGGCTCGACTTCATGATGCAGGAACTCAATCGCGAAGCGAACACGCTCGGCTCGAAGGCGGCAGCAAAAGAACTCGCAGATGCATCGATGACGCTCAAGCTGCTCATCGAACAGATGCGCGAGCAAGTGCAGAATCTGGAGTAACGGCACATGAACGACGCTCAACGCAACACCTATGCCGGCGTTTATCCGGGCAACCTGTTCATGGTCGTGGCGCCGTCGGGCGCGGGCAAATCCACGCTGGTGAACGCGCTGCTCGCGCAGGATCCGGCAATCCGCCTGTCCGTCTCGTACACCACGCGCGACCCGCGTCCCGGCGAGGAAAACGGCGTGCAATACCATTTCGCTTCCGTCGATGATTTCATGGCGCGGCACGACGCCGGTGAATTCCTCGAAAGCGCGGAAGTGCACGGCAACTACTATGCAACGTCGCGCGTATGGATTGAAGCGCAGATGAAAAGCGGCCATGACGTGCTGCTCGAAATCGACTGGCAAGGCGCGCAACAGGTCAAGAAACGCTTTCGCAACGCGGTGGAAATTTTCATCCTGCCGCCCTCGCTCGATGCGCTGGAAGAGCGCTTGAAGAAGCGCGGACAAGATTCGCCGAACGTGATCGTGCGCCGTTTGCTTGCTGCCGGGAGCGAGATGGCGCACGCGCCCGAAGCGCAATATGTGCTGATCAACGAGAACTTCGACAAGGCGCTGACCGAATTGCGCTGTCTCGTTGCCGCGACACGTCTGCGCTTTGGTTCGCAATATGCACGTCATACGCAGTTATTCGTCGAGTTGGGCATACACTCGCCGCACGCCGAGTGAGCGGGCTTTCCGGTCACATAAGGTAGAATGAAGAACATATCGAGAAGGAATCAACCATGGCCCGCATCACTGTCGAAGACTGTCTGAAAATGATCCCCAATCGCTTCGAGCTCGCGCTCGCAGCAACGTACCGCGCGCGCCAGCTCGCTCAGGGCCACACGCCGAAGATCGAAAGCCGCGACAAGCCGACCGTTGTAGCGCTGCGTGAAATCGCGGCGGGCCAGGTCGGTGTGGAAATGCTCAAGAAGGTTCCGGTTTAAGTTTCAACCGGGTTATCGGCTCGAGCGATTTCGAATCAACGCGCATCTTTGCTAAAGCGTCAGCTAACCACGGAGGCGACCATGAATCCTGTTCCATCGTCCGTCTCTGTGGATACGCACCACGACGCGCTCAGTGTCGATTCGCATCGTGACGCTCAGGTTGAGCTGAACACTGAAAACCACGCGCACGATCACGACCAGGACGGAGATTCTCCGTCGGCGGCGCGCAAGTATATTGACGCGGTCCTCGAACAATCGTTTCGCCATCTGTTCGGGCCGACCGCCACCCCGGAAAAACCGCGCCGCAGCGACGTCGTTTCCATCGCGAAATTGACGACCGAACTGGCCGCGTATCTTTCGCCGGAAGAAATCAAGCAGGTCAAACAGGCTTTCCATTTTAGCGACGAAGCCCATCTCGGGCAGTATCGTCAGAGTGGCGAGCCGTACATCACGCATCCTGTTGCAGTCGCGGAAATTTGCGCGAGCTGGAAACTCGACGATCAATCCATCATGGCGGCATTGCTCCATGACGTGATCGAAGATCAGGGCGTGACGAAAACCGAAATCGCGGAACGGTTCGGGCCCAAGGTCGCGGAACTTGTCGACGGTTTGTCGAAGCTCGACAAAATGGAGTTCCGCAATCGCGAGGAAGCGCAGGCGGAAAACTTCCGCAAGATGCTGCTCGCCATGGCCCGCGACGTACGCGTGATCCTCGTGAAGCTCGCGGACCGGCTGCACAACATGCGCACGCTCGGCGCCGTGCCGCCGGAAAAACGGCGTCGTGTGGCGCGCGAGACCATCGACATCTATGCGCCTATTGCGCACCGGCTCGGGCTGAACAATACGTATCGCGAACTGCAGGATCTGAGTTTCGCGAACTTCAATCCGCACCGTTACGCCACGCTCGAGCGCGCCGTCAAGGCCGCACGCGGCAACCGGCGGGAAGTGGTCGGCAAGATCATGGAAGCGGTGCAGCGGACCATTGCTGACGCGAAGATCAAGGCGGACGTTACCGGCCGTGAAAAAACCATCTTCAGCATCTACAAGAAGATGCGCGACAAGCAGTTGTCGTTTTCGCAAGTGCTCGATGTGTACGGCTTTCGCGTCGTGCTGGATACCGCGCTGGAATGCTACACGTGCATTGGCGCACTGCATGCACTTTACAAGCCGGTGCCGGGCAAGTTCAAGGATTACATCGCGATCCCGAAGGTGAATGGCTATCAGTCGTTGCACACCACGCTCGTGGGTCCGTTTGGCGCGCCTATCGAGTTCCAGATCCGCACGCGCAAGATGCACGAGATCGCAGAAGCGGGGGTGGCAGCGCATTGGCTGTACAAGAACGGCGGCGCCGATCTCAACGACGTGCAAAAGCGTGCGCATCAATGGCTCAAGTCGTTGTTGGACATCCAGAGCGAAGCCGGCGATTCCAGCGAATTCCTCGAACACGTCAAGATCGACCTGTTCCCGGATGCGGTGTATGTGTTCACGCCCAAGTCGAAGATCATGCCGTTGCCGCGCGGCGCCACGGCGCTCGACTTTGCGTACTCCATCCACAGCGACCTCGGCAATCAGTGTGTCGCGGTCAAGATCAACAACGAGTTGCTGCCGTTGCGTACGGAGCTAAAGAGCGGCGACATTGTCGAAGTGATTACCGCGCCGTACTCGAAGCCGAATCCCGCCTGGCTCGGCTTTGTGCGTACCGGCAAGGCGCGCTCGGCGATTCGTCATTATCTGAAGACGATGCGCCTGAATGAATCGGTGCAACTGGGCGAACGGCTCGTCGATCAATCTCTCAAGGGCTATGGCCTGGCGCTTTCCGAAGTAACCGCGGAAGTCTGGGAGAAGCTGGCTCAGTGGACGGGCAACAAGAGCCGTCAGGAAATTTTCGCGGACATCGGCCTTGGCCGCCGTGTCGCAGCAGTGATGGCAAAGCGCATCGAAGTGTTGATGACCGGGCGGGATGACGACGATTCCCCGCGCGAGAGCTTCACCACGAACACTGCGCCGCCGGTCGTGATCACCGGCACGGAAGGCATGTCGGTGCAACTGTCGGCGTGCTGCCGCCCGATTCCCGGCGACGACATCATGGGTTATATCGGCATCGGGCTGGGCATGGCGATCCACACCACGGAATGCCGGGTTGCGCAGCGCATCCACAGGCGCGATCCCGGCCGATGGATCGACGTTGCCTGGGCGCCCCAGCCGGGCCGTCTCTTCGATGTCGCCATCAAGGTGCTAGTGAGCACATCGAAGGGCGTATTCGCCCGCGTGGCGGCTGACATCACGTCCGCCGACGCGAACATCGTCCACATTGCAATGGACGAGGACGTGACGCAGGAATCCACCGTATTGCGCTTCGTGATCCAGGTCAGCGACCGCGTGCATCTGGCGAACGTGATGCGGCGTGTCCGGACGAATCCGGATGTGATGCGCATTGCGCGCGAGCGGCCAAGTGACGAGCCGCATCATCGCAACAACGAAGGCGGCATGCGGATCGATCGCGAACGCGGCGACTACTAGCGTCCTCACGTTCGCCTCATTGCGGCAGTTGGCGCGGCAAGTTCAAGCACCGACGCTGGAACGCGACCTGCGTGCCCTGTACCCATTCTGCGTACAACGAGGGCACTTATGAAAACATCAGAACTGGAAGGCGCCGAGCTCGACTATTGGGTCGCGCGAGGGCTGCACGACTTCATCCGCGAAATCCATTTCACCGATGGTGGCCAGACTCTCGCCATTCGTGGCAATGACCGTGGACGCGCGTGGGATGGGCGGTTCTTGCCGTCATCGTCCTGGGAAGCTGCGTCGGTAGTGTTGGAGCGCGCGTGCCGGCTGGAAATGAGCGATCACGGGCGCGGCGAAGTCGTTTGCACCGCGGTGTTCGGCAAGGATGGCGGGGAAGTGGAGGGGCGTGGCGCGTCGTTGAGAGTTGCGTTGCTTCGCGCGTTTTTGCTGCACGCATTTGGCGAGACCGTGGACGACGAATATCCGCATCGTTCGCAAATGCTTTTGGGCGAGCGTGCGGAGCCGCTGGGCGAACAGAGTTCGACTGTGTCGGTTGACGACGCACCGGCGCCGGATGGACGTATCGGCGACATTGGTTCGGCCGCGCGCCAGTAAGCGCCGGGCATCAAACCGGCCCACAAACAAAAAGGGCCTTCCGCGAGGAAGGCCCTTCTCAAATTGGTGCGGCTGGCAGGATTCGAACCCACGACCCCTTGGTTCGTAGCCAAGTACTCTATCCATCTGAGCTACAGCCGCATGTGCAACAGGGTAATACAAAAATCGACTATGACAAACTAATACATGAAACGCTCGATGAGCAAACCGTTTTGAAGAAGTGGTGCGGCTGGCAGGATTCGAACCCACGACCCCTTGGTTCGTAGCCAAGTACTCTATCCATCTGAGCTACAGCCGCACGCGAGACCAAGAGTATAGCCAAGCTCTCCCAAAA
>Ga0153932_1000232_pt1 | contig 20844 bp, 18 predicted proteins | sample TSNJ016MetaG_FD_102273 | JGI IMG/M metagenome (GOLD analysis project Ga0153932, IMG submission 102273) | Attine ant fungus gardens microbial communities from New Jersey, USA - TSNJ016 MetaG | ecosystem: Host-associated > Fungi > Mycelium > Unclassified | place: USA: New Jersey, Wharton State...
ACCGGCGCCTGGACGATCTGGTCAAGTGATTGAGCAAGCGCACGACGCAAGCACCAAGCGAGCGGGAATTAACAAATACGCCTTTCGCGGCACAACGCGACCAGAGCACTCAACTGGCTGAGGTCGGCCGGCTTGATCAGAAATAGTTGTGTGAAAACAAGGTCTCCAGCGGATAAGCATTCTTCATGATCGGCGACTTGATCATGACGTAACTAGAGTACTTTTCAATACCGATGTTCCGCGCCAGCAAGTCCTCAATCAGGCTCTGATAGTGCCCGACGCTGCGGGTGACAAACTTGAGCAAGTAGTCATAGCCGCCACTCGCCAGATGGCATTCAACAATTTCGTCCACCTCGCGAATGGCCGCGACGAAGCGCGCAGAATCCTCACGCCGGTGGTCCGCGAGCGTGACCTGTGTGAACACACTCTGGACATCGCCCATTTTCTCCAGCAGGATCTGCGCGGCATAACCCGCGATATAGCCCGCGCTCTCAAGGCGCTTCACGCGAATCAGGCAAGGACTGGGGGATAGGCCGACAGCATCGGCAAGCTCAACGTTAGTAATACGACCATGCGTCTGTAGGCGAGAAAGAATTCTCAGGTCGATCCGGTCCAACTTGCAGTGTGTGCTCATCAAAACGTCTCCCAAATCAATTGCTCAAGCGAAGCACAATAGCTTTCGCAAATAAACGATCAATTTTTAAAAATCGACTGGTTCATAATAGTTCGACATCCGAATCATATTCATTGCGTTAAACCGGTTGATCCTCGCGGGACACTACATGGTTCGCACGAGGCGGAAAGCATCGAAGATTGCCGCATGAATGTTCCGCGACGATTCCGCATCACCAATCCGATACAGTTCGTAACCAGCAGGCTCCTCAGTCATCCACGGTTGAGCCTTGCCGAGCAAGAGGCAATCAAGGTCGGCTTTCCCTTCGTTCACTGACTCGCTGCGCAGCTCATGAAACAGATCGTCGACGGGCATCATGCCGCGCTCGACCACAACATGATCCGCATCCATGCAAACCGGCTCCGAAGTCAGTTCATGCGTGAACCAGGCGCGGCATTTGTTGCCAGGCAGACGCTCTACCCGCTGGAGCCGCAAATTGTGTCGCAGGGCAACCTTCAATTCGTTGAAACGACGCAGCCAGCCAATATGATCTCCCCGTCCCGCCAGTTCCTCGCCAAAACATCCGTCCAGCGTGACCAGCTCTACTTCGATGCCAGCTTGCGCGTAACGCTCGGCACATGTTGCCGCCACATGCCGGCCGGTACCGTCGTAAACGATCGCGCTTCCTGATGCAGGGACGTGCACGGTCAGCGCATCGAAGGCCGAGGTACAGTGTTCGTTCCCCGGCAAATCATCGAGATCAGGCATCCCGCCAGTCGCAACAATCACAACGTCGGGATGCTCAGCCAGCACTACGGAAGCGTCGGCATAGGCGCCGGTCCTGACATCCACGCCCAGACGATCCAGCTCGCTCGCCCGCCAGTCCACGATCCCGATCAGGTCCTTACGCCAGCTCCCCGTGTGCGCGAGCAAGACCTGACCGCCAAGCTTGGGAGCCGCTTCGAATAACACCACTTGATGCCCGCGCCGCGCAGCAACGCGCGCGGCTTCGAGACCGCCCACGCCTCCGCCGATCACCACCACTTTGCGGCCGGAGCGTTGGGCTCGATCAACCTCGTGTGCGATCCAGGTCTCGCGTCCCGTTGACGGATTGTGAATGCACGCAGATTGATGAGCACGGCAAAATGATGCGCCCACGCAGGGTCGGATGCGATCCTCTTCGCCGTCGATCAGCTTCTTAACAATATGCGGATCGGCGATATGTGCACGCGTCATGCCAACCAGGTCGAGCATGTTTTCCGACACTGCATAACGCGCGCTGGCAAGGTCGGCGATCTTCGCTGCATGGAACACCGGCAACGACACTTCGCGTTTGAACGCGGCGACTGCCGGCAACCACGGCGCTGACTTGGCGTACATGGTCGGCATGTTGTCATCGGCAAGCGCGGCCGCCGTGTCCATGCGCCCGTAGACCACGTTGAAGAAGTCGATCAAGCCCGACGCTTCGAGTATTTTGGCCGCCGTCAGCGCGTCGGCGGAAGTCAGGCCGCCTTCCAGCGCCTCGTTGATGACATAGCGAATACCGACGATAAAGTCACTGCCCACCTGCCGGCGGATCTCTTCATGAACCTCAAGCACAAAGCGGCATCGATTTTCAATGGAACCGCCATATTCGTCGGTCCGCCGGTTAGTCATGGGGCTGAGAAACTGCCCGATCAAGTGCCCGCCAGCCAGGGTTTCAACACCGTCGAGCCCCCCGTCCTTGCAACGCCGGGCCGCATGACCGAAGTCGCGGATGGTGCGTGCAATGTCGCTGTGGTCCATCTCGCGTGGAATGCTTCGATGCAGCGTCTCGCGCACTCGCGACGGCGCAATAGTCGACAACCAGTCCGATGCGTACGGACTTCCCCGCCGCCCCATGTGGGTAAGCTGGCACATCAGCGCAGCGCCATGTTTATGCATTCGCTCGGAAAACGCCTGAAAACACGGGATGATCCGATCATCGGTGAGATCGATCTGCGCGAACACGTTGGAACTGTCGCGGCTCACAACCGACGAGCCGCCGAACATGCTCAGCCCAATCCCCCCAATGGCCTTTTCTTCGTGATAACGCTGGTAGCGCTCGAGCGGCAAACCGTTTTCCGTCAAACCACTCGCGTGGCTCGTACTCATAATCCGGTTTTTCAACACCAGGTGTCGGATCCGCAGCGGCTGCAGCAACGGGTCGTGGCTCCGTGGAGGACGGGTCATTGAACTTACCTTTGGCTTGGGGAATGGATGGAATGGATGGGTTGGCGGGCACGCACGCTGTCATTTTTCAAACATCCAATGCACGGACCCAGACAGAATGTTATGGTTATCGACGCCTGCTTTGACCCGTGTTTGAATAGCTAGAACATAGGCAGCGCATTAAACTCCGTCAAATGACATTTGCTCTTTCGATCCCAACATAATGTTATGGATACGCTACGCAACTTCGGCTCGTCAATGAATTCGCTGGTGGTGTTCGAGGTCGTCGCCCGGGAGAAAAGCATTACCCGCGCGGCGAATGAACTGAACGTGACGCAGGTCGCCGTCAGTCGAATGATCGTGAGACTGGAGAAAGCGCTAGGCACTCAGTTGTTCGTTCGCTCGCGCGCCGGGCTCGTGCTGACGGACGACGGGCTGTTGCTCGAACGCGGTGTGAATGAGGGCTTCGGGCATATCAAGCGTTCTGTAACCGATATCAAGCAGCGGCAGCAGCGCACGCAGACAGTCACCCTGTCGCTCTCCAGCGCTTTCATTGCGTACTGGCTAATGCCGAGATATCAACGCTTTCAAAGCGCGTTTCCTGAAATCAGCTTGCGTTTCGATGTAATCAGCGGTGTCCTTCAGGGCACCACCGACGAAGCCGATCTCGCGTTACGCCCAGCGGACCAGCGACGTAAATCCCAGCAAAGCTGGACCTTCACGCCGGAAGTCATCGTGCCGGTTTGCAGTCCGTCTTATCTTGAGAATCATGGGCCGCTTGATCACGCGCGCGATTTGCCTAAGCACACGCTGATCGAGTTAGTGCCGACAACAATCAATTGGGAAAATTTTCACGAACGCGTCGGCATGGCCGGGACAGTGCCGGATGACCCGCTGATCTTCTCCGACTATGCGCTGGTGCTCCAGACCGCCATGATCGGCCGTGGCATAGCGCTAGGCTGGGTGTCCGGCGTGTCTTATGCATTGCGAACGGGACAGTTGGTTCCGGCTTCCCGGCACGTTGTCATAACGGGCCGTCACTACGAACTGATCAGTGGCCAACGTCCCGCACGACCGCATGTGGAGCGGGTAAAGGAGTGGCTAGTGGCCGAGATGGAAGCGGACCTTCAGGAGGTCGCACGCATGTATCCGGTCTTGGGAAAAGTGGCGCCGCCAGAAGGGATTTCTTAAAGCGGGTCGAGGTTTGGACTGAACTATCGCTAAGCGAGTTTCGCCGCAACGCTGGTTGCAGCGAAACTCAAGGCACCAAATCCAAGCTTAGTTAACCTGAAACGCAGCAACACTTTCTACCAGCCCATGAGCCTGCTCGCGCATTGACACGGCAGCCGCTGCCGCCTCTTCAACCAGCGCCGCGTTTCGTTGCGTGACTTCATCCATTTGGGTGACGGCCTTGTTGACTTGTTCAATGCCGTCGCTTTGCTCCTCGGAAGCCGACGCAATCTCCTTCATGATCGCAGTGACGCGTTGAACTGAAACCAGGATCTCCTTCATGCACTGGCCGGCATTATCGACGAGTGTGGCGCCGCTCTGAACGCGGCCATTCGAATGATCGATCAGTCGCTTGATGTCTTTGGAAGCAGTCGAGGAGCGCTGCGCCAGATTGCGAACTTCGGATGCAACAACAGCAAAACCCCTGCCGTGTTCGCCCGCTCGCGCGGCCTCGACCGCCGCATTGAGTGCAAGGATATTAGTCTGGAAAGCGATCCCTTCAATCATGCCGAGGATCTCTCCAATCTGTTTCGTACTATCGGTGATCTCGTCCATGGTCGCGACGACTTCCGAGACGACTTCGTTGCCGCGATTGGCAATGGAGAATGCATCGCCGGCCAGTACTGAAGCTTGCCGTGCGTTGTCGGCATTCTGTCTCACCGCAGACGTGAGCTGCTCCATGCTCGCAGCAGTTTCTTCCAGCGACGCAGCCTGTTCTTCGGTTCTTCGTGACAGGTCCGAATTGCCTGACGATATCTCGTCCGTGGACGTTCCAATGGACTGCGCCGCGCCGATGATCGCAACCACGGCCTGACGCAGTTGCGCCTGCATCTCCTGCAGCCCGAACAGAAGGCTGCCTCGATCGCCGGCTTGCAGGTCTATGTGTTGCGCCAGATTACCGCCCGCAGTCGCGCTCACGACCAGGGCCGCATATTCAGGCGAGCCGCCCAGCGACCGATTCAACCTGCGGTTCACGAAGTACACAACCCCAGACAGCACGGCAGCAATAAGCGCAACGAGCACCACCAACTGGCGCAGCGATGCATTGAATGCCTCGTCGATATCGTCCAGATAGGCGCCCGTCACGAACGACCAGTCCCAAGGTTTAAAGGTTGCAATGTGGCTGCGCTTGCGTACGGGTTCCTTCGAACCAAGCCGGGGAGTGGCGTAGTCGACGAACCCATCGCCAGAACCCTTCGCGATTTCGGCCATCGCACGGTACACATACTTCCCGTTGGAGTCCTGATAGTCGCCAAAGTATTTACCCTCCGTCTCCGGCTTCGAAGGGTTCATGACCGCGTGGCAATCTGAATCGACGATAGATACGTATCCGTCAGTGCCGTAACGGATTGCCCGCAATTGCGCGAGTGCCTGCTTCTTCGCCTCAGGCGTCGATAACGTTCCGTCAGCGGCCAGCGCCGCGTAGCGTCGCGTGATGCTCATCGCGATATCTCCCGCATCCTTCAACGAATGCTGCCTTTCTTGCAGGCGGACCTCGCGAGTCTGGTATGCCCCAAAGCCCGCCACAGAGATCAGGCAAATCAGGGAAAGCGCTAAAGGAATCCACAACTGTTGCTGAAATGTAAGCCGTTTCATGAGGTCTTTATATAGAAGTGTACTTAGCGGTGTACGGCACGAAGCTCAGATACTTGATAGTTCTCTTCGCGTTCTTTGGTGTTTTTTCAGATTGCTGCCCTGCTGCCGAGCGTGCTTCACGCTCTCGCTCCCTGCTGCTCTCAAGCGGGTCGTTGCCGACCTTGGTCAAACAAGGTCATATAGAGTGTACACATTGCATTTTCCCTGGAAAAAGTTATCTCTCGGCAAGTCCGTTTAGATGGGGTATTCCCTTAAATGATGCATTTAATTAGGGTTTTCACCAAACTAAAGCACACGTGCACCAACAAAAATATACTTAGATATCTTGCCAAATTATAATGTGAACACTAGACTTTTAGATATCGAACGCCACCAGACGCCGCGCTTAGAAGGAGTCGACCAGATGACCGGGACTTTGGGTATCGGGCAGATTTCTTCGCCGTCGCTCCGGCCGGCCTGTGCTGCAGGAATGGCGTCAAGAAGAGTTGGCTTAGGGCACGTTGCTCGCGAGTACTTGCCATTAGTTGTCGACGCAAACGCGATACCGGCTCAGGCGAGGTGCGGGATCGTCACCGCCGCCAATATGTTTTTGACGCGCTCAACGTCATGGCTCGGAGCAGTCTTTGAGCGTAGACGTTGTAATTGCAGGCTGAAGCAACCAGTGCATCAATTCCACTAAGACGCCTTAGCGGGCTTTTCACTATTACGCATTAAATCTTATCTATTTCGTAGTCCGACATTTTGTAATGTTCGACGTCAGGGCAAAGAACACCTCTGCCGATGCCCCTGTCGAGCAAGAAACACGCTTTTTTATACACTCGGAGACTGACAATGTACGACGTATTTCAAACGGATCGCCTGATCGACATGTGGCTGACCGAAGACATTGGGTACTGTGACCTCACCGCACAGGTCATGATCGAAGCGGACGAAACGGGTGCATTCTTCATGAATGCTCGCGAAGACCTGATCGTGGCGGGCATCGACGTCGCAGCCCGTGTATTCAAGCGCTACGATTCAACGCTCGACGTCGTCGTACGCGTCAAGGACGGTGACCATGTAAAGAAAGGGGCGGTGCTTCTTGACGTAAAGGGCAATGCACGAAGCGTGCTGACCGCCGAGCGCACGGCACTTAACATCGTGCAACGCATGTCCGGCATTGCCAATCTCACGGCCGAGTACGTCAAGGCGGTCTCAGGAACGCGTGCACGGCTGATCGACACACGCAAGACCACACCCGGTTTGCGCATGCTGGAGAAACACGCGGTGACTTGTGGCGGGGGCTTGAACCATCGCCTCGGGCTTGATAACGGCGTGATGATTAAAGACAATCACATTGCGGTTTGCGGCGGGATCAAGAAGGCTGTGCAGCGTGCGCGCCGGCATCTGCCGGTATTGACGAAGCTCGAGGTGGAATGCGATCGCATCGAGCAGGTCGAGGAAGCGCTGGAAGCCGGCGTTGACGTCATCATGCTCGACAACATGTCGGTAGCGGAAATGACGAAGGCCGTGGAGTTGGTCAATGGCCGTACGAAGCTTGAAGCGTCTGGCGGTATTAATCTCGCGACGATCGGGGAAATATCCAGGACGGGCGTCGACTATATCTCCACAAGCAAGATCAACCAGGCCTCCGTGTGCGTTGATATCGGTCTGGACGAGGCGGAGTAACCCCCTTATGTCCGATGGAATTTTCTTCTTTGTGGTCGGCCCGAGCGGCGCCGGCAAAGACTCTCTGATTGACGGAGCGCGTGAAGTCCTAAGCGATTTCGTCTTTGCGCGTCGGGTCGTCACCCGCCCTCACGGCTCCCCGGGTGAAGATCACGAAGCGCTTAATGAAACTGAGTTCGCGCGTCTCGACGGCCAAGGGGAATTCCTGATTACCTGGTCGGCACACGGACTGAGATACGGTTTGCGCCGTGAACTCCTCCATCCGATTTCGCGGGGGCAACACGTCATCGCGAACGGATCGCGGGCAATGATCGACGAGCTTTCACGCCGCGTGCCGCGACTGGTGATTGTCGAAGTGAGCGCGCCAGCTTCCGTGCTGGCCGCGCGAATTCTCGGACGAGGTAGGGAAACGCCGGACGAGGTTTTAAAACGCGTAACGCGTCAGGTCGAACCGACCTCCGCGGATGTCGAGGTCCTGAAGGTGCTCAATGACGGCACGCTTGAGCAAGGGATAGAACGTTTCGTCGCGGCGCTCGGCCGCGCCACACAGCCCGCTGCGCCCAGCATGCGCGCGTTGAAGGCGAAGATTGCAGGCGATGAACTGAACGAAGCTCAATATGGTGTAGTGCTCGACGACATCCTTGCACTGCGTTACTCGGACCGGAATATCAACGCGTTCCTCTTGCACGCGTCGCAAAACCTGTCCGACGCCGAAGTGCTTGCGCTAGCAAGGGTCAGGTGCAAGCTGTCGCCCCGGATCGAATGGGACGAGCCAATCCTCGTTGACAAGCATTCAATGGGCGGCGTTCCGGGTAGCCGGATTACGTTGATCGTCGTACCCATTGTGGCGGCGTTCGGGCTTGCAATGCCGAAGACGTCATCGAGAGCGATCACCTCTGCCGCAGGCACTGCCGACGCGATGGAAACGGTTGCACGTGTCGATCTCACGAGCGAAGAGGTACGTCGTTGCGTCAGTGAAGCGCGCGCCTGTATTGCGTGGAACGGACGGCTGAATCACTCGTTGATTGACGACCGGATCAATGCATTTACCAGACCGCTGGGCCTCGACTCGAACCGCTGGTCCGTGGCGTCGATTCTGTCCAAGAAGTGGTCGGCCGGATCCACTCACGTCATCATCGATCTTCCTTACGGCCCGAACGCAAAACTCAAGGACGAACACGAAGCGCGCACTTTAGGTAACCTTTTCGAATATGTGGCAGCGGGCTTGGGGCTGCACGTAAAGGCGATGGTCACCGATGGCAGCGGCCCGATCGGGCGGGGCATCGGACCTGCACTGGAGGTGCGTGACGTGAAGCAGGTCCTGGACAACGATCCGGACGCACCCGCCGACCTGCGGGAAAAAGCACTCTGTTTCGCGGCGGAGATACTTGCGTGGGCGCCGTCCATTGGCACTGTTTCCAAGGGGCGGCAGTTTGCAGAGTCGCTGCTTTACTCCGGCCGGGCGCGTAGTGCATTCGAAAGGATTATCGATAGCCAAGGCCGGCGAGTACCACCAGTTTCGCCGGCTGGGTATCGTCAGACGGTCGTGGCGCAGCAAGGGGGAATCGTATCCGGCATCGACGGCTGGGCCATCGGCGGAATCGCTCGAAAAGCCGGCGCTCCAGCGGACCTCGGCGCGGGCGTGGATCTTCTCGCCACAGTGGGTCAGCAGGTCGAGCCCGGGGATGGACTATTTCATATCTACGGCGCTGACGAAGAGCTTGTCTCGGCCGCGGTTCTGTTGGCGCAAACAACGCGCACGCATGACATCTGCATGGAAAGGTTGAATAGCCTCCCCTCCGCCTGAAGCGTGACGATGACGATGACGATGACGTAGCGATAAAGCGATAACGACGAGACAGTGATCAGCAGGACCGCAGCGGTAGCAGTGATTCCATATAAAGCGCGTGGTTAATTATCCTTGGAGTAGTGAGAATGCCCAAAAGAGTCGGCAATTTACGGTGGGGGATTGTTTCGTTGCTGATCGCTCCCATTACGTTCGTCATGACGCTGGACCGCGCTGCAATGACGATCGCTGCACCTACGATCCAGAAGGAACTGGGTCTGTCGCTTGTCGAGATGTCAGTGATCCTGACGATTTATTTCTGGACATACGCATTGGGGCAGGTCCCCGCCGGCAGACTGGCCGAGCGTCATGGCTCGAGAAAGGTCCTGTTTGGAACGAGCGCGCTGTGGTCCCTGATGATGATCGTGACGCCGTTAGGCGTGGGCTTTAGCTGGCTCGTGGGCTGCCGCGCGCTGCTCGGAGGTGCACAATCCGCCGACTGGTCTAGCGGCATACTCGCGGTGAAACGCTGGTTTCCCAGGAATGAACGCGCAAAGGGAAACTCCTTTCTCCTGGGCGGCCTTTATCTCGGACCCATCATTTCAGCACCGCTTACCGCCTGGATGATCTTGCAGTTCGGCTGGCACTCGGTCTTCTACGTGTTCGGCGCAATCGGCCTCATATTGGGGATCGCGTGGTGGTTCGGTTATCGCGATGTTCCCGCGCAGCATCCGTTAGTCACCGCTGAGGAAGCGACGTATATTGCAGCGGGACAGTCGGAACCGGAGGCAGTTGCCAAAGGGGTATTTCTGAAGTGCCTCCGGCACCCGCGCTTCTGGCTTTTCGGTATCCAGTACTTCCTGCTGGTCCTGATCCAGAGTTTCTACACGACATGGCTCCCGACCTATCTCATGCGCGCACGCGGACTTTCGCTTAAGTCGATGGGGTTCGCGGCATCGCTTCCCTGGATCGCCGTGTTCGTAGCAGTATTTGTGGCGGGGATCGTGTGCGACAAGATATTGAAGCGCACTCAATCGGTCTGGGCCGCTCGCGCTCCGGTTGCCATGGTGGGATTTCTTGTTAGCGCCATCGCCCTCTGCCTGGCTTCCTATGCCGTCAATATTGCGGCCGTCGTTGGTTTCCTGTGCTTGTCTTTCGCTGCGGTCGGGTTCGTGCAAGTGGTTGTCTGGTCGGCAGCTCAGGACCTGGCGCGGGATTTCACCGGCGTGATGTCTGGGTGGACCAACCTGTGGGGAGCGGCATCGAATGTCGCAGGACCCGTTAGCGTCGCTTTCATGGTGCGGCTTACCGGTAACTGGGGGAGCGCGTTGGTCGTCATCGCACTGGCGGCTGGAGTGGGCACGGTGCTCTGGTTGTTCGTGCATCCTGAGAGGCCGCTGTTTGACACGCCGAAAGCCCCCGTCGCGGTTCCGCTTGAAGAGCACGTCCAGCCGATGACAAGCAACACCGGCCTGACCAGCGATCTGACTTCGGAGGAAGTGCGCCCTTGATTCTGGTTGCCTCCGGGTTGCAGACCTGCCGCTTCCCGGGGCATTTGATTTGAAATCGATATCAAATCAATTTAAGTGTCGACGCCTTTAAGGTGGCCGCAGCGCGCGTCGAGCATTCAAGCTTGCGGAACACGCTTTCCACATGCGTGCGCACCGTGCTGGGACTCAACTCCAGCACCTTCGCAACCTCCTTGTTACTCGCGCCCAGGCTAATGTGACGGAGCACCTCCGATTCCCGTGGCGACAACAGCGTTGCCTGGGCCGGGCGGGGTTTAATACCCCCTCCGCCCCCGTCATACTCGTCACGCGCATTTGCGATCAGCGCGTTGACAGCATCGGCATTGAAGCGCCCTGCCGATGCCTGCTCACGAAGCGATGTTGCAGCCTCTTCGGAAGATAGCGCCGCACGCCAGGGACGCTTGGCGCGCATCGCGACCCATGCGGCGGCCGCAGCGAGCACCTGGCCTTCGCGCGCTATGCCACCGCCTTCTGCACCCCGGAAATAGCCCGATCCATCGAGCCGCTCATACGCAAGCGATGCAATCTCCGACTCGCGAGCGAGCGCGCCGATCTGCTTGCCTGCCCGTGCGGTCCAATACGGCACCAGCCGCACTTTCTCCCACGCAGCCGCAGGCAAACGACCCGGCGTATTCCATACCGAATTGGGCACAGCCGCGCGTCCCATGCCGTGGATCAAACCAGCGAGATACACGCTGCGCTGGGTTTCCTCATCGAAACTCAAACGCGCGCCGCACGCCGCCGCTGCTTTCGCCACGCGCCGTGAATAGCCTGCCATCCAGGGCAGCTTCAAGTCGATCACATCGGCGATGATTTCCGGCGCGCTCGTTTGTTGCATCGGCTGCGTATTCAAGGGTTCATCGCGTGCCGATGCACTCCACTGCTCAAGCTCGTCCAGCCAGTTTGCCGCGCGCGACAAGGCCAGTTGCGCGAGCGCTTGAGGATACTGACGGCCCGCCTTCTGCGCGATCAGCGCCTTCGCCTGCTCGACTCCGTAGATGCGGCTAAAAATTTCGATATCGCCGGCCAACGCAACGAGAAACACGGCATCGGGCACCTTGCCGCCCTGCATTTGTTGCGGGAAACCGCCGCCGTCCCAGCTTTCGAAAATGTGCCGCAACGCCACCTGGGTTGCGCCGGCCAGGCCGAGCATGCGCGCGACCTCGCCCGATACTTCGCAGTGAATCTGCGCCAGCGGCGTGATGGTCGCGCCGACGTTTCCCGGCGCTTCGTCGCCGGCCCAACCGGGCCGCATCGCAAGCATGTTCGCCCTGCTGCCGACATCGTCTCCCAGCCACTCCGAAAAACCCGCTGCATTTGCCGTGCAGCCCGACCAGCGCAGCAGCGACACCTCCTTGACGACGCAGCACTGCGCGGCGTCGTGGCCGGCGTCGGCGGCGAGCCGGCCGGCAAGCCAGCCGGTACGCATCGAATGATCGGTGGGCTGCCCCATGCTGAGGTCGCCGACAAACGCAAGCGCCTTGACAGCGTCCAGCACCCGGATTGCAGAGTCGTCTTGCATCAATTTCGCCTCAGTTTTCGCTGCTCATGTAAGCGTCCGACAGATGCGTCCTCGGATCAGGCTCGGTCATTTGACCGATACAAGACATTGCCCGATCAGCGCATTCTCCATTCCGCACACTAATTTCCGTCCAAACCCTATTTCCCCTGGAGGATTCACATTATGAACACCCTGCTCAAAAAATGCCTTGCCGCTACGCTGCTGCTCGGCGGCCTGCTGTCGCTCTCCGCGTTCACCCCGGCAAGCGCCGCCTCTGCCCCGGATGACCTGAAGGGAAAGAATGTGGTGCTGGTGCATGGCGCGTTCGCCGACGGATCGAGTTGGGACAAGGTCATCCCGATTCTGGAGGCAAAAGGCTTGCACGTAGTGGCGGTACAAAATTCTCTCAAGTCGCTCGACGATGATGCCGCTGCTACCAAGCGCGTGATCGAGCAGCAAAACGGTCCGGTCATCCTGGTGGGTCATTCCTGGGCTGGTGCAGTGATCACGCAAGCCGGTAATGACGACAAGGTGAAAGCGCTGGTGTATGTCGCCGCTTTTGCGCCCGACAAGGACCAGTCGATCAATGACATTTTGAAAGGAAAGCCGGCGCCATCGTGGGCGTCCTCGCTGCAGAAAGATTCCGCTGGATACCTGAGGCTGTCCACCGATGCAATCATCCACGACTTCGCGCAGGACTTGCCGGTTGCACAAGCTCGCGTCGTGGCAGCGACTCAAGGTCCTTGGTTCGCCGGTTGTAGCGACGACAAGGTGACCGAAGCCGCGTGGCATAACAAGCCGTCGTGGTGGGTATTGACGGAAAAGGACCGCATGATTCCCGCTCCTTTGCAGGCCGCCATGGCGCAACAGATCGGCGCGACTGTAGTGAAGGTTGATGCAAGTCATGTGGCGATGCTGTCGAAGCCGGGGGACGTCGCGGCTGCGATCATCACCGCGGCACGCAGCGTGCAGTAAGTTACTTCGATGTTCGCGGCGAGGCCCCCGGACGGGGGCCTTCGCATTGAATCATTGCATTGAATCATGACGGCGTTCCATCATCGCACCGCGAGCGATGCCCTTAGCATGTCCAGCACCGCCGCCACTTTCGGCGTGAGTTGGCGTGCTCTCTGCCAGATCAGGAATAGCGGCAGGCCATCGGTTGCGAAGCCGCTCAAGACTTCGACAAGCCGGCCGGAACGCAGCTTGCCATCTGCCAGCCACGTCGCCAGTTGTGCGATCCCCAATCCCGCCTCCACGGCTGCGAGCTGCGCCTCTGCATCACCGAACACAAGGCGATAAGGCAGCGCCCGCTTCACGACCGCCCCCCCTTCGGCAGCAAAGGTCCATGAACTCACGGTTCCATCGGGCCGTCCGTAACAGATGCAGTCGTGCTCGATCAGCGAGTCGGTATTCATCGGCTCACCGCGTCGCTCAAGATAGCCCGGCGAAGCGCAAAAGATCAGACGCTCATTGCCGACATAGTGGTGCGCGATCGATGCGGGCCACTCACTCATTGCGCCAATGCGCACGGCTACGTCGACCCCTTCTTCGACGATATCGACAAACCGGTCCGTGAACGTGACATGCGGCAGCAGATTAGGATATTGCTCGCAGAGTTTCGTCACGATGGGCAGCACCGCAAGGCGGCCAAATGTTGCCGGCAAGTCGATGCGAATGCGCCCCATCGGTTCGATCTTTTGAGCAGCCAAAATTGCTTCGGCTTCAGCGAGCTCGCGCAGTATGCGCACGCACGTTTCATAGAACGCCGAGCCTGCATCGGTGAGCGCGAGAGAGCGCGTCGTTCGCTCGAACAAGCGCACGCCAAGCCGCTCCTCCAGCCGCGCGACGCTTTTGCTGACTGCCGAGCTTGTCAGGTTAAGACGCTCGGCGGCCGACGCAAAACTGCCGGAATCAGCCGCATAGACAAAGGGAGCGATACCTTTCAGACCTTCAGAAGATGCCATGTCATTAGCGAAAATATTTCATGAATTAGATGAAATACTATCGCGAAAGGCGGCTCCACTATCGAATAAGCTCTTTTCTTTGACTTCCAATGATGGATCACCATGCAAAAACGAGCCTTGATCGTCGGTTCCAGCGGTGTGATCGGGACGGCGCTTTCCGAGCATCTCCTGGCCGCTGACTGGAACGTCACCGGCCTCTCGCGCGGACGCGGTACGCCGACTGCCGGCGTGCACGCGCTGACCGCCGATCTCACCGCGCCCGACGAAGTCGCGGCTGCCCTGAAATATCTGAACGTGGACGCCGTGTTCTTCACGGCTTGGGCGCGCCAGGCGACCGAGAAGGAAAATATTCGCGTCAACGGCGCAATGGTGAGCAACGTGCTGAACGTCGTGGGCCCATCGCTTCAAGGCGGTCATGCGGCGCTGGTCACGGGGCTGAAGCACTACCTTGGCCCGTTCGAGGCATACGGGACCGGTGCCGTGCCCTTGACGCCCTTTCGCGAAGAGCAAGGCCGTCAGCCGGTCGACAACTTCTATTACGAACAAGAGGACAGGCTGTTTGATGCCGCCTCTCGCTTCGGCTTTACATGGAGCGTGCATCGCCCGCATACCATCATTGGTTATGCGCTCGGCAATGCAATGAACATGGGCGTGACGCTCGCCGTGTATGCCACGCTGTGCAAGGAAAGCGGCCGGCCGTTTGTATTCCCCGGCTCTGCCACGCAATGGAACGGGTTGACCGATATGACCGATGCCCGCCTATTAGCACGGCATCTGGAGTGGGCGGCGACTAGCGAGCAAGCAGCGGATGAAGATTTCAACGTCGCTAACGGCGACGTATTCCGGTGGCAGTGGATGTGGTCGCAGATCGCGAACTACTTCGAGATCGAGGCCGCTCCATTCGATGGCGTGACGCGTCCGTTAGAAAGCCGGATGCAGGACAGCGCCCCGGATTGGCAGGCCATCGCTGCGCGTCATGAACTCAAGGAGCCGGCGATTGAAAAGCTCGTATCGTGGTGGCATACGGACGCCGATCTTGGCCGGCCCATGGAGGTGGTGACCGATATGTCGAAGAGCAGGAAGGCAGGCTTTTTAGCGTATCAAAGCACGCTTGACTCGTTTGTCGATCTTTTCGAACGATTGAAGCGCGAGCGGGTTATACCTGGCTAGAGGGGGATTTTCACAACGCCCCGCCGGTTTGTAGTGGTCAAGTAATTGTGGACACCCGCCAAGCGGATTCCGCAAGGGACTAGCTTCGTATAACACCGGCGGCACTCACGCGCCGAGCCTCTCCACCAGGAAGTCGACAAAACTGCGCACGCGCGAAGTCAAATGCCGGCCATGCGGATAGAGCAGGATGAACGGTCGCGAACAACCGCCATATTGAGGGAGCAATTCCTTGAGTGTTCCGTCCGCGACGTCCTTCTCCACGACGAACCGATACGTCTGAAATAACCCCGCGCCATGACGCGCCAAGGTCACGCCGGCGAGCACATCGCCTGATGATCCATAACAGCCCCGCGTCACGATTTCTTCAATGCTGCCGTCTCTATTGAACGCCCACGGTATGTTGCGGCCGCTGCTTGGCAACTCGAACTGGATGCACTCGTGGTTAATCAAATCGTCCGGGGTTTTCAGTTTGTGGGCTCGGCGCAAATACGCAGGGGACGCCACGACCACCAGTTCCGAATCCTCGAGTTTTCGTGCACTGAGGCCTGAATCCGGGGGGGCACGTCCGCGGATCGCGAGGTCAAAGCCCTCGTCGGCGAAATCGATATTGCGGTTACTAAGGTGCGTTTCCACTGTGACGCCGGGATACCGCTCACGGAATTCCGCCAGCAGAGGAAGGACACGATAGTGCGCGTACGGCGTAGGCATGCTGATCCGCAAGACGCCGGCAGGCGTGGTCTGTTCCCCTGTTGCTTCTCGCTCTGCATCGACAAGATGTCCAAGCGCCAGCCGGCATTGTTCAAAGTAGCGCTTTCCTGCATCCGTTAGCCGAATCTGTCGTGTTGTCCGGACGAACAACTGCACGCCGAGGCGTTTCTCAAGACCCGCTACAGACCGGCTGACCGCAGCAGGATTCACGCTAGCCGCCGCAGCAGCAGCGGTGAAACTTTCCAGTTCAGCCGCGAGGCAAAACAGCTCGATACTGCCCAGAAGAAGGCCTTCAAATTGACGCTGCATAGTCTCTCGATGAGATGGATTCCGGCGGTTAGCCGTGGCCCGAATGATCGCGAAATGGTGCCCTAATTCGAGCATTCCTGCATGCCCTATCGGTTCGCCTGATTTGTTCTTGTCACGCAAGACTGTTTGTCCATGACGGGTATTCGAACTCGACGTTCGCGCGCCTAGACTGCGTTCAGCACTTCCGGATGCCGTCAGTCGGGACGGTCAAGACAGCTGAATTTACTTGATTAGGGGCTTACCATGAGCGCATCACAAAAGGTTGTAGTCATCACTGGCGCGTCGCAAGGCATTGGCGCAGAACTGGTCAAGGCTTTCCGGGAACGCGACTACCGCGTTGTCGCAACAGCGCGAAGCATCAAGCCGTCGGACGACGCTAACATTGTCACGGTGGCGGGTGATATTGGCGACCCTGCAACGGCTCGTCGCGTCATTAGCGAAGGCGTGGCACGCTTCGGCCGCATTGATACGCTGGTCAACAATGCCGGCATTTTTATCGCTAAGCCTTTTACTCAATACACTGCGGAAGACTACGCGGCAATTACTAACGTCAATCTCTCTGGTTTCTTCTACATCACGCAGCTCGCGATTGCTGAGATGGAGAAAAATTCGAGCGGCCACGTGGTCAGCGTCTCGACCACCCTGGCAGATAGCGCGATTAGCGGCGTGCCATCGGTACTGGCATCGTTGACGAAGGGCGGCCTGAACGCGGCCACTCGATCCCTCGCGATCGAGTATGCAAAGAGCGGTATTCGCGCGAACGCCGTCGCGCCGGGCATCATCAAATCGCCGATGCACGCGCCCGAAACGCATGCGGCGCTCGGCGCACTTCATCCCTTGGGTCATATGGGCGAGATGAGCGATGTCGTGAACGCCATTTTGTATCTGGACTCGGCTCCGTTCGTGACAGGCGAAATCCTGCATGTCGACGGCGGCCAGAGCGCCGGTCACTAAGCGGTCGTCACTCAGTCAATTCCGGGCGCCGGCAGTCGGCGCCTCTTTCGTGAGTCACTATAGGAGATAGCGGCATGCCCATTGTCACCATTCAAGTTACCCGCGAGGGTAGCAAACCCGGACAGGACTCAGTCACCGCGGAAGAGAAAGCGCAGCTTATCAAGGGCGTAAGCCATGTACTGCTCGACGTACTGAACAAGCCGCTCGAAGCGACCTTTGTCGTGATAGAAGAGGTGGCTACCGAGAACTGGGGTTGGGGCGGATTACCGGTTAATGAGTACCGTAAGCTGCGAGCGGCGAAATCGTCGTGAACGTTTTGGTTAGCGAGTTTGACGTCAGGCCGAACGAGCGCCATGTTGTGCCACGCAAAGCGCTCAACCCTTCCTTTAAGCTTGATTCAAGCGGGATCGGACAAGCACTTCCCCCGCCCGCGCGCCGCAGTGTTCGCCTCGCCACCACGTCAACTCGCCGTTCACGATGACCGCTTCAACGCCGTCGGCAGCGACGGTCGGCGTATCGTAAGTTGCCCGGTCCTTGATCGTGGCGGCATCGAATATGACGACATCGGCGTGGTTACCCGTTTCAAGCGTGCCGCGTCCCGTCAAGCCAAAGTTCCTGGCCGTGAGGCCGCTCATTTTCCACACTGCAGTTTCCAGCGGAAACAGGCCGACGTCGCGACTGTAGTGCCCGAGCACACGCGGAAACGTACCCCACAGGCGCGGATGCGGCTTCTCGCCTAACGACAGTCCGTCTGACCCGATCATCGTTTCTTCGAATGCGAGGATACGGCGAACATCGTTCTCGTCCATGCTGAAGTAGATCGCGCTTGCCGGTTGCAAGCGCCTGGACGCCTCGACGCGGCTTACGCCCCACTCTTCTGCAATCTCACCCAGATCGCGTCCCGCCAGTTCGGGATGCGCTTCACTCGTTGCGATGCGTACGCGTCCCTGCAATTTCGTTTCATCGATGTGAAGCATGGTCGAGCTGGCGTCATAGGGATAACAATCGAGTGCGACGCACTGGCACTGCATGGCGGCGCGTATCAGGGGCAACGTAAGCGTCGACTTGCCGAAGTTTGCCTCACGCTGCAGCTTGTGATGTGAAATCACGACCGGCACGTCGAGCGCACGGCCGATCTCGAACGTCTCGTTAAGCGAGTCGATACAACCATCGGCTTCGTTGCGCATGTGCGTCACATAGACCGCGCCGGTGCCGGTCAACGGGCGGCAGACGCTGATCACTTCCTCCATGGGCGCAGCGGAGGCTGGCGGGTAGTATGTACCCGTCGAAACACCGATTGCACCGGCTTCCAGTGCTTCGCTTAGCAAGCCCTGCATCGCTTGAATCTCGTCGCTGTTGGCCTCCCGATCGAGCGAATCCATTGTCATCACGCGCAGGGTGGTATGGCCCACCATGGCGGCCACATTGACCGACGATGGAGAACCCCGAACCGCGTCGAGATAGTCGGCGAAACGCGAAAAAGTAGCGTGTGACGCGTGTTCGTCGCCAGTCAACAAACTCAACGGCATGGGGTGCGGCGAATCCGGACTCAGCGGCGCAAGGCTGATGCCGCAGTTGCCGGTTATGACCGTGGTAACGCCCTGCGAGATCTTGCAGATCATCTGCGGATCGAAGAGGATGGCGGCATCGTCGTGAGTATGTGAATCGATGAAACCCGGGGCAACAATTCTTCCCGTCGCATCGATGATCTTCGCCGCTGTATGCACGCGCAGGTCCCCGATCTCTGCAATGCGTCCGTGGCGAATGCCCACGTCGGCGTCAAAGCGTGGCCGGCGCGTGCCGTCGATCACCGTACCGCCGCGGATGATCAGGTCGAATATATCGGATTCCTGATTAGACATAAGAGAGTCTCCGTTACTTGATTATTTTGTGCCCGGCCGGTGTTGAACAGGCCGGTTCTGAATGGGCCACTTCGGCAGCTTGATCTTTTTATACGGTAATGCTGACCAGTCGGGGCTCGCGGAACCGGGTGCGCCAACGTAGATGATCTCGTGAGCAATGGTTGCGAACGACGCGTGAAAGTGCTGCGCCGATTTGACCACGACGATTTTCTTACTCGCCGGGTCGCACCCGAGCTGCGTGAACAGGTCAATGTTCAGCGCCTGCGCGCGGCGTGTGGACAGCACAATCTCGATGCCTTGCAATTCGACCAGCGCACAGTCGCCGAGCGGAGATGGCGTGCCCGCATGACCGGTCATCGTCATGTCGGGGAACACCGCGCGCACCAGGCATCGCCCATCGACCGGCGTACCCGACTGCGGCCCGATCTTGCCGCCGATCCGCAGATCCAGCGTTGCGCCAACGCCGGCATCCAGCGCGATGCTGACCGCAACCGGATCCCACAACGGCCCGAGCGCTGCGTCGCCAATACCGCGCGCCAGCATGCGCTGCAGGATGAAGGTCGAGTCGCCCGCGGCGCCGCTGCCCGGATTATCTGAGCGATCTGCCAGGACGACTGGCGCGCTATCGGAGGCCAGGGCGCGGTCGAGCGCGGCGTCGATATCGAGGTAACGCACGAGCAACGCGTCGCGTAGCGTGATGACTTCATCGGCGAAGCGCTTTGCAATGGCTTGCGCCGTGGGGGCATCGTCGTCTGAATAGACCAGGACCTTGGTGCCCATGTCCTTGACATCGCCCGTTGCGAAGCCCTGCACGATTGAGATCGACAATATGCCGTCGTACCCTTCTAGGGCCTGGGCACGATCTGTCAGCGAGCGGCCGGGTTCGCGCGTGGTATGAATTGGCACGACCATGCCGCAGTCGACGACCGCCGCAACCGGATTGATTTCGCTGAGCGCGGTGCGCTGGCAGAGATCGGCCAATTCAAACGCCCGCTCGAGCACGTCGGTATGCGGGTACTCCTTGAACATGATGAGTATGTTGGCATGGTTGACCATTGCTTCGCTCAAGTGCGCGTGCGGGTCGAGTTCTGCGCCGATGATGGCGTCGGGGCCGACTAGTTCCCGGACTTCGGCTAGCAGGTCGCCTTCGCAATCGTCGTAGCCGTCGGCCACCATTGCGCCGTGGAGGCCGAGCAACACAATGTCGATGGGTAAGGCCGCGCGCAGGTCGGACAGCAACTCGTCGCGCAGGGTTTCATACGCTAAGCGCGTGACGACGCCACCAGGATTCGCCGATGCAACCAGGCCTTCGATGACGGTCCAGCCGTAGGACGTTGCGCGTTGGCGTGCTGCCCATAGGGGACCTCCGAAGAAGGTCATTTCTTCGGGGTGCTGCCCGGCTGGGAAGTAGCCACGATCGTGGAACGCACCGAGGCCCGTTGGGATGGGTGCGAAGGTGTTGGTTTCAGTTGCGAGGCTGCCGGTGAACACGCGCATTTAGAGAGGTCCTTTCGTTCGCACTTTGGGGTTGCTGGTCGGGGTTAGTGTCGGGTTGCACGGGTTCTGCGTTAGCGATCTGGTTCATTGCCGGGTTGCTGCTTTCCAGGTCTTTGCGCGTTATATCTTGGCTGATTTCTTTATCACTGTTAGCCACTGCGCGTGGCGGCGCGTCATTTCTTTGTCCAAAGCGACAAAGAAACGAAGCAAAGAAAACGCTTTTAACAGCTCTACCCTAAGTGTCCACAGCGTGCAGTTTTTATTCAT
>Ga0153932_1000234_pt1 | contig 20675 bp, 20 predicted proteins | sample TSNJ016MetaG_FD_102273 | JGI IMG/M metagenome (GOLD analysis project Ga0153932, IMG submission 102273) | Attine ant fungus gardens microbial communities from New Jersey, USA - TSNJ016 MetaG | ecosystem: Host-associated > Fungi > Mycelium > Unclassified | place: USA: New Jersey, Wharton State...
ATAGACTTGCCATGCTTTCGTTGAGACTTGCCCTCTGTTCGATCCAGCAGTCATTAATTAGTTCGCATAACTTATTATTAAAATTCGGCAATGTTAATTATGTCAAGTTGCAAAGAAAACTAAGCTAAGTCGCGAGGGGAGTTGTTTTTGTCGGCAACCCGCGCACCTGCATGACGTTGCGATGCGCGATCACCGGACCATCAAAACAATACGGCAATGAAGCTTCCTCTCACCTTCAATATTTCGCATAGAGGATGCCGAGGATCGTCGCTTCGTCGTTGAAAACCTCCAACGAATCGGTGAGCGCGGTGAGGGGGCCGGCGTTGTTGACGAACAGTGCGTACGCCAGCTGCCGGCCGCTCTTCGAGTCGATATAACCCGCCATGTTGATCGCGACCATTTCCCCGCCTTCTACAGTCGCGCCGCTCTTCACGAAGATGTGTTCCTTGCCGACCACGTCCTTACCAATCGCTGCAAGGGACCCGTCAACACCAAGTATCGCGAGTGCATCGTGATACACCGGATAGACGGGCAGGCGGCTCATGTTGGTCAGAAGCGTTGCGGTCGTATGGGCGGTCGCCTCGCTGTCAGGCGTGCCGCTGCCATTGGTCGGGAAGTTGAAGCCGGCGCCGTCGAGCCCGAGCGTGCCGGTCAGGAACTTGCGCTCGGTACCGAGCGCATCGCCAACAGTACGCACGTTTTGCGCAAGCCCCTGATACATCAGGCTCAGGTTCGCGCCCGTGTTCAGGCTTACCTTCAGCACAAGCTTGGCGAATTCGGAATACGGCAACGACGTAAAGCTCGCGACTTGTGCCGTGCTCGGATAGTCCTGCGTCGGTGGTAACGCGGCTGATGGGTTCGGCTCGACCGCGGGCGCCAATACCGATACACCCGCCCGCGTCAACGCATCGATGAAAGCCGTGCGCGCGAACGACGGCGGATCTTCCACGCGCAGGATGCTCACATAAAGGCCGTTTCCCACGAGCGGCGCCACGTAGCCAAGCAGAATCGTGGCGGGGGCGGCGAGACTTTCCCTGCTCGACAGCGTGCCCTTGCAACCCGGCGTGGCGACGCAGGAAAGCGGCGCCTCGTTCAAATCGTCCCCGGAGACAAGTATGTCGGCATCGGTGTTCGCCGCAGCCGTCTGCGATGTGCCCTGCATCGTCATCGCGCTAGTGCGGGGCCGCCAGTCGAGCAATCCAGCCTGGCCCGCAGATCCACTCGGCGAGAGCGTTACGTCGACCACATTCTCGTTGATCTGGATCGGTGAAATCAGCACAAGACCGTTAGGAACACGAAATGCATCGAACAGACGATCATCGATGATCACCTCGCCACTCACCGACGTAATGCCCGACGCCCTCACCTGCTGCGCCAGATCGTTCATGGCGGTCAGCGGATCTTCGGGGATGAGGATCGCACCGCTGAAACCACGCGCATCGCTGTGATCGAAGTCGGTGTAGTCGATGGTGCCATCGGCCTTCTGCCGTCCGCCAAACGTGAGATCTCCCGACGCCTTGAGGATCAGGTCGCCCATGAGCTTGCCGGACGAATCGACCGTTCCGTTGCGATACACCGGCGTGACAAACCGGTGATCCGCGCCGATGACGTTGAGCGCAGTGGCCACCGAATACAGCTTGCGTACCGATGCAGTCAGCACAAGCTTGTCAGGTTGCAGCGACTGGAGCACTTCGCCCGTGCTCGCGTCCATCACGACCAGCGACCACTGCGATTTCGCGCTCGTATAGCGCGGCTTGTCCATGACCTGTGCGATCGGGTCAGTCGTGCTGTCGCCGCCGCTCCCGCAACTCGCGACAAGCACGCAGGAAGCGATCACCGCAAAGACAACCGGAAACGATGTGCGAAGCCGCAGCGCCATTGCAGCTTCCAGAGTAGCGCCGCTATCTCGCCTTCGTCCTGGAAGGCGTTCAGGACGGTTGGAAAGCCTTCGAACACGGCATTGTTCATCGTCAGGAAGAAGGCGATCCGGCGGCCACTCTTCGCGTCGATGTAACCGGCGAGCGCTTGTGCCTTGAGAAACGGCGTTTGCGATGCGGTCGTGCTAAGGCCGACATAGGTGCCCGTCTTCGCGTACACGCGGCCTTTCGCGCCGGCCAGGGTAGGGTCGGACTCAAAATCCGTGACCGTGGTTAGCGATCCATCGACGCCGAGCGAAGGCATCGTGTCGACGTAGGTTGCATAGTCGGGCATCAGGCGCATGCCGCGCAGCATCGCTATCACAGCCGTAGCGGTCGCCGTGGTATCGCCGCCGCTGCCGTCCTCGAAGTGATATTGGTCCGGCGTTATCTTGAACGTAGACGAAAGCTCGCTCTGTTCAGTTGCGAGCGCAGTGGCCATCGTCCGCGAGCCGTTCTTGGCGAGTCCGTAGAGCAACAGCGTCACGTCGGCGCCAATGTTATAGCTGACCTTGTTCACGAACCGCAGGTCTTGCGCGTATGGCGCGGACGTGAGCGCAGCCACCTGCTGCGCGCTCGAATATGAGCCTTGCGCGGGCAGCAACGCCACCGGGTTGGCCTCGAGCGGGGCGGCAGTCACCGTCACGCCCGCACGTGCCAGCGCTTCGATAAAGACCGTGCGCGCATACGTGGACGGCCGGCTGACACGGAACGTGCGCACGAGCGGATATGCGCCGGTCAGCGGAGGCGGGACACCCGCGGGCACCGTCCCGCTGACTTCGCCCATGCAATTCGCCGCGCCTAAGCACTGGGGTACATCATCCGGCGGTTCGGGATTGAGATCGACGGCGAAATCCGATGTCGCTGCGCCCGTTGTCAGCGTGGACTGCACGGAGAATGCCGCGGACATGGGCCGATAGGTGAACGGAAGATGCGCACCTTGCGCGCTCGGGCTGAACGAGATATCGACGACATCGTCATTGACCATCATTGGCGTGACGTTGAAGCCGGTCTCATCGCGATACTGGAACGCATCGAAAAGTCGATCGTCGATCACGACGTCGCCATTGACCGTCTTGATGCCCGCAGCAGCCACTTGAGCCGCGATGGCGTTGAATCCCGCCAGCGGGTCGGGCACGCTCAGGAGCGCATTGCCGAGACCATCGGCTTCGTTGTGATCGAATGCGGTGAGCGCAATCGTGCCATCCGGGTTGGCGCGACCGCCCATTGTCAGGTCGCCTCTCGCCACCATGATCAGGTTGCCGTTGAGCGCGCCGTTTGCGTCAACGGTGCCCTGCTTGTACACGGGAGTGACATGCGTGTGCTGCGCGCCGAGGATGTTGAGCGCATTGCCCGTGGTAAACACCTTGCGAACCGAAGCGATGAACAGCTGCGAGCCGGAATTGAGATCGTAGATGACGTGGCCAGTATCGACGTCGACAACCTGCATCGCCCACGTCGCGCCCTTGTACGCGGGCTTCTGCATCACCTGCATGATCGCATCAGGGACCGACGTGCTGTTGTGACCCGAGCCGCCGCAGGACGCGAGCAGAAGCGCTGCCGCAACCGCTATTGGCCACCGTTTGCAGCTCGCTTCGATCAATGGTTTCATCGCCGTCTCCCGGGTTGAATGATTTTATTCGCTATGGCGCATTTGAGGAGCGGCTTCAAGTTACGGCTTGGCAAGTTCCGTGATTATCATTTGCGCGATCGTGTCAGCGGGCGCGCGGCCATCGGCCGATTCCGCGGTCGTGGTCCAGACGACCACGGTCGTCGTGGTCGCCGGGTCGTACACCATGAACGTGTTGAAGCCGCTGATCTGGCCGTTGTGTCCGTAGTACGTCCCGTACTTGACGATGCCGAGGCAATACGCCGGCGCGTTCGGGTTGCTCGCATTGACCGACGTGCAGGTGCAAAGGCGCTTTGACTGCAGGTCCGCGTTCAGGTAGCCGCCGCCGACCATCCGTTGCACGACGGCCGCGAGCTCCTTGATCGTCGAGATGCCCGATCCCGCGGTCCAGCCCCACGACGCCGATGCATTCGTGACGTCCGTCGGCTGCAACGTGCCGTTCTTCGCGAACTTGACGCACCATCGCTTTCATACCCCTTTATTGCAGCTTTGATAGTCGAAGCTGTCACGCGCGTGGTCGTCATTATCGTAGAGGGTTTGAGGAGCCCTCCAAGCCCGCGTCTCCCCCTTCACGCTCGATGCGTCCAGAGTAAACACCTACGCCGTTCTATTGACCCGGTACATACTCATCAGTATTATTTGTCGATACATACCGATGAGTATGATGACGTCGAAAAAACGCTGCATCGCTGTTATGTTCTGACTGTTGCCAAGCGCTCAAGGAGAGCACGTCCTGCCATGGATCGCATCCCGTTGACTTCTCTTGCTGCGAAAAAGCATCTCCCGCTCGCCGCGCTCATACAGATCGAAAGCTTGCAGAAGCAATATCGAACGCGTCACGGCGAGCCGGTCCAGGCGCTCGGGCCGATCGACCTGACTATCGATACCGGGGAGTTCATTACTGTCGTGGGCCCTTCGGGTTGCGGAAAATCGACTTTACTCAAGCTATTGGCGGGATTGATCACCCGCTCATCAGGCACGATCCGCGTCAACGGTACGGCCATTGACGGCCCGCAGCGAGACATTGGTGTCGTATTCCAGAGCCCCGTGCTGCTGCCGTGGAAGACCACGTTCGAGAACGTCATGCTGCCCGCGACGGTCCTCAAACTGGATCGCACTCAGCTCAGTGCGCGTGCGCATGAACTCCTCAATACGGTCGGACTAGCCGATTTCGCGCAGCGATACCCGAACGAGCTATCGGGAGGAATGCAGCAGCGCGTGGCTATCGCCCGCGCGCTCGTCCACGATCCCGCCGTATTGCTGATGGACGAGCCATTCGGCGCGCTCGACGCCATGACCCGCGAAACCATGAACGTCGAAATCCGCCGCATCTGGCGGGCGTCGGGAAAAACCATCCTGTTCGTGACGCACTCGATTCCCGAAGCGGTGTTTCTCGGCAGCCGCGTGCTCGTAATGTCGAGCCGGCCCGGCCGCATTGCCGACATGATCGACGTCGATCTGGGCGTCGAACGAGATCTCGATGTCATGACCACGGAGCGCTTTGGTATCTACACGCGCCGTATCCGTCAACATTTCCAGGCCAAGGGGTTTATCGAATGAGTTCCGAACTTGCCATGACGCAGCCGGCGCCAGCGCCTCGCCATCCGGTCCTGACCGCCTTCAGGGAACATCCGGAATGGCTCTGCGTGCCGGGACTTTTTGTACTGGTGGTGGCGGTGTGGGAAATCGGCTTTGCGATGGCGGCGGTGCCGTTGTACATCGCGCCCGCGCCGTCCGATATCTACCATGCGCTGCTGAATGGTTTTCGCAGCGGTCTTTTTATCAGCAACGGCCTGACGACGCTCGCCGAGGCGTTGCTCGGATTCCTGATCGCCACGGTTGCGGGCATTGCTCTCGGCGCGCTCATCGCACAGTCGCGATTCATCGAAAAAACGATCTATCCCTATCTGATCGCCATCCAGACAACACCGAAGGTCGCCGTCGCGCCGCTCTTTATCATCTGGTTCGGATTCGGCATGACGTCGAAGGTCATCATGGCCGCTGTCGTGGCGTTCTTTCCCATTCTCGTGAATGTGATCGTGGGCCTTCGTTCGACCGATTCGTCGCGCGTCGAACTCATGCGTTCCCTGCGCGCCAGCCGCTGGCAGATCTTCACGATGGTACGTTTGCCGAGCGCGGCGCCAATGATCTTCGCGGGCTTGCATATCGCAGTGATCTTCAGCGTGCTCGGAGCGATCGTCGGTGAATTCGTGGGCTCGCGAAAGGGTCTCGGCAATCTCATCATGCAGTTGAACAACAACCTTGATACAGCGGGCGTCTTCGCCGCGCTCGTGGTGCTGTCCGCCATGGGTATCGTGCTGCACATGCTCATGCACGCGCTGCAAAAACGCCTGCTTTTCTGGGCGGAAGAACAGCAGATCTCACAAGTTTGAGCGTTGCGCCCAGAACCGGTCACCTCTCCAGATATCGTCATGACCTTTACTCTCCAACCGCTCGCGTCGGCAATCGGCGTGCAAGTCATCGGGCTCGATCTGCGCGAGCCTTTGTCCGACGAATGCATTGAAGCACTGCGCCACGCGTGGCACGAGCACACCATCCTCCTGTTTCGCGGGCAAACGCTCGATCATCATCAGCACATCGCATTCAGCCGCCGTTTCGGTGCGCTGGACGACCACGCCTCCATCCCGAAGTTCCGGCACCCGGAACACCCGGAAGTGCTGCTCGTGACCAACTACGAATCAGGCGGCAAACGGCTCGCGGTGGGCCGCCAGTGGCACTCGGATCTATCGACGACCACCCGGCCAGCGAAAGGCTCGCTGCTCTACTGCTCGGTGTTGCCTCCTGTCGGCGGGGACACGATGTTCTGCAACATGTACCGTGCCTGGGAAACACTGTCGCCAGGCATGCAATCGATGCTGGATGGACGGCTGGCGCTCCACGACATGGCGGTCGCACGGGAGACGCAGGCCAACCGCAGCGCCGATGAGCTTGCTGATATCCGGCGCCGCAATCCGCCCGTTTTTCAGCCGGTCGCACGCGTGCATGACGAATCCGGGCGCAAGGCCCTCTACGTCAGCGAAATGACAACGGTCGGCTTCGAGGACATGACGCGCGCCGAAAGCCGCCAGTTGCTGGAATACCTCCACGAGCACAGCACGCAGCCGGAAAACGTCTACCGGCATCGATGGCAAGTGGGGGACCTGATGATGTGGGATAACCGCAGCGCCATGCATATCGCGCTCGCGGATTACGACCAGACGCAACCGCGCATGATGTTTCGCACCACCCTGCTTGGCAACGCGAGCGGCCGCATTGCGGACGATGCGGCAATCGCACTTGCGCGCTGAGCCGTATCGGCCGGCCGAATGTCGCTAGATCCCGCGCAGTTGCTGAACTGGCGTATCGAGGACGTGGTCCAGCACTACGACGAACGAGACGCAATGTTCTACGCGCTGTCGCTGGGCATCGGCGAGCAAGCCGCTGATCGCTCGCACCTGCGTTTCGTGTACGAATCCGGCCTTGAGGTACTCCCCTCGTTCGCATGCGTTCTCGCCGATCCCGGGCCCTGGCTCGCGGACCCGCGCCTCGGCCTTAATTGGGCCAACATGCTGCACGCGGAACAACGGCTCACGCTGCATCGTTCGCTGGCGGGGGCTGCACTCGTTCGTAGCCGCAGCCGGGTGATGTTGGTGGAGGATCGGGGGCCACAACGTGGCGCGCGTGTCGTGACCCGGCGCGAGTTGAGCGAAGCGGATAGCGGCGCGCCGGTGGCCACGCTCGAGATGACGTCCATCCTTCGCGGGGATGGCGGGTTCATGGCCGGCCCCTTTCCCGGTTCCCGCGCTACCGTATCCACCCCCACGCAAGCATCGGTGACGGTGGAACATCGCGTCCCGTCGCAAGCCGCCCTTTTGTTCAGGCTCAACGGCGACATGAATCCACTCCATGCCGACCCAGGTGCAGCCATGTCGGCGGGTTATCCTTAGCCGATCCTGCATGGCATGGCGACATTCGGTATAGCGTGTTTTGCCGTGCTGCTGGCTGCCGGGTTACCGTCTGCGGCACTGCGCACGATCGAAGCGCGCTTCACTGCACCGGTCTATCCGGGCGAGACATTACGTGTCGAGCTGGACGAGCGCGCCGAAACCTTCGACATGTTCGCGGCGGAGCGCGGCGTCAAGGTGTTGTCGCGAGGACGTGCGTCCTTCAACTGCGAAATCGCGCCGACATTCAATAGCGACCGCCACAAACGTGCAGGACATCGCCGCTGATGTAGGACGCGCGCTCGGAGCAGAGAAACGCGACGGCGTCGGCGACATCGGTGGGCTGCCCGATACGCGGCACCGGCGTGGTCTTCTCGGCAGCTTCGCGCACCTTGTCATAGTGCGGCAGCGCCCGCACGGCCTGCGTATCGATAATGCCCGGCGCCACCGCGTTCACCGTCACGCCGAAGCGGGCGTTTTCGAGTGACATCGCGCGCGTGAATCCGATCAGTCCGGCTTTTGCCGCCGAGTAGTTCGCCTGCCCCGCATTGCCAAGATGCGCGCGCGACGACATATTGACGATCCGCCCCCAGCGTTGCGGGTCCGCGGTCATGTGCGGCAGCACCGCGCGCGTGCACAGGAAAGCGCCCTTCAGGATGACATCGACTACGCTGTCCCAGTCGCTCATGGCCATCTTCGTGATGCGCATGTCGCGCGTGAAGCCCGCATTGTTCACGAGCAGATGCACGCTGCCCCATGCCTTCGTGACCACCTCCGTCATGGCGCTGACAGACGCTTCATCGCTGACATCGACGCGATGCGACATGGCTTCGCCACCGCTTTCCATGATCCGGTTTGCCTGCATGCGGGCGGCATCGCCATCCAGGTCCACCACGGCCACGCGAACGCCTTCCGCCGCGAGCCGGTCGCAAATCGCCGCGCCAATGCCGCGCGCGCCACCCGTGACGATCGCTACCTTGCCTGCTATCCCCAGATCCATGTTGTATCCCTTGTTTTAGCCACGCGCGCGCCGCGTCAATTCGCGGCCAATGATCAATTGCTGGATCTGAGTCGTGCCTTCGTAGATGCGGAACAGTCGTACATCGCGATAAAAACGCTCGACGGCGCTGTCGCGCATGTAACCCGCACCGCCATGAATCTGCACGGCACGGTCCGCAATGCGCCCGACCATTTCCGAGCTGAATAGCTTGCAACAGGAGGCTTCAAGCGAGACACGCTCGCCGGCGTCGTGCCGGCTCGCGACGTCGCGCAACATGCATTCGGCGGCATAGAGATCCGCCTGGCTGTCGGCGAGCATGGCCTGAACGAGCTGGAAGTCACCGATCGGCTGGCCGAACTGCTTGCGCTCGACTGCGTAGCGTGTCGCTTCGTGCAGGATGCGCCGGGCCTGCCCTACGCACACGGCAGACACGTTGATACGCCCACGGTCGAGTGATTTCATCGCGGTGACGAAACCGCGTCCAGGCTCGCCTCCGATGATCGCGCTCGCCGGCACGCGCGCGTCGTCGAAGTAGACATCGGCGGACCATGCGCCTGCCTGCCCCATTTTCTTGTCGTGCTCACCGACCGTGACACCAGGCGTATCCGCGGGCACGAGAAACGCGCTGATGTGCGCGTTCTTCGGCAAGCGCTCGGCATGCGTACGCGCCATCACGAGAAACAATCCGGCAATGGGCGCATTCGTGATGTAGCGCTTGCTGCCGCTGATCACATAGTGGTCACCGTCAAGCGTTGCGCGAGTTCGAAGAGCGGCGCTGTCGGAACCGGAATCGGGCTCGGTCAGGCAGAAGCTCGTGATCACCTCGCCGCTCGCGATCTTCGGCAACCAGTGGTCCTTCTGCGCCTCGGTGCCATGCATCAGGATGCCTTGCGAACCGAGTCCCAGGTTGATCCCGACGATCGACCGGAAGGCCGCCGACGCCCACGTCAATTCGACGATGATCTGGGTTTCTTCCGCTGCGCCCAGTCCCAGGCCGCCGTAATGTTCCGGCGTGCTGAGTCCGAACAACCCCATGCGGCGAAAGTCGTCGATGATCGCGTCCGGCACGCGGTCGTCATCGGCGACTTGCGACTCGAGCGGCACGAGTTTGTCGTGCACGTAGCGGCGCACGGAATCTTTTAGCTGACCGAGCAATTCGGCATCGATCGTCATCTACGCGCCCTCCAGTCCGACGATTGCGACCGCACTCACGTTCTGGTTCGGCATGCCGCCCAGGTTGTGCGAGAGGCCGGAGACCGGCGGCTTGCCGACTTGCCGCTTGCCCGCGCGTCCCAGCAGTTGCAGATAGTTTTCGTAAATCATCCGCAGCCCCGACGCACCGATAGGATGACCAAAGCACTTCAAGCCGCCATCGATCTGACACGGGATGTCGCCATCTGCGTCGAAGCGGCCGTCGAGAACATCGCGCCAGCCTTGTCCCGGCTCGCTCACGTGCAAGTCCTCCATCGTTACAAGCTCGGTGATGGAGAAACAATCGTGGACTTCCATCAGGCTCAATTGCTCGGCAGGATGAGTGATGCCCGCTTCGTCGTAAGCGCGCTTGGCGGCGATTCGCGTGGTATGGAAATAACTGCCGTCCCAGCCCGAACCCTGCAACTCCCATCCATTCGATACCGCCAGTTGCAGCGCCTTCACTGTCACGAGTTCACCGCCTTTGCCGAGCGCGCGAGCAATGTCAGGCGTGGTGACGATCGCGCAGGCGGCACCATCGGACACGCCACAGCAATCGTAGAGACCCAGGGGTTCGGCGATCATCGGCGCGTTGATCACGGTGTCCATGTCCACGGCCTTACGCAGGTGCGCCTTCGGATTGCTCACGCCGTTCGCATGGCTTTTCACGGAGACGTGCGCCATCGCGCGTTTGAGATCCTCCGGCGACACGCCATGCCGCGCGCGGTAGGCGCCTGCCAGTTGTGCAAAATTGCCGGGCGCGGAACCGACGACACCAATCATGTCGAAAGTCGTGCCCCGCGAGCGCACGGGCAGGCCGCCGTAACCCGTGTCCTTGAGCTTCTCCACGCCGAGCGCAAGCGCAATATCTGCCGCGCCCGACGCCACCGCATACACCGCGCCACGAAACGCTTCCGTGCCTGATGCGCAATAGTTCTCGACCTTCGTGACCGCAATGTCGTGGAGCCGCAGCGCCATGGCGAGCGGGATGCCAGACGGCCCGATGTTCATCGCGTCGAATCCGACCGACAGCCACGCTGCGTCGATCTGCGCGGTCTCGACGCCGGCATCGGCGAGCGCCTCGGTGTAAGCCTCGACCATGAGCGCGTCGGCGTCGTCGTTCCAGCGCTCGCCGAAGCGCGCGCATCCCATGCCGAGAATGGCTACTTTGTCGCGAATACCCTTGGGCATGTGAGTTCCTTATACGGCTGGCGCCGCTTTCCAGAAATACTTGGTGAAGTCGCGCTGCTGGTCGACCGACTTGATACGGAAGGTCATGCGCATTGGACGCCCGACTTCGATTTGATCACTGTCGGCATCGGTGAATTCGGCGAGCATGCGGCCACCGCCATCGAACTCGACCATGCCGTAGCATCCCGGCGGATCGGGCGTAAAAGCGAGTCGGTCGGCAGTGAAAGTCAACACGCGCGCCGGGCGCTCGGCAAGCGGATACGGCTCGAGCTTGCGTGCCGCGCGCGAGGCCACGGAAAAGCCGGTCGCCGGATATTGCACGTCGCCGGTCTCGGTATCGATACCGCCAACAAGACCCAGCACGGTCGCCCGGTTCCGGTAAAGCGCCGTGAGCGGCTGCTTTTGCTCAAGCTCCGCGCGCATGCCGGTATCGAGGCGGATGCCACCGGTGAAGAACAAGTACTTCAGATAGTTCGATTCCGCTTTCTTGCGCGAGAGCCAACCGGCCACTCCACGCGGATGCACATGATGCGCGAGCGCGAGCGTGGTCTCGATGATCAGGACATCGGCCCCCTGCCCGAAACCCGTGACGAGAATGCGCTCGCCCGGCTTGGCGTTTTGCAAGGCCATGGCGAGCATCACGAGCGGCTGCGCGCAGCCTGCATGACCCAGCGACTCGCCGAGTCCATCAACAATCGCGGCGGGCGGAATGCCGGCATCGCGTGCAAGCGTTTCGGCCACGCCGCGCACTGGAATGGGCACGATCAAATGGTCGATTGCATCTCCCGCGAGACCCGCTTTATCGAGCGCCCCGCGAATCGCCCGGCCGATGATCTTGCCGTAGCCTTCGTCGCGGACCCATCGCGCTTCCCAGCCGTAGTCGAACTGTGCGGCTTTGCCGCGAAAGTGATCGACGAAATCCACCGATAGCGAATGGCTGGCCAGGAGGGTAGCGATCGGTTCGCCCTCGCCAATGACGAACGCCGCCGACGCGTCGCCATTGATCAGTTCGGCTTCGGAACCCGGCCGCGCATTCGCGCGTTCCGCCGCGATGCACAAGGTCGAGCCGTCACTCGCAGACGCCGCACGCAAGCTCTGGATCAGCGCGCCCGTTCCAGCCTTCTGGCTGCCCACGACGTCCTGCGTGAAAATCGTATCCGCGAGATTGAGGGCTTCCTTCACAACGCCTGCGTTCTGCCGGTCCGCGAACGGCAAACTCGTCGATGCCAACAACACCGAACCGATACCATCGCGTGCCATGGTCGACAGCGAATCGCGCGCGGCTTCCACCGCCAACGTGATGGCGTCCTCGTCCCAATTCGCCATCGCCCGTTCGCCGCGCGCGTGGGCTTTAAGTCCCGGCGTAAACCACGCGTGCGCCTGGACGATCGCCGCACGCTGCAGGCGCAGGCGCGGCACATACGCGCCGTACGACAGTATCCCGATCATTGAAGAGGTCTCCTCGCCCGGCTCGCCGTGGCCGCGTCAGGGTGGTAAAGGAACTGGCCGTTGCCCAGAACCAGCGCATCGCGCTCGGCGGTGCGTGCGACAAACGACGCAGCGCCGTCGTCGTCGAACCACACATGCGTGACGATCGTCTCGCCCGGATACACCGGCGTGGAAAAACGGCAGTCCATGCGCCTGAAGCGCGCGTGATCGCCTTCGCAGACGGACTCGATCAACGCGCGCGCCGCGACCCCATAGGTGCACAAGCCATGCAGGATCGGCCGCGCGAATCCCACCGATGCGGCAAGCCGTGGATCAATGTGCAAAGGATTGCGATCGCCGCTCAGTTGATAGAGCAGCGCTTGATCGCCGCGCGTGGGAAGCGTCACGATCGCGTCGGGCGCACGTGCGGGCACGCTGTGCGGTGCGCAAACGGGCGCATCTCCCGCGCTGCCACGTGCGCCATCGCCACGCAGGAACGTGCCACGCCTTTCAGTCGCGAGCAGCGTGCCGGCACGTCCTTCGTAGAGATCGCGCCGCGAGTAAAGAATGGCTCCCTTCTCCGCGCCTTTATCGACAACACGCTCCACCTTCAGCACGCTCATGAGTTCGCCGGCTACGGGCAATGGTGCGAAAACTTCCAGCGACTGCTCGGCATGCAGCACTTTCTGCCAGGTCACGCCGTACTGCGGCTCTTTCATCCAGAAGCCGGGCCACGCCATTACCGCGGCCATGGTCGGCAATACCTGGAGGTCCTGGTCGAAGACATACCGCAGCGTGGCGTCGCGGGTCGCTGAATCCATTCCGATACCCAGGCCAAGCGCATACATGATCACATCGCGTGCATCGTGTACGGCAACTGTCTCGCGTGGCGGCATGTCGATCAAGCGCTGCGGGTCGAATGCGGAACTCATGCAGGGTCCCACGAGAAGACATCGGAGGAACGCTGCAGCGGCTGCAGGGTCGGCCTGAAAGCAGGCAGCAGGTCCGAGGCCAGGGTATCGACGGTCCAGCCCTCAGCGCGCTGCATGGAGCGCACCGGGCGCGGCAACGAGAACAGGAAAATCTCGTTTTTCCGCGCGCAGAAGACCTGGCCCGTAACCTCGCGCGCGTGAGCCGAGCAAAGGAACGCAGCAAGCGGCGCGACCTTGTCGGCGGACATGGTCTTGAAGCGCTCGACGCGCGCGCGATCGGCCTCGGTCTCCGCGGGAATGGACGCCGTCATGCGGCTCCAGGCAAAAGGCGCAATGCAGTTCGAGCGCACGCCGAAGCGCTGCATGTCGAGCGCAATCGAAGTCGACAGACCCACGATCCCCATCTTCGCCGCCGCATAGTTCGCTTGTCCCAGATTGCCGACCAGCCCTGATGTCGACGTGAAGTGCACGAACGCGCCGCTGCCCTGCTCCTTGAAATGCGACGCTGCCGCTTTCGACACGTGGAAGTAGCCGTTGAGATGGACATCGATCACGTCGTGCCATTCGGCATGGCTCATCTTGTGGAACATGCGATCCCGCAAGATTCCCGCGTTGTTCACTACTGCGTCGATGCGCCCGAAGTGGTGCAGCGCATCGTCGACGATCGAGGCGGCCTCATCGCCATTTGCGATGTTCGCCGTATTGAGCACCGCGCGCCCGCCCGCCTGGATGATCTCCGCCACCACGTCTGCACCAGGATTGGACTCGCTGTCGTCCGACGGGCCGCCGTAGTCATTCACGACAACCGCCGCGCCTTCCTTCGCGCACAGCAAGGCTATCTCGCGTCCGATACCCCGTCCCGCTCCCGTGACCGCCACCACTTGATCTTCAAGATTCACGTCTTCCTCACTTGTCGCCCGCTCTACTCGTCGTCCCATGCTTTTTCCGGCATGGGCAAACCCGCCAGATCGTCCGCAGTCAACGGATCGGTAACGGTCTGCCCTGCGCTTCGATCACCACCATCAGTTGCCGCGCGTGTTGCGCCGAGTGCCAGGTCGTGCGTTCGAGCACTTCGTGCAGGCTCTGTGCACCCCAATACGTCGGCTGGATCGTGGTGAAATCTGCATCGCGATTGCTCGTCCACCACGCGTCGAGACGTGTTTTCACGCTCTGTCCATAGGCGATGACGTCCTCGCCCGGCAACACTTCATGCGTGCCACGCATGGTCATTTCGTAACTCAACTCGCACGCTTCGTCGCGTGCTTCGAGGAACGCTTCGACCACGCGAAAGACGTGATGCGCCAGCCCGCGCGGCGGCGCCCAGCTGTTGCGAAAAGGGCCGTCAAGAACGGCATCGGGGAGTTGCCGGACAAATCCGATCGCCTTCTTGAGCACAATCTTCACGCGCTCAACCAGTACGTCGGCCGGGAGGCGGACATCGTCTGGAAGATCGAGATCGAGAAACGTCTTGATATCGGCGAGCGACTGGCAATACACATAGCGCTCACCGATCGCAAGCACGGGAATGCTGCGCGCCCCCAACCGATGCAACTCATCCATGGCAGCCGGATCAGCCACCACATTCACTGATTCGAACGCGATGCCTTGACGCTTCAGGAATTCCTTGGTGCGCAGACAGCTCGAACAACCAGGCGCCCAAAACACGCGAAGTACCGCTTGCGATGGCGCACGGGCAACGGCAAGTTCACTTTCCACGGTTCGTCTCCTCATGCCTGCTTACGGGGTTTCCCTGCAGGAATTCCTGTTGACCAGGAACATACTCATCAGTATTATTTGATAACCGAGAATACTACACAGTATTTTTCCAGGTCAACCGATTTGAACCACGCAGGGTCTTCCCGAATGAACATTTCAGCAGGCGCGGCGGTCGCGGTGAACGAACAATCCGCGCACACGCCACTGGGGGCGCCGGTGCTTCCAGCCAAGCAATCCTCAGAGAAAAAGATGAGGGGCGGTGTCGTTTGGGAACCGGAGTTGACGGAAGCGGAAGGACATTGGCATGCGCTCGCGGCGCAGTTGAGCGCGGCCCATTTCGAACCCCTCGCTGCGGCTATCGACCGGGACCAGCGCTACCCGGAAGAAAGCGTGCTGCAACTGCGTGAAAGCGGCATAGCGACCATGCTGTTGCCGCTCGCGCACGGCGGCGGCGGCGCGAGCCTTGTGGGCTACTGCGCGGTGGTCGAGGAGATCGCACAAAGTTGCGCATCGACGAGTGGAATCGTCGCGACCCTTCAGCTTGGCGCAGCGCCACTCCTTCTCATGCGCGACGAGTCGCTCAAGGCGCAGCTCTTGCGCGGTCTGGTGGAACGCGGGGAAGCGGTGTCTTTCGCGTTGAGCGAGCGCGGCGCGGGCTCCGATCCTGCATCAATGTCCACGCTCGCCTACCGCGAAAACGACGGCTGGCGCATTTGCGGCCAGAAGTGCTGGATCGGCGGCGGCGGCGCCGCGCATTGGTATGTCGTCTTCGCGCAAACGGCGCCGGGTACAGGCAAGCGCGGGATCGCGGCATTCCTGGTGTCGGCAAAGGAAGCTGGTGTCGACGACACCCGTTTGGAAGACAAGATGGGCATGCGTGGCACGCGCACCAGCACGATCGAACTGGACACCTGGGTCGCGCAGGGCCACATGCTCGCTGCGCCGGGCGAAGGGTTGCGCATGGCGTTTGGATCGCTCGATGTCGGGAGGGTCGGCGTGGCCGCGCAGGCATGCGGCATGGCGCTCGCCGCCTATCGTCTTGCGGTCGGTTACGCGGTCCAGCGGCGCACCTTCGGCGAACTGCTCATCGACCATCAGGCGCTCGGCTTTAAACTGGCGGACCTCGCCTCGCGGCTTTCTGCGGCACGGCTCATGACCTACGAAGCCGCGCGCGTCTACGACGCAGGCAAGGACGTGTCCGTGCTCGCGGCGCAGGCCAAGCTGATTGCAAGCGAGACCAGCCAGTACGTGATCGACGCGGCATTGCAGATCTTCGGCGGCGCAGGCTACGTCAAGCCCAATCCGATCGAGCGGCTGTATCGCGATCAGCGGGTCACGCAAATCTATGAAGGGACTTCCGAGATCCAGCGCCTGCTGATAGCACGCGCGATCCGGGCCCAAGCAACAGGAGATGCTGTATGACAATCGATGTAGAAGTTCCCCCGCCGCGCACCCGCGCGCCCCGCCCGCAGAAATCGCCGAAGGCCGCGACCGGCGGCAGGAAAGCCGCCATCGACGACGACGCCAGCAGCGCGGCGCAGATTCTGCGCGCTGCCGCGAGCGCGTTCATGGTGAAGGGGTATGCCGCAACGAGCATCGACGATGTCGCGGACGTGCTCGGCTGCACGAAGGGCCGCATCTACTATTCGTTCAAAAGCAAGACCGACCTCTTCTTCGAAGTTCATCGCGAAGCCATGCAGATGATCATGACGGAGACGGGAAAGGCCGCTGAAAATGTCGCCGATCCGATTCAGCGGATCGCGGCCATGTCGCGTGCACACGTGCTTGTCATCATGAAAAACATCGAATTCCAATGCGTGGTCGTGCAGGGTCTCGACATGCACATGCATGGCCAGATCACGCCGCAACAACGCAAGAGCTTGCGCGAACTGCTCGCCATGCGTGACCGTTACGAAGCGATGTTCGTTGAGGCGATCGAAGAGGCGATGCGCCGCGAGACATTGCCCAATCAGGATGCACATGTCGTGGTCAAGGCACTGCTCGGCGCGCTCAACTGGACGACGATCTGGTACCGGCCGCGGCGCGGCGAGACCGCCGCGGGGCGCAGTGCGACGGCCGATGGCGTAGTCGGTTTCTGCGTGCGCGGTCTTGGAGCGCCGTATGCAGCCTGACACCGGCGCTGATTGTCATGACGCCCCGCTCGACGCCTGCGAGACATGGTCCCGTGATCAGATCGCCGCGTATCAGCTGGACCGTCTTCGCACACAACTCGACTATGTAGGACGTCATAGCGATTACTATCGCCGGATTTTTGCCCAAACCGGCTGGTCGGCATCGCAATTGAAGAGCCTCGACGATCTGCGGGCATTGCCGTTCACGCGCAAGACCGACTATGTGGAAACCGTCACGCGCGTGCCGCCATATGGCGAATTTCGCGCGGTCGATCCCGCCGACGTGCGCCGTATCCATTTTTCATCGGGCACTAGTGGCACGCCGTCACCGCAGTACTGGTCCGACGACGATCTCGACCGTTGGGCAGGCCTCTACGCTCGCTATGCGCACGCGCAGGGCGTGCGGCGCGGCGATGTCTATCAGTGCCTCTTCGGCTATGCGTGGTTCGTCGGGGGCCTGGGCGCCACGGCTGGTTATCAGCGCCTGGGCGCCACCTGCATTCCGGGCGGTAGTCAGGACTCTGAACGACAGATCCGTTCCATCTTCGAATTCGGCGTGAGCGTGCTCACCAGCACCCCTTCGTTCATCGCGCACCTGGCGCAGACTGCGCGTTCAATGGGACTCGATCCGCGTGAGTCCAAAGTGCGCCGGATCATGCTGGGGGGCGAAACCGGTGCGAGCGTGCCGGCAACGCGTGCACGCCTTGAAGCTGACTGGAACGCACAGTGTTTCGATGCCTACGGCAGTCTGGAATTCCAGACCATCGGGCAGGATTGTCATGCGCAGGGGGGGCCGCATCTCGCCGAAGACTTCCTGTATGCCGAGGTGGTGGACAGCAACACCGCCGAGCACGTGCCCGACGGCACGCCGGGCGTCCTGGTCCTAACGCATCTCGACAAGCAGGCGGGTCCGCTCGTGCGCTGGTGGACTGGCGATATCGTCGTGAGGGACAGCACGCCCTGCACGTGCGGGCGCAGGCATGCGCGGCTCGCCGGCGGCGTCCAGGGGCGCGCGGACGATATGCTCGTGGTGCGCGGGGTAAACGTGTTTCCTTCATCGGTGGAGCAGATCGTACATGGTTTCGAAGAACTCGGCAGCGAGTATCAGATCGTGCTCGACCCTTCCGTGCGCGATGCAAACAGCGGTTTCCTCACCGGCATCCGCCTGCGCGTCGAAGCACTCGGCACAGCGGCATCGCCTGATATCGCCGAGCGCCTCGCTCACGAGATCCGCACTCGCTTACAGGTCCGCGCGCTTGTCGATGTTGTGCCGCACGGCACCCTGCCTCGCAGCACACATAAATCGAAGCGCGTGGTGCGCGAAGGGCTCGACGGATGAAACAGCCCGGGCCCGCGGATCTGCGTCAGTCGCGCAAGGAGAGACACGCATGAATCCCGTTGCAGACACTGCGCCGCTCGCGCTGGTTGAAGAGCTGGGCTCGACCACGTTGATACGAATGAACCTGCCCGATAAACGCAACGCCCTTGTTGCGGCCTTGCGCGAAGCGCTCATCGTCGCCTTCGAGGCCGCGCAACGCAACCCTGCGTGCCGCGCAATCGTACTGACCGGATGTGGTGCAAGTTTCTGCGCGGGAGGCGATCTCGACGGACTCGTCGATCATGATCCCCTCGCCGTGCGCTCCCGGATGGAACGCGGGCAGCGGCTGATCCGTCTTATCGCAGCGGGCGATAAACCCGTCATCGCGGCCGTGAACGGCGCGGCACACGGCGCAGGACTTTCAATAGCCGCCGCGTGTGACTTTCTGATCGCGAGCGCCGAGGCCCGCTTCGGCGCCATTTTCGGCAAGCTCGGGCTCATGGCCGATTTCGGATTGCTGTGGTCACTGCCGCGCCGCATCGGCCTGGCGCAAACGAAACGTGTGCTGTATGCCGGCCGCGTGATCGATGCGCAAGAAGCACTGACGCTCGGCCTCGCCGACGAACTGGCCGAGCCCGACGCACTGCTGACTCACGCGCTCGCGTTAGCCGATTCATTCGCCGGGACCGCGCCGGTGGCTATCGCCATGACGAAGAGCGCGCTGGCGAAAGGCTGCATCACGCTCGACGATGCGCTGGCGCGAGAGCTCGAAGGACAAACATTGCTTTTCAGCACGTGCGATTTCGTCGAAGGACGCAGCGCATTCCGGGAACGCAGGTCACCTCGGTTCGAGGGCCGATAGACGAAGCCAAAGAAGCATCGCTGTCAACGAACAGATCAAGTAAAAAAGGGAGACAAACATCATGAAAACCTCGCCACGCATCGGGTTAGCCGCAGTCCTGATCGGCGTCTGCGTATTGGCATCCGTGCATGCAACCGCCCAGGAGCCGCAGAAAATCACGATCGCGGTAGGCACGACGGTGATAGATGCATCGCAGGCCAACAATACCTCCATCCCGCTTTACACGAAGTGCTGGGAGAAAGAAGGTCTTGACGTCGCCATCCAGCCGATCAACTCGACCGCGGGCATGCAGGCAGTGCTCTCCGGACAGGCGCAGTTCGTCAACATGGCGCCGGGCGCGGCGATCGTCGCGCGTTCCAAGGGCGCGCCGCTGCGCTCGGTGTATCTGAACATTCGCCATAATTTTCAGTTTCCCGTCGTGCTGGAATCCAGTCCGATCAAGAGCATCAAGGACTTCAAGGGCAAGACCATCGGCGTGATCTCCTACGGCGCGGTGCTTGTCAATATCATCAAAGGCCAGCTTTCCGAAGCGGGCATCGATCCCGACAAGGACGTGACGTTCGTCGAGACCGGCACGGGCGCGCAAGCTATCACGGCGCTGAGAACGGGCCGCGTCGACATCTGGGGAACGTGGGATTCGCAGATTGCGCTGGCCGAAGACATGGGGCTGAAGCTGCGCGTTTTCACATCGCCGTCGGCAGAAAAACTGACCTTCGGCAGTGCGTATTTTGCCCGGGACGACTACATCAACGCGCATCCTGATGTAGTCGCCAAACTGTTGCGTTGCGCGGTGCAGGGAACTCAAATCACGATAGCCGACCCGCGCGGCGCGATCCGCGCACACTGGCAGGAGTTTCCCGCCAGCAAGCCAGCCGGTCTCGACGATGCTGCCGCCATGAAGCAGGCGCTCGCGCTTGTCGACATGCGGATCAAATACCTCAAGCTCAGTCCGGGAGAGCAATGGGGCGAGACACCGCCCGCATCGGCCCAGGCAATGGTCGATTTCCTGCGGGCGAACAAACAGTTGGCAGGACCGGTCGAAGCGAAAGATGTCTACACGAACCAGTTTATCCCCGCCGCGAACCAGTTCGACCCGAAAGCCATCGGTCAGGCGGTTGCGACTTTGCCAAAATCCTGAGGTGCATCCGATGAACCGATTGGACGAACAACATCCGGGGGCGCGTCTGCGAGCCATGCTGGCGCGCCGGGAGGCCGTCGCGGTCCCAGGCTGTCATGACGCGCTCGGCGCCATGCTGATCGAAGCGGCCGGCTTCGAGGCCGTCTACATGTCGGGCTATTGCGTGGCGGCAAGCCGTGGCAAGCCGGATATCGGCCTGATCAGCGGCACCGAGATGATTGCCCAGGCGGCACAGATTGTCGCAGCGGTCGGCTTGCCCGTGCTGGTCGATGCCGAT
>Ga0153932_1000235_pt1 | contig 20588 bp, 14 predicted proteins | sample TSNJ016MetaG_FD_102273 | JGI IMG/M metagenome (GOLD analysis project Ga0153932, IMG submission 102273) | Attine ant fungus gardens microbial communities from New Jersey, USA - TSNJ016 MetaG | ecosystem: Host-associated > Fungi > Mycelium > Unclassified | place: USA: New Jersey, Wharton State...
CCGCATGCACCAGTTCGATCATCTGTGCCCGGAATTCCGCCGGGTACGGGGGGCGATGTCTCTGCATGATGAACACCTCCTGTTCCAAAGAATAGGTGTCCACGAAACTGGGTCAACTCCAGTGTGGGTGTGGGTGTGGGTGTGGGTGTGGGTGTGGGTGTGGGTGTGGGTGTGGGTGCGCTCAGCGTCACCACCAGATCGCTGTGGCCCGAGGTGATCGTGTTGGAGCCACTCGCGATCAAGCCGCCGGCTGAATAGATCAGACCCGAACCGTAGTTTGCCGTACCCGCCGTATCGACGACCACGAAACGCTGTCCGGCGGCTAATGGATACCCGTTCGGCACCACGCTCACCGCGCCCGAGGTCATCGTCGTGTTGCCCGTCACTACCAGTTCGCCATACTGGCCCGTACCGGTGCCCGCTACGCCGACCTGCAGTGTGCCGCCCGTCTGGTTGTAGTTGCCCGTGATCGTGACCGGCTGGTTGATTTGCAGCACCGCCGTCCCGTTATTGTTCACTGCATTGCTGCCAACGTTGATGTTGTCGTTCAGCAGCAGGTTGCCGGAAACGAAGGCGACGTTCGAGGTGGCGTTGGTAATGGTTCCGATGGCGTTGCCGCCACCGTAACCCGTCATCGCGCCAAAGATCGTGCCCGTGCCGCCGCTGATGCTCAGATCGTTGCTGGAAAGGTTCGCGATGTTGCCGGCAACCACTCCTGAATTAATGATCGTGCCAAGCGAGCTTGTAACGTCGTTGTAGATTGCATAGTTGGCGCTGGTAATGGTGCCGCTGTTGTTCAGCGCGGTGATCACACCACCACTGTCGTTGATCCCGTATTGACCGCCTGCGATGAGACCGCTGTTGGTCAGCGTGCCGATCGTGCCGGCGTTCCAAATACCGTTGCCACCAGCGGTGATGGTGCCGCTGTTGGTCAGCGTGCCGATCGTGCCAATACTGTTGATGCCATCGCCACTAGCGCTGATGAGACCGCTGTTGCTCAGCGTGTCGATCACGACGTGGTTGTTGATGCCATAGGTAGCATTGCTGAGGGTGCCGCCAACGGTATTGTCCAAGACGGTGATGGTACCCGTGTAGTTGAAGATGCCGGCGTAGTGGGACGTGAGCAAGCCGCTGTTGGTCAGGGTGCCAATCGTGCCCTGGTTAAAGATGGCCGCGTTATAGCCACCACTGATGGTGCCGTTGTTGATTAGCGCACCGATTGTGCCGAAGCTGTGGATACCTGCGCTGGTGCCACCGCTGATGATGCCGCTGTTGGTCAACGTGCCGACGTTACTACCGGCGTTGACGCCGGTCCCGTAACCGGAAATGGCTCCAGTTGACGTAACAGTAAGGTTACCGGTGGACCATGAGTAGCGGCCGGTGGTGGGGGTGCTGATGACCACCTGGGCCGTTGCCGCCTGCGCCATAAACGCCAGGGCTCCGGTGACGGCAAGGGTCATTGTCTTTGTCTTGAGCTTCAGTTTCTGAGTGTTCACAATGCGGGGCTACGCCTGTAAGTTATTATTAAGCTCTGGACGCTGCCGCGGTGAGCAGTCGGGATTTGCCTTCTTTCCGGTTATTTCTGGATATGTAAACGTATCCTTGGTACATAACGGCACGGTTATGCCAAAACTGTAGGGAAATTAGCCGTCTCTCTTTCCGTCGGCATCGCATCGGACGGTAATTAAAAACTGTTCGCCGATCCACCAATTGCGGCTTCGGCATTTCCGTCTTAATCCTTGGCGCTGTCACGTTGGCGTGGCGACAACGACGCGGCAACGCTCAGCGGTCCAAGTTACGTCCAACTCTGCGGATCGCAGGCGTGAGTGGCCGCTAACCCCCAAAGTTCGGGCGTTCGCAGCAGATAGTCGATGGGCCGCAGTGGGTCGCGTGCCGTCAATCGCAGCCTGGTGAATTTCAAGCTGCATATGTCCATCGCGTGAGGCCGCACGCGGCCAGTTGCGGACTCTCATTAGTTTCGTCAAGCTGCCGCTCAGGCGGCGGCTTCTCCTCGGTTAACGGCCTTTCGTAGCCGCAGACGCACTACAGTGTCCATGCAACGCAGGCGGATTCAACCGGCCACGTTCGCTGCCGAGTCACACGACCCCGACCGCCTTCACGGACTCGAAAAGACTAATCTCACCCAGATAGACGCTCTCGCCCAACTCACATTCGCGCCACGCGTTGCCGGACGGGTGACAGACCTCGACCCGGTATTTGCCGCTTCCTTTGGCCAGACCGTCGAATCGGAAATCGCCAAAGGCGTCGGAGATCGTTTCCGACATCTTCTCCTTGCCGACGTAGAGGCTAACCACGGCATCCGCGACACACTCGGTTACGCCGCGTACGCTCGCGCTCACGCTTCCGCCGATGAAACACGTTTCCCAACGGTCGAGCGCGCTGTACCATACGCGCGGCTTCGTGCCCAGATTCGGCCGCAATACCCTCAGCCCTTCGCGTCGGGCCTTCTCGGCCATCGCTGCATCGTCCAGCTTCACGGTCTCGAAGACGTTCGTGGGACACGACTGCTGGCAGCGCGGCTCGGGCCAGCCTTGGTCGAGCAGATGAGCATCGAATATCCATGTCTGCGGTATCTGGAGTTCCGCGTTCCAAACAATCGCTTTATAGGGGCACGATTTCACGATATCTTTTCTGCCTCGCGCCTTCTCGGGATCGATGATGACGATACCGTCCGCGCGTTTGCGAACCGCATCGCCGCCCACTCGCATGCAGGGGGCTTCGTCGCAATGGTTGCACATCACCGGAAGATATGTGGTTTGCACCATGTGCGAGTCGCCCTGCACACTGCGCAAGATGCGAATGGTGCTTTCGGCTTCCGGCGAGGCGGGCGCCGAGTACCCGGGGAAGTCGTTGCCGACGTGCTCATCCCGCGCGGCTATCACGCAGTTGTGGCAGTTCTCACAGCGCCCGACGTTGATAACGAGGTTCCACTTTTGCATTTGGTACTCCTTACGCTGCGCGAGCGAGTATGAATGCATCTGCGTTTCGCCACTTCTCGACCTGAACGAGGCACGAGTTCGGGCTCATGCTGCTCGTGCCGACGGTCTGTGGCCGGTCAGGTGTCAGCATATTCATGCAGCCGCCGATCTCGACGCGTTCCCCACCCACTTCGATGAGCTTGAACTCCGCGCTGGCCTCGTACGACTTGACCACGCCTGCGCTGACCAGAGACGAAACGTCTGCTGCGCAGATGACGGCGCCCCGATCGTTGTACACCTTGACCAGATCGCGATGAGCGATGCCGCGCGCGGCCGCGTCGCCCGGGCTCAGTCGCAGCAGCCAGAAACGGTGCCCCGCAATCAGCGCGCGATGATCGTCCACGCTGTTGACGGACGAGCTCTTGCCATCCGCATGAGTATGAAAGCTGTAACGGCTGTGAGTGGCGATCAACTGCAGCGGGTAGCGTTGCGCCAGGCTCGTCCGCATTCCCTCCCACGAAGGGATATAACGGTTCAGCGGTGGACGCTCGGGATTGTCCGCAGTGTTTCGCTTGAGCACCTCGGGCACGAATTCCAATTTGCCACTCGGCGTCTGCAGGCCCATGCCGAACTTCTCCGCGAACTGCGAGGGCAGCGGATGCGGCTCCTGCAAGTCCTTACGCCGGCCTTCGGCGAACCAGCGCATGTCCACCGGATGACGCAACTCGGGCTTCTCGGGCGGCACGACGAAATAGCCCTTGCGACAGAACGACCGCCACGATATATGGTCGGGCAAGTCCGACGACGCAAATACTCGCTTGACCCAATCCAGTTCGCTGCATCCCTCGGTGAACACGCCGCCCAGGCCCAGTCGCGTCAGAATAGCGGTGAAGATGTCGTAATCAGAACGCGACTCGCCCAACGGCTCGATGCACTTGTGCTGCAACGTGACGATGCGATGATTGACCGTGGCGTGCCCGTGGTGAGCATATCCGCCTGCATTCGCCCATTCGCCGATGTCCCAGCGCTCCAGCGCAGTGCAAGCCGGAAGAATGATGTCGGCGAATAGCGCTTCGCCTTCCATCCAGATCGACTGATTGACGACGAACTCGATGCTGGCGTGCCGGTAAGCATCGGCCCAGCGTCCCGATTTCGTTACCGTGCTGAAGGCCGAGCCACCGTATCGATAGATCATGTGGATCGGCGAGTAACCCGGCATCGGATAGGTGAAGGGCGCGAATTGCGCCTCTTGTGACATGCCGTCCCACAGATAGCCCGTGGCATGGCCGTCGATGATGGCATCGGGCAGTTGCTGCCGCGGGACCATTTGCTTGACGGGATTCATGCTGAGGATATGCGGCATGCGCTGATAGTTGCTCACTGCGTTCGCGGTCCAGGCCAGATCGCCGGAAATGCCGCCATCCGCGTAGCCGGGGAAGTAGAAATGGAAATCGTGCGGGACGCCGACTTCGAGACAGCCGAAGTTGACGCCCGGGTTGCCCCAGCCCTGCATCGCCATCATCATGATCATGCAGCGCGCCCATTGCGCGCCGGTCGCGCCACGGCCTGCGCCACCGAAGCCGGCGCCCGTCATCCCGACTGCGAGATGAACCTTCTTGTTTCCCCAGCGGCGCGCCAGCGCACGGACGTCCTTGGCGGGCACACCGGTCTCGCTTTCCTGCCACTCGGGCGTCTTGGGGATGTTATCGGTCTCGCCTAGCAAGTAGGCCTTCCACTCGTCGAAGCCGGTCGTGCGCGTGGCGACGTAGTCCTTGTCGTACAGTTCTTCCACGGTCCATACGTACATGATCGCCGTGGCGAGAGCAGCATCCGTTTGCGGCCGAATAGGAATCCAGCGGCCGCCCAGCAATTGCGCAGTGGGATTGCAGTGCGGATCGATATGAACGAACTCGATGCCGAGTTCCTTGGCCCACAACCGGCGCGGCGTTCCTTCGAATCCGGCATAAGCTCCGTTGGTGCTCTCGGGATCGCACGACCAGAAGACGATCATGTCGGCCTCCTTCAGGCAGTCCTCGACGCCGCCGTAGCCCGATGGCACGCCGATGCGCATCGAGTTGCCGAAGTGATGCATCGCACCCCAGTACCAGCCTTCCCAACTGTCGGGGTTCGCTGCCACGCGAGTGAAACCGATCAGGTTCGCAAAGCGCGTGAGCGCACTCAGGTAGTAGCCCACATTGCCCCATTGATGATGTGACGACATCGGGAACGTGATGGAACCGGGACCGTGCACGCGCTTCTGCCGATTGATCTCTTTCGCGACAATGTCGAGCGCTTCGTCCCAGCTGATGCGGACGTATCCGGACTTGCCCCGGTTCTGAGGATTGCGTTCGCCATCAGGATCGAAGTCGATCCGCTTCATCGGATAGAGAATGCGCTTGTCGGAATAGACGAGCGATTTGAGCGACAGCGCATGCGGCGCGACAAGGCAGCGCCGTGGCGGAGCAAAGCGGCGTCCGCGCGCCTCGATCGTCCAGCTAGGCGCATCGGTGCTGTCGAGGTCGATAGGCGTCACCCGAACGATCTTCTTATTCTTGACATAGACGAAGAGCGGACCGCCGTTCGTGCAGGTCGTATAGCGTCGGGTGCCATCGCGCATCGGCACGCCCATCGGCAGGCCGACGGTCTGCATCATGCTCAGGGTTTGCAGTAGCCAGACGACCTGTTCATCTTCGCCCTCGGTAACGACCTTGAAGTTCTTCGCAGCGTGAATGATCTCGCCGTGGTCCGGCTTGGGCGAAAGAAACTTCAGAGCGGTAGGCACGTCCTTGAAAGCGATGCGGACGTCGGCCTCTAGATGCCTGCCCGCGAACGATCGCACCTGTCCGTTCTTTATCTCGATGACGCGGCCAATGCTCTTATCCGCGAGTCCGATCCAAGCCACGAGATTGCGTTCCTTCAAGCGATCACGATAAGTCGGATACCGGCGTGCCGTCAGGTCGAGGACTTTGGGTAGAGCAAAGAGAATGGTCTTGAAAACCTGTCGTTTCATGATTCGTTCGAGTAGGAAGTTCGCGGCAGATGCAGGGCATGGTGGGATCGACCGTCAGACTAACTAGCTATGTAATAAGTACATCGAAGTAAGATCCGCTAAAACGTATAGCCGACGTTCACGAAGACGTTGAGCGGATTGAGCCGTAGCGTCGATGTCGATACCATCTGCATTCCGTTAGCGGTCTGACCGTGCACCGTCAGATGCGTCGTGACCGGAATGTAGCCGACCGAAGCGCCGACCGACCAGTGCTTCGTCAGCGCGTAGTTCGCCCCGATTTCGAAGACAGGATTCCACGACGAACTCAACTCCGCGTGTGCTGAACCGCCCGGCCCGAGGTTATCGGTGACGAACTGGCTGCTCGTAATCCGGACCTGAGTGAACCATGTGTAGTTCACGCCAAGTCCGATGAACGGACGGAATTTCGACTCGGCAGAGAACAGGTGGTATCGAAGCTCGATGGCGGGCGGCATCGGCTTTGTCGAGCCGAGGTTGCCGTACTTCTGGTAGGTCCCACTGCCGACCAGATCGACCTTGAGCGGGAGACCCAACAGCATGGCGACGCCGATGTTGTCGGTAACGTAGTACTCGGCGGTCATCCCCACGGTGTCGGTCGAGCTCGGATGCGCTCCGCTTCCCTCTACCTGCTTGTTCACGGGCGCGCCGCCCATGCTTTGTACGGTGAGCGGCGTTGCGTCGCCCTGCGGTGCAACGTGAAGCCAGCCTGTCGACAGGGTGATGCTCCCCGCAGACTGCGCAATCGCGCTGCCGGAAAGCAGCGCCGAGCAGAGGCAGGCCGTCAGCTTCCTCCCGAGCTTTTCCATTGTCTCCTCCTGTGTACCGGGTCTCTTTAATAAATCGATAATGCGTCGCGCCGGACGGAAAATACGCTTTCGTTTGTAGTAGTACTAAGTCAATGAAGCGAACATTCGCACGATGGGTTGCTAGCCGAATCTAAAGCGCTTCATCGACTCGTGACGTGTTCGCGGCGATGGACACTGAAAATGCAAAAGGAAAGCGCCCGAGCACAGACGCGGCCAACGCTTCGAGCGCGGGATCTGCAAGCTCGATGTCGAGCGACATGCCGCGCAAGTTGTCGTCGCGGACGCTAACGGTTGCGCCTTCGATGCCGGCCTCTGCCAGCGCCGACCGTAACGCATCAGCGGTCTCTTGTCTTTTCAGCGCCGGCTTGAATATCTTGCCGACGCCGGTGAGTGGCATTGCATCGACAATGCGGATGGCCTTCGGAACCGCCGCGCGCTCGCCAATCTCGTCACGCAAAAAAACGGCCAAGTCGGTTTCGGTTATCGTCTCGCCCGGTCGCAACTGCACATAGACGACAGGCAACTCGCCAGCGTGCATATCGGGGCGTCCAATCGCAGCGGCAATTTGAACGGCAGGGTGGCGATGCAGTGGTTCCTCGATGGCTGCCGGGTCGATGTTGTGCCCGCCACGGATAATCAGTTCTTTCTTGCGCCCGGTAAGCCAGAAGTAGCCGTCGGAATCGCAGCGCCCGAGATCACCGGTATTGAGCCATCGCCTGCCGTCACCCAGGTCCATCCAGATGCCGCTGTTCTGTTCATCTCGCGTATAGCCGGCGAAGACGTTGGGACCCGAGACGATGAGCTGGCCGACTTCATTCTCGGCGCAGTCTCTGACATACCGGCCAGCGCCATCGACCACGACTGCTTTCATCGCCTGACCGGGCAGACGAAGCCCGATCGAACCGACTCTGCGCTCGCCACACGGCGGGTTGACGCTGCTTACGCACGTGCCTTCCGTGAGGCCATAGCCTTCGAGAATCCGTACGCCCGTGCGCTGCTCGAATTTGCGAAGCAATTCAACCGGCATGGGCGCCGCGCCGCACAGGCCATATTCCAGCGAACTGATGTCATGTGCGCCTACCGGCACGCCTAACAGCGCACCGTAAAGCGTCGGAACGCCGCTGAAAAAGTTGACGCGGTAATGCTCGACAATCTCCCAGAAATGGGCGACAACGCCTTCGTTCCGATAGCCTTGTGGCGTGCCGAGCACGACGTGCGCGCCGCGTGAGAACGCCATCAGTCCCGTCACCATCACCGCATTGACGTGAAAGAGCGGCAATCCGCAGAAGAGCGTTTTGCCCGGGCCGATGCTTTCGCCGAGGAACTGGCCCGCGCTCCACGCATTGGCCACTTCGTTGCGGTGACTGCGCATCGCGATCTTCGGCAGCCCCGTCGTGCCGCCCGTGCAGAAACAGGAAGAGACGTCATCGCTCTCAATTTCACGGGCGCCGATGAGTGCGGCACCTGACTCGCGCGCCATCGCCGTGCTGAAATCGTGGATTCGAATGTGCGAGGGAATGGCACTGCGCACAGCGACGTCGTCGCATATGAAGCGCTTTTCACGTGACGTCCGCTCGGCCAGATCGACGAGCACGAGGTCTCGTAGCGCGGTCACCTTGTCCAGGACGCGTTGGATCTTTTGCCAGAGGTCAACGCCGGGAAAGGGCGCGAGCGTGACCAGCACGCTGGCTCCCGAAGCAATCAGGAGTTCGCCGATCGCCTCGCTTTCGAGCAATGGATTGATCGCGCACACGATGCCCGCCGTTTCCGCTCCCCAGATCACGAAGTGCGTCTCGGGAAGGTTCGGCAAGAGATAGGCCACGACTGAGTCGCCCTGCACGCCCATCCGCGTGAACATGTTCGCCGTGCGCGTGATGTCGCGCATCAGGTCGCCATACGTCCAGCAATCAGCGGCTCGATAGTTTTCGACCGTCGCGAAGAACGAAAGCGCCGGCGCGGAAGGATCGATGGCAGCGCCTCGGCAGATCATCTCGTACGTGCTCGACGGCAGATGCGCCGGCGATTCGAGCGTCTCGATGGCGAGAACGTCGTGAATATTCGCTACGCCTTTCATGCTGCCGCTTCCACGATCACATTACGCTGGACACCCAGATCGATCGAGCCGTCGCGACTGGCGATACGGGCCTCGACGACGTCGCCCACTCGGAGATACTGCGGCCGTTCTTCCTGCATCTTGAGGAAGAGCCGCCATTTCTCGGCATCAGGCAATTGTGCTGCCGCGCGTTGCTTCTCCGGGGACGGGATGCTCAGAGCGCAGCCGGAAGGCGTGCCTGTCGCAATCAGGTCGCCCGCCTGAAGATCGTGTATTGCGGAAAGCTCCGTCAAGGTCTCTGCGGGTCCATAGACAAGACCCGCCGTAGAGTCGCTCTGGCGGACGGTGCCGTTGACTGTCAGCGTCAGCAGGAGTTGCTTCAGCTTCGGAAAGTCTTCTCTTTCCAGCAGGCAAAGATAAGGACCGACCGGGCCGAAGGTGCGATAGCTCTTGCCCTTGTAGAACTGCATCTGCGGGATCTGAATATCACGCGCGGAGTAGTCGTTGACGATCACTGCGCCTGCAATGTATTCGCGGAGATTGTCGTCCGTGACAGTCTCGCGCGAGGTGATGTCGCGTCTGAGGACGAGGCCGAGTTCGATCTCATAGTCGAGAAAGCGTACTTCCTTCGGCTTCACGACGGCCGAATTGGCCGCGACAATGCAGCTCGATGCCTTCGTGAAGATCATGTTGAACTTCTTCACGTCCGGATCGAGGCCGGACTCGATCATATGCTGGCGATAATTCGCGCCCTGGCAAATGAACTGCTGGTTCGCGGTCACGGGCGACAGCCATTGCACCTCGGATTCGGGGATCGTCGGCCCGCTCACATCCCGCAGCCGTTCCACTGCGTTGGCCCTGACGAAATCGGCGGTCGACCGAAACTCGCCGGGAATCGGCGTAATGACGCCGTCCACCACAACGCCCCACTGGTCGCGCTCATGATGCCTGTAATGCAGAATATGAAGTGCCATGGAAGGATCTCCCGAGTCGATGGTTGAATGAGTTCACGCAAAGAGTTTCGCCAGCGTGCGCAGCTTGTTCAGCGTCAAGTCGGGGCTGCGCCGCAAGTTTTTGACTAGCGCCGCGATGCTGGCTGGCGTGAATCTGGGTTTCGTGAAACTGCGGGGCATCGTCGGTCCCCATTGCGCCATCGCCTCGCGGCTGACTGCGTGAATGCCTGTCGGCACATCAGCGGTGAACAGATCGCCGTCGCAGTAGTGCTCGTGCTTGTCGCCCCACGGGTCCTGCCAGTAGTCGAAAATCTGGCTGCCCAGAATATGGCGGCCGATTCCCCAGGCGTGCGTCCAGCCGCGATCGCGCAGGACGCGCTGCCCCATGCCGACCGCGTCGGCATCGACCACTTCGAAGGCGCTATGGCTATACGCCGCCGCAAAGCCCTGCGCGATTGCGAGCGTGTGGTGGTCCGCCGGTGTGTCGCCGAGATTGAGCCGCATGAAGGTCACGGCGGGTGAGCCGTCGGGTAGCACCTGAACGTCGCTCGGAATGAAGCCGAAGTGCTGCGCGTACCATGCGCAGGTTTCCTGATAGTCGGCGACTTCGAGCACGACATGTCCGAGCCGGATGATTTCCGGCGCGCGCTCGGGCGGGCGCTGCGTTTCGTTGATCCGGACCGACGCCTCCGCGGAATTGAACGATAGCGCCGGCCGGTGCGACAACGCCGCAGCCCTCGCCTGACCCCATATCGCATCGACGCGAAAGCCCGACGGGTCGGTCAATCGCACGACATAGCCCCGGCCGGGCAGAGGCGACGGCTGGATCGTCGAGGCGCCCGGCAGTCGGGCAAGCGCATCAAGATCCGACTTGTTGTCGACTTGCAATCCAAAGCCAACGAACCGGGGCTTCGGCGCTTTTTTGACGACATAGCAATAGTGCGAAGCCGCTGTGCCGCGCAAGAGCACTGCCGAGTCACTACGCATACTCGTTCGTAGTCCGAAGTCATTAAGGAAGCTTTCGGCCTTGTCGAGATCGGGCCGTTCGAACATCAGATACGCCAATGCCGACGCTTTCGTGGTCGGGTCAGGATGCCGAGCCGGCTGTGCAGTGGTCAGTTTCATGGCGACGAAGGTGCGCGTGGTTGGATAACGGGGTTCGAAGGCAGGCCGATTCGTGAATCAGTGCCGCGTTTGCGTGGAGCGATGCAGCGTGTGGGATGGCCGCGAGACCGTGGCTCGCCGATGTCGCCGCGAATGGGCTCGCGAGCACATCACTGATGCACGTAGTCGGCCATGCGGCGCGCACGGCGCCACGGCGCTCACTGTCGCTATAGCTGTCTCCACAGTCACTCCATCTGTCGTGAGTTGAATCGGCCTTCGTGGTGCCGTTGTGTGACATTAAACTCATGACTGATAAGTTTGTCAATATAGAGATCGACATCTATACTCGGGCACGAGATCAGAAATCTGGAATGACGATGCCGAACCCTGTACGCCGCCAGAGCGCAAAGCCCGCTGCGCAGGCCGCGCCAGCCACCCGAGTCGTGGCGACCGAAGAACGCGAGCCGCGCGGCGCGCGCCGAAAGCGCGAGACCCGGGCACGTTTGCTGGATGCCGCCCTCAGGCTGATGGCCGAAAAGGGCATGGAGGGCGTGGCCATCAACGAAATCACCGAAGCCGCCGATGTCGGCTTCGGCTCGTTCTACAACCACTTCGATTCGAAAGAGGCGATCTACGGGACGCTCGTGGACACGGTGTTCGAGGAGTTCGCGAACATGCTGGATCGCCTCGGCAGAGGACTGTCCGACCCGGCCGAGATCATCGCCGTCTCGGTGCGTCACACGATCTTGCGCGCGCGGCACGATCCTGTTTGGGGGCGGTTCCTGATACGCGAGGGGTTCTCGGCGCGCGCGACGAGCCGCGGGCTGGGTCAGCGGCTGCTGCGCGACATAGGCAACGGCATTGCCGCGAAACGATTCGTGGTGGCTGATCCGCTGATCGGCTTTCTTGCCGTGGGTGGCACGGTGCTGTCAGTGATCGCTGCCGAGCTCAACTACGTGGCGGCGGACGCTCCCGCGCCAGGCGTGCTGGCGGAGCTTGGCTTCAGCGGGGAGCATCTCCCTGAACGGACGGCGACGATGCTGCTCCAGACTCTGGGTCTCAAGCGCGCGGAGGCGGAGAAGATCGCGACGCGTCCGCTGCCGGTCGTGGACGACGCAATCGACGCGAACTAAGGCAGGTCCGAGCGCCCCGGCTTCGCCCAACTACCGCGCGCTCGCCTGGCGTTGCGGGTCAACCTCGACGACGACGGCTTATTCGGCGTCGCCCTTCTTCGCCGGACCGTACGCGGCGAGAAACACATCGACCGCTCTCTGAACGACCTTTGCGATATTGCGAGCGCTCGTATCCGCGGGCGCGCCGACCAGGCACGGCTCCAGTAATTCCGCTTCGTAGAGACTTCGCAGATGCGCGGTCGCGACCTCCGGGTTGCAATGGCGTAGTTCCTTGGCGTCGATCGCGCGTTGCAGGAAGTCGGTCATCAACTGCCAGGCGGGCTTGGGTCCGCGTTCATAGAAGAGGGCGCCGACGGTCGACCGGCCGCCTTCGTGGTGAGCGAGACGGCGCACCGCCATGACCTTCGGCGTCAGCGTCGCGGCCAGATAGTGCTTGCCGAACTTGAGCAGCGTTTCCCGCACGGGCGCGGCGCTCTTGAGCAACTCGACGGCCACTTTCGCTTCCTCTGCCGCAGCCATCATGACGTCGGCAAACATCACTTCTTTCGACTCGTAATAGCTGTAAAGCGTGGCCTTCGATCCGCCTGCCCGCGCGGCGATCTCGGACATCGACGCCCGCTCGAAACCCACTTCGCTGAACACCTGAAACGCGGCGTCGATGATCGCCTGCCGCTTTTCTTCCGTCTTCACTCTCATATCCGACTCCCTCCCGTTGGAACGGTGATGCAACGCCACGGCGCGCGAACTTCGCCCGCAGCCGACGCCGTCTCCATGTCGTTAATCTACCATATCTAAACCGTACGGTTTGTTTTTGTTGACAGCCGCATTTTGCATAACTAGACTGTTCAGTATCGAAATGAGCGATGCGGAGCAAGGACGATGCAAGCAATCACGAAAACCCGAAGTCGGGCCATGCCGATCAGGCTGGCCGTCGCGATGGCCTTCGCGATGGCCTTCGCGATGGTGGCGAGCGCGTGCGCGCAATTGCCTGACATGCCCCAAAAGCCGGTGACGAAGGACGTCACCCGCTACGAGACGGCACAGACACTCGGCGCGGACGCCGGCAAAGAGGCTCTCTGGCCGACGGATCAATGGTGGCTCGCCTACAACGACTCGCAACTCAACGGCCTGATCGCGGAAGCGCTTAAGGACGAGCCGACACTGGCTGCCGCCCAGGCCCGGTTGCATAACGCGGAGGCATCGGCGCAAGTGGCCGGCGCCGCGCTGCTGCCGGAAGTGAACGCGCAGGGCTCGGTCGGGAAGCAGAAGCAGAGCTACAACAACGGCATCCCGTCCGAGTTCGTGCCGCATGGATGGCGTCCGTACGGCAGCGCCGAACTCAACTTCAACTACGAAATCGACTTCTGGGGCAAGAATCGCGCGGCGCTCGCCGCTGCGACGTCGGATCTGGAAGCCGCCCGCGCCGACGCGGCGCAGGCTCGCATGGTGCTGTCGACGTCGATTGCCGCCGCGTATGCCGACCTCGCGCGACTCTTTGCGGAGCGCGATAGCGCGCAGGCCGCGTTGCAGGTGCGCACCGCATCCGCGCAGCTGTTCAGGGAACGCTTCGCGAACGGACTCGAAACGCAGGCGGGCGTGAAGCAAGCCGAGTCGAAGCAGCAAAGCGCGCAGGCGGACTTGCTCGCGCTCGACGAATCCATCGCGCTGGAGCGCAACCAGATCGCAGCGCTGATGGGCGCCGGTCCCGACCGGGGCTTGCGAATCGAACGTCCGGCCGTCGATCTCACTCAGCCGGCTGGCATGCCTTCGAACCTTGCGCTGGGTCTGCTCGGCCGCCGCCCGGACGTCGTGATCGCGCGCCTGCGGGTCGAGGCAGCGGCCAAGCGGATCGACGTCGCGCGGGCCGGCTTCTATCCGAACGTCAATCTCGGCGCGATGATCGGCTTTCAGTCGCTCGGGCTGAACATGCTCACGAATTCCGGTTCGCTCGTCGGCAACTTCGGGCCCGCGGTTACGTTGCCCATCTTCAATGGCGGACGCTTGCGCGGCGAACTGCGCGGCGCGCGGGCCACCTACGACGAAGCCGTCGCCAACTACGACGAAACGCTGACCAAGGCGCTGCACGACTTGGCCGACGTCGCCGCGAGCAAACGCGCGCTGGGCGACCGCCTGCAAGCCACGCAAGCCGCCTACGACGCCGCCTCGCAGGCGCATCAGGTGGCGCTCGACCGCTATCGCGCAGGGCTGGCCGGATACTTGGAAGTACTAAATGCCGCCGACACCATGACATCCGCGCAGCGCCAGCTCGCCGACATCCGCTCGCGCACCTTCTCGCTCGACGTTGCCCTCGTGCGCGCGCTTGGCGGCGGCTTTCAGGCCAGCGTGCCGAGCGCGAACGACGACAGCCATCTCAACAAGCAAAGCTGACTCCAAGGATCACGATCATGTCTGAAACCAACTTGCTCAAGAACAAAGAGTCCCTGATGCCCGACTCGCCGTCTGCGGCCGCTTTACCCGCGGATGCGCAGGCCGACGCGCCTCCTTCCAAGCGCAAGAAGCTCTTCGCGCTCTTCGCCGGCGCGATTGCCGTGACCGGCCTCGGCGTTGCGGGCTACTGGCACTTCGTTGCATCGCGCTATGTCTCGACCGACAACGCGTACACCGCAGCGGAAGTGGCATCGATCACGCCGGCCGTGAGCGGAATCCTGAAGAGCGTGCCGGTCGTGAACACGCAGCGGGTTCATCGAGGCGACATCCTCGCCGTGATCGACGACACCGACGCGAAGATCGCATTGGCGCAGGCCGAAGCGGATCTGGGCCGCGCCGAGCGCAAGGTGCGCGGCTACGTTGCGACCGACACCGAGCTCGCCGCGCAGGTCAATGCGCGCGCAGCCGAGGAAGCGCGCATGGCCGCGCAGATCGCCTCGGCGCAGGCCGACTTCGACCGCGCGGCCATCGACCTGCAACGTCGTGAAGTGCTGAGTCATACCGGCAGCGTATCCGGCGAAGAGTTGAGCAACGCGCGAGCCGCTTTCTCCACGGCCAAGGCTGCGCTCGACGCGGCCCGCGCCGCGGCGGCCCAGGCAAAGGCGAGCCGCGACGCGGCAATCGGATCGCTTGCGGCGAACAAGGTGTTGATTGCGGATACGACTGTCGAGACCAATCCGGAAGTGCTGCTCGCCCGCGCGAAGCGCGATCAGGCACGCGTCGATCTGGAGCGCACGGTGCTGCGCGCGCCGGTCGATGGCGTCGTCGCGAGCCGCCAGGTGCAGGTCGGCCAGCGCGTGCAGACCGGCGCGTCGTTGATGTCGGTCGTGCCGCTCGAATCGGTGTATGTCGATGCCAACTTCAAGGAGACGCAACTCGGCAAGGTGCGTATCGGTCAGCCGGTGGAACTGAAGTCGGACCTGTACGGCAGCAAGGTCGTCTATCACGGAACGGTCTCGGGTCTTGCGGGCGGTTCGGGTTCTGCATTCGCGATGATTCCCGCGCAGAACGCAACCGGCAACTGGATCAAGGTCGTGCAGCGCCTGCCGGTGCGCGTGAAGATCGATCCGGCCGAACTTCGCGCGCATCCGCTCGGCATCAATCTGTCGATGGAAGCGACGGTCGACACGCGCGCCGGCAACGACGCGCCCGCACACTGAGGATGCACCGCCATGTCTACGAGTCAGGTCAATGACATCTCGTTGCCGCCGCTGAGCGGACCCATGCTGATCGTCGCGGCGTTGATGATCGCCGCGGCCAACTTCGTCGCGGTGCTGGACACCACCATCGCGAACGTTTCGGTGGCGACCATTTCCGGCGCTCTCGGTTCTTCGACGAGCCAGGGTACTTATGTCATCACGTCGTATGCGGTAGCCGAAGCGATCACCGTGCCGCTGACCGGCTGGCTCGCGAGCCGCTTCGGAACGGTGCGCGTGTTCATCACGGCGCTCATCGTGTTCGGGCTCTGCTCGGCGCTGTGCGGCATGGCGACTTCGCTCGGTACGCTCGTGCTGTTTCGCGTGTTTCAGGGGCTCGCGGGCGGCCCGCTCATGCCGCTGTCGCAAACGTTGCTGCTGCGTATCTTCCCGAAGGACAAGGCCGCCGTCGCGCTCGGACTGTGGAGCATGACGACGCTGATCGCGCCCGTCATGGGGCCGGTTCTGGGCGGCATCATCTGCGACGACTACCACTGGTCGTACATCTTCTTCATCAACGTCCCGGTTGCGTTGATCTGCGGTTACTTCGGGTGGCTGCTCGTCAAGCGTTACGAGACCGTGACGATACGCACGCGCATCGACGCGATGGGTCTCGCGCTGCTCGTCATCTGGGTCTCGGCGCTGCAGATCATGCTCGACGAAGGCAAGGACAACGACTGGTTCAGCTCGATGGAGATTCGCGTGCTCGCGGTGATCGCGGTGCTCGGCTTTATCGCGTTCTTGATCTGGGAACTGACCGAGCGCAATCCCGTGGTCGATCTGCGCGTATTCCGCCATCGCGGTTTCGCCGCGAGCGTGCTCACCGTGTCGCTGGCATTCGGCGCGTACTTCGGCGCCACGGTGCTCACGCCGTTGTGGCTGCAAAGCAATATGGGCTACACGGCGACGTGGGCCGGATACGCGACGGCCACCACGGGCATCTTCGCGGTCATCGTGGCGCCGATCGCCGCGCGGCTTTCGACGAAGGTGGACCCGCGTTGGCTCGTGTTCTGCGGCGTGATGTGGCTCGGTTCGGTCACGCTCTACCGCACGCACAACAATTCGGCGATGGACTTCTGGCAGGTGGCGTTGCCGCTGCTGTTGCTGGGCATCGGTCTGCCGATGTTCTTCGTGCCGGTCACGAGCCTCGGCCTGAGCAGCGTCGACGAGCCGGAGACCGCGTCGGCGGCGGGCCTGATGAACTTCTGCCGGACCTTCGGCGGCGCGATCGCCACGTCGCTCGTCAATACGCTGTGGGAGGACAAGACCAAATACAACCGCGCGGAGTTGTCGGGCCTCGTCGATCAGGCCGGCCACTATGCGACCACGTTGACGAATTCGGGCTGGAGCGCGCATCAGGCGCAGGCGCAGATCAGCAACATGGTGGAGTCGCAAGCGGTGATGCTCGCCACGAATCAGTTGTTCTTCAACATCGCGTGTTGCTTCGTGATCGGGGCGCTCGCGATCTGGTTGGCGCCGAGACCGACGCGTATCGCGGATACCTCGCAGGCGCATTGAAAGTGCACACGACGTTTCACCATGACTCTGACTTCTTATCAGCGCCAGACGCTTGCATGGGGCGCTATCGCGGCTGCGCTCAGTGTGCTTCTATGGATCTTGCGCCCGGTGCTGACGCCGTTTCTGCTCGGCGCGCTCATCGCGTATGTGTTGCAACCGGGCGTCGAATGGATGGTGCGCCAGCGCGTGCCGCGTGCCGTAGCCGTGTTGCTGATGATGTTCGCTTTCGCGTTGGTCTTGACGTTGCTGCCGCTGCTCGTATTCGCGGTCGTGCACAAGGAGGGGCCGCAACTCGCGAAGAACATTCCCGTGTTCGTCGCGAACCTGAACGCGTGCCTGCAACCACGTCTGGCTCTGCTCGGCATCAATTACTCGCTCGACCTCGCAGAAGTGCGCCATCTGCTGACGGGCGACACGAACGGCGATGGTCAGACGGTCATGCTCGCTGCGTGGCGCTACGTGCGCACGGGCACCGACGTCGTGTTGCCCGTGGTGAGCAACCTCGTGCTGGTCCCGCTCGTGCTTTTCTATCAGCTCTACGACAGGCACCAGATTTTCGCGCGCATGGAAAGCCTCGTGCCGCGGCGCTGGGTGGCCAACGTCCGGCGTCTCGTGATCGAGATGGACCGGATGCTCTCGCAATACTTGCGCGGCCAGTTGCTCGTGATGGTGCTGCTCGCCGTCTTCTACTCGGTGGCGCTGAGCATGACCGGTGTCGAGATCGCATTGCCGATCGGACTCTTCACCGGCTTCGCGGTCTTTATCCCCTACGTTGGCTTCGCGTTGGGACTCTCGCTCGCGATTCTCGCGGGAGTGCTCCAGTTCGGTGGATGGTACGGGCTCGCCGCGGTCGCCGCCGTGTACGGAGCCGGGCAGATTCTGGAGAGCTGTTTTCTCGTGCCCAAACTCGTGGGGAACCGCATTGGGCTGCACCCGCTCGCGGTGATCTTCGCGCTGCTCGCATTCGGCCAGTTGTTCGGCTTTTTCGGCGTGCTGCTCGCACTGCCCGTCAGCGCGATTCTGGCAGCTCTTCTGGCTGACCTTCGGCGCCGTTATGTTGCCAGTGCGTTTTATCGAGACCGACGGTAATAGTTACGAAGGCCGACCTCTTTGCGTCTCGCGCAATCGGCTTTCCTTGATCGGCGACTGACTTTCCGCTCCAACGGCAGGCCCGGCGGCATCCCGAGGGGCGCTACGAGAGTGTTGAACGAGTGCCGCGCCGACTATCGGGCGCATGTGACCCATTCCATAGCGCAACACTCGGTGCCTGATAGCATAAGCCGTATTCGTGAGTGTCGGCTCTTGTATGCGTTCCGACCATTGGTTATCGGCGGGACTGAAAGGCGGCAATGGGTCGAACTGAGCCGGTCGTCATGTGGCTCAGTTCGGCCAACAAGGGACGTTGCCCCGCGCCCTCAAATGGGCATTGGTACGTCGCGACCTGCCCGTTTAAAAATTGCAGCAAGATGTGCTAAATATGTCGCCCTGCCTTATCGGCTGCCTCCGGTTTTAACTGCACTCATTATCCGGTCAACTTTTTGTCGTTTGACACCGCTGGCGCTGGTGTACGTGATAGCCATGGTTATACCCCTCGCCATAGCGGAACGGGTTCAACGGGTTTTTTTGGCCTTCCTTGCACGTGTTGTACTTGCATCGGCGTACACGGAAAGCACTCCCCGGTCGTGGCACGCGCCGTTGATCCACAATGCCCTTGGGCGTACATCGCCCCCCGGTTATCTGCCCACGTCAATGCAGTGGCGGCGCTGCCTGAGCCTGCACGGCCCGCCAGAAGCGTGATGCCCACAAGGTTGCATGCGCGCTAGTGCCTGCACTACCCGTGGTGTTGAATAACTGCTGGCCGATCAGATTGGCACGTGCGCCGGTGCCTGTGGTGGCAGTGGCCTTTGCCGTGATTGACGTTTGCACGCCCGGGCGCGCTGCACTACTGCCGTCTGTGCTTGCCTGCCCAGCGGCGGCACTGGCCGTGATTGATGTACCCAGCGCCGCACTGCCCGTGGCACCGCCTGTGCTGGCCGCCGCCAGCGTGTATCGGTGGCAAGCCCACCAGAGGCCGCGACTTGCCCTGCGCCTTGCGCTTGCAATTTCGTGGCTTACGCAATAGTCGTAGGGTTATTGAAGGTCACAGTGATAACCCCTGTATGCCAAGAACTGGAGTAATAGACCGTGTCATTGCAGTGATAATAACGCGGGGAATTCACAGTGATAGTGCCGCTCACCGAATAGCTCCCCTTGTTCAAGTTGTAAAACGCGAATGCAGTGCCGCCAGATAATGTCGAACCGATCTGATCGGTACCACTGATCGTGATCCCAACAACCTGAGCTATCGAACCCGGCAAGTTTTCGAATGCGAACTCGATGCCTTGCAGGCAGTTGATGCACCGGGGGTTGATGACTTCAATCCCCGTCAACTTGTCGGTGTTGTAATTCGGCTCGAAATCGATCCCCGACATGGGGTTGGAATAGTTTGTATTCTCCAACACCGGCTCATAAATCAGCAATCCATTGGCCGAAATGACACTGATACCATTGCGACCCGCGCCGATAACATGAGGCTGATTGATCTGGATCGTGGCAGGGGGCGTATTACTACCGTCTGTCGATCCCGCAATGTAGATGCCATCGCCGTAGGTGTCCCGAATCACTGGCTTGTTGATCACATGACCAGAACCACCCCGGATCGAGATGCCGATACCGTAATTGTTCTCGATGGGTGCACTGGTCTCCATTTCCTTCGCGCCGTCTAACTGCGGGTAGTCGATAGTGCAGTTGGTCACGTCATCCAACAGCAACATCTGATAACCGTACGCGGAGTACGGCCCTGCGGCGTTCAAATGCAGGCTCGCGCCCAGCATGAACTTGATATGTGCGTTGCTCGGAATGGTCAACACCGCCCCATCCGTTTGAATCGAAACTGCTGACCGACCGGTGATGTACAAGATGTTGCCGTTCGTAGTCGCTGTGTTGATAGCCGTTTGCAAATTGGCGGTGTCATCAGTTACGTTGTCACCAACTACGCCGTAAGAATAGTCGTATTCGACGCCCATGATTTTATTGTCCTTTGTAACCAACGGGTAACTTCTGTATTTACCACCGAAGCTTTGCCGCCCACGACAGTAATCGGCCTTGCAGTCAACGTCAACTGCCCATGGGCTCGTCAGCGATGCACAAAAACGCCTGGTGTCGATGCCGGGAACTATTACTCCGGCCTAGGAGCTCGTCGGAGTTGAGGTGAAGTGTGATTCAAAACATCAGGCCGTGAGTGGGTTCGCGCCGGTTTGCGGGCTCACCTCAGTCGTCAACTCGCTATGAAAGGCATTTGAAGGTTGGTGAGGAAGGAAATCGGGGCGATGGGGCCGCGCAAAGTCCCCCCTTGTCGTCCTACGCGCCTC
>Ga0153932_1000237_pt1 | contig 20525 bp, 20 predicted proteins | sample TSNJ016MetaG_FD_102273 | JGI IMG/M metagenome (GOLD analysis project Ga0153932, IMG submission 102273) | Attine ant fungus gardens microbial communities from New Jersey, USA - TSNJ016 MetaG | ecosystem: Host-associated > Fungi > Mycelium > Unclassified | place: USA: New Jersey, Wharton State...
GCCCGGGACCATATTCTCCAATTCCCGGCGCTTCGCTTCCTTCATTCGGTTGAGCTGCCCGCAGCCATTCGATCAAACCCTTGACGATGCATTGCAACGCCTAGGGAAGCTGGCTAGCGAAATTGGTTAAGGGCAATAGCGAATTGTGTTGACTTGCGATTTAGCGGCTGCCTAAAATTCGCTCATTATGATTAATCGGGCTAATGCCTTGGACACGTGTAGTCGTCATCCCCTGGATTGTTTAGCTGCCTGACCAGCAAGACTCCGCGCTTGAATTCCTAGCCGCCGTCTTGCCAGCAGGCAGATGGTGCGCGTCGCAGTACTTTGTCCGTGCATCTCTTATCTTCTATCAGCGCCAATCAGTCGCGGCCATTGTCCGCACTTGAACGGAGCGTTGCGGCGAGTCAATACTCGTGGCAACTTCGCTTGGCACTTGTGCCTTCCAAGGAAATGGCGCGGGCATGGATCGACATGTGCTCGCCGGATGCATATCACGCAGTGTCCTAAGCACGAAAAGCAGCCGTGGCGACGGACAATGGCAGTGACCGCTCAAGCCCCCGCAAACGGAGTAGTTTGCTCGCTGTCATCGGACTGTCACACGCAGACAATACGGTGAGCCGCGCCGGCATGGCGACGGCACGGCCATCGAGAGTGCTTGAGCGGTATTCGTCAGGCAATGTGCACGAACAATACAAATCAAAGAATCGCTTCATGATCTACGAGTACATTCTCCCTCTGATAGTGGCTTTGTCGTGCGGCATCGGCATCGGCCTGGAGAGACAGATGCGGCAGCGAACGGCGGGCTTGCGCACCATTACTTTGGTGACCAGTGGCGCCTGCCTGTTTGTGATCCTTGGCACCTTGACTGGGGACGGGACCGCGACCGTGACGCAAATGGCGGCATACGTGGTGTCCGGCGTGGGCTTCCTGGGTGGCGGCGTCATCATGCGCGAGCAGGGAGCAATCCAGGGAATCAATACGGCGGCCACCTTGTGGTGCTCGGCGGCCGTTGGCGTTCTTTGCGGGTCGACACACTATGGACCCGCCATCGCGGGAACCGTGGTTATCCTGTTTACCAACACCGTGCTGCGTGAGATCGGGCGCGCAATCAATACTGCTCCGGTGGCTTCCGCCGACCTCGTGCGCAAATACGTGCTGACGGTCGTCTGCCGCGCGGAGGATGAAGTGGATATCCGCGCGTTGATCACCAACTCGATGGTGTCTGCGCCGCTCTCGTTCCAGGGACTCAGCAGCACGGATGTCGACGACGGTTCGCAGCGAGTGGAAGTGATCGCAACGCTCGAAACGCATCCGAAATATCAATCGAAGGTTGAAGCCGTTGCGAGCCGGCTTAGCATGGACAAGGGCGTATCGAGCGTTAGCTGGGCCGCGCTCGATACCGTGCCTGAGCCTGACTGATGATGCCCGCGTAGGGCATGGCATGCGTTTTGAAAGAATGCATCGGTAGTATCCGGGACAGCGATGTCTGGCGCACGCATCAAGTATCGCTTCACCCATTGTAAGGTCGCAGATGAGTACTTATGTGTTGTTGGGTTGCGGATTCGGGATTGGATTGGCCATTGCCATCTGGGGAATCTTCGACGCACGGAAGCATTCCCGGCACGAATCGCTAGAGCATGATGACCACGCCCATTCAAGGGGCGATGAACGCAGGCAGTAAGCCCCAACTCACGCGGCGCAAGCGCTCATCCTGACGCAAGCCCTTGCCGATTCCGCAGAGAATCCGCTATACGACCAGAAAATCCTGACCGTCGGAATATTAATTTTCAAAAAAATATCCGTAGGTGTCCGTATGACGGCCAAGCGGTCCGATCAGGGCGAGCAGGATCGCAAGCACAATGAAGGTATAGGACACGTGCTAGAAAGCGGCGACTCTGACACGTGCAACCAGTGTGATGACCCGGTCTTTACCCGGCACTGACGGCAAGATTACAAAGTCGTTTTCTTCGAATCTCGGGGTGCTCATTATGGCGATCTTGTCATCTGGGCGTCAGCTTAGAGTCAGTGCACGCCGCGCAGAATGAAGTTGCTTACCGTCCCTTACCGGGCGATGAAGCATGCGCTTCATTCATCGAGAGTGAAGCCACTTTTCAAAGAGGCTACCCATCATGAAAACACTGATCTGCACGACACTTGCCCTGGTCCTGGCTGCTCCCGCCATCTCGTTCGCCCAAACCACGGACCAGCCCGTGACGCGTGCCCAGGTGCGCGCCGATCTCATCCAGCTCGAGAACGCGGGATGGCGCCCGAACTCGCAGGACGCTTACTATCCGAGCGATATTCAGGCCGCTGAAGCGCGCGTGCATTCAGGAGACGCCGCTACTGGCTACGGCGGAGCCACGGAGAACGGAACGACGATGTCGCAGCCATCAACGAGCGGAGCAGTGGTCAAGGGACAGTGATTCGGGCTTTGGAGTACATGGGTAGTTTGAATAGCCGTGGTGTCTGTCAGCAACAAGCGTGAGCAACGAAGTTTCCGGCTCGGCAACTGGATTGCTGAGGGTCGCTAAGCGGGTATCCCCGCGCATCAAAAAGTTGCGGCCACTGAAAGACGCAACGGTGCGGGTATCAGCATCGAACGTGGAATTGAGCAGCTAAGCACCGGACTAACCAACGTCCGGCACTTAGCTGCTGCCTGAGCTAGGGGCTAAGTCAGCCTGGCAATTTGTCAGACGCGTTGGCCTTCCTCACAGTCCTTGCCATTGGCCTCAGCTTGCGCTGCGCGCACGCGCGCCGGCAGGAAAGGATGAATCAGCAGTTGGTAAGCGCCGCCGCCAATCACGCCGCCTATCAACGGAGCGACCACCGGAATCCACCAGTAGTTGTCCGGCGAAGGCAGCGCGGACGAACCCCAGCCTGCAAAGTAGGCAAACAGACGCGGGCCAAGATCGCGGGCGGGATTCATTGCCCATGCTTCCAGATAGCCCATCGACGATCCAAGGATTGCCACCAGGAATCCGATCATGAGCGCGCCCGCATTTGCCTGCGGTGCCATCTCGTTGAACTGCTCCGTGATCGCGAAAATCCCGAACAAAAGAAACGCCGTCAGGATGACTTCGTCGGAGAACGCGTGCATGGGGGTAATGGCCAGGCCCGGATGCGTGAAGAACACGCCCGCCGCGCCGCCGTCCGCCCGTGACAAATGATGAACCAGATTGTAATGGTCGATCACCGGCCCGAACAGCGCATAAACAATGACCGCGCCCAGAATGCCGCCAACGAGTTGCGCCACCCAGTAGGGCAAGACTTTTTTCCACGAGAAACCGCGAAATAACGCGAGCGCCAGTGTCACCGCAGGATTGGCATGGGTGCCGGAAATAGAGCCGGTCACATAGATGGCCAGCGTCACCGCCAGGCCCCACGACATGCAGACACCCCAATAGGCATTCACATACGGGCTGGGATCGTACAGCACGTACATGCACGCCACTGAGTCCCCGAACGCGATGATGATGAGGACGGCGATAGCTTCGGATATAAGTTCGCCGACAAATTGCCTGCCGGTCGGTTTAGCGATAGTTGATGACATAAGGAGGATTCCTAAAGGATGAATTGCGAGGCAGTAAACACGTTTGGAAGGACGCGACGGGGACTCACGTTGAACGCAGGTTCAACGTGAGTTCACCTTTCTTTCAGGTGGCGTCGGCCCAGGTCTTGGCGGCATTTACCGCGCGTTGCCAGCCGTGCATCTGTCGCTTGATCTCGTCAGCCGCAACATCCGGCGAGAAGCGGCGGTCCAGCTTCCATTGGCTTTGCAGTTCATTCACGTCCTTCCAGTAACCGACTGCCAGCCCGGCCAGATACGCCGCGCCTAATGCAGTGGTTTCGCTGATCTGCGGACGAACTACGTCCACGCCCAGCATGTCGGCCTGGAATTGCATCAACAGGTTATTGGCGACCGCTCCGCCGTCCACGCGCAACTCGCCAATCCGGATGCCGGAGTCGGCTTCCATGGCCTTCAATACATCGATTGATTGAAACGCAATGCTTTCGAGCGCCGCCCGTGCAATGTGGCCGGAGGTCGTACCGCGTGTCACGCCGAACAGCGTGCCCCGTGCGCGCGCATTCCAGTGCGGTGCGCCCAGGCCGGCGAAGGCGGGCACCATATAAACGCCATCGCTATGCGGCACGCTGCGCGCGAGCGCTTCGATTTCATTGGCACTCTTGATGATGCCAAGACCGTCGCGTACCCATTGCACGACTGCACCACCAATAAAGATGCTCCCTTCCAGCGCATAGTTGACCTGGTCGCCGATCTGCCATGCAATGGTGGTGACCAGGTTGTTGCTTGATTCGATCGGCTTGTCGCCTGTGTTCATCACGAGGAAACAGCCCGTGCCGTAGGTGTTTTTCACCATCCCGGACTCGGTGCACATCTGGCCGAAGAGGGCGGCGTGCTGGTCGCCTGCAATGCCGGCAATCGGGATCTTGGAGGCAAAGACCGTGGTCTTGGTCGGGCCGTACACGTCCGACGAGGCACGCACTTCGGGCAGCATGCTGCGCGGAATATCGAGGGCGTCGAGGAGTTCGTCGTCCCACTTGAGCGTGTGGATATTGAAGAGCATGGTGCGCGACGCGTTGGTGACGTCGGTGATATGCAAGCCGTGTTTCGTGAAGTTCCACACGAGCCAGCTATCGACCGTACCGAAGGCAAGGCGTCCCTGTTTCGCTTTCTCGCGCGCGCCTTCGACGTTGTCGAGGATCCAGCGGATCTTGGTCGCGGAGAAGTAGGAATCAATAGGCAAGCCCGTCTTGGCACGGACTTTTTCTTCCAGTCCCTGCGCCTTCAACTGGTCGCAGAAGTCGGCGGTGCGTCGGTCTTGCCAGACAATGGCGTTATAGATCGGCTGCCCGGTTTCGCGATCCCAGACGATGGTGGTTTCGCGCTGGTTGGTAATGCCGATAGCGGCAATCGATGCACCGTTCAGGCCCGCGCGGGTGACGGCTTCAGCGGCTACGCCCGCCTGGGTCGACCAGATTTCCTGTGGATCGTGCTCGACCCAGCCCGGTTGCGGATAGATCTGGCCAAACTCTTTCTGCGCTACCGACACTACGTTGCCCTGGCGATCGAACACCATGGCGCGTGAACTTGTCGTGCCCTGATCGAGCGCGAGAATGTATTGCTCCTGCATTGTCTTCTCCACTGGTTTTTAGATGGATCGCCGCTTTGTGCATGATGCCTCGCGACGTTGCTGACTTCTTGTTTTGACTGCGGTTCCGTGAGGCAGGCGCTTCTACGAATATTACGTTTTGATTGCGGCGTTAGTTAGGCCAACCACTTCATGCGGTTGGAGTAAGACCTGCCAAGGGGCGGAATGAAGGCCTTGGAGCCCGATTAGTGCGAGCCGCCGGTGATCGCTCCGATCCGCGACTCCGGCTGAGGGAAAACAAATCCACTATGTTCGCAAAAGAACACAGCCGAAGTCACATCCCGCGATATCACACATGTTGTTTGCTGATCAATACATAGATTCAGCGCTACCAGATCGATCGTTCCGCCCTAGCTCACTCCAATTTCCAACATCAATTAAGAAAATCTATCGAATCGATAATGTTCGAATTCGAATGCTAGTGAACAAATTCGAAAATGTAAAGGCTCATTTGTGTCGGATGGAAGAGAGGCAGCCGGCGCATCCGGTTTAGTAGAAAACCTCGAAACGGCGTCGTTAGAAATCTTTTGAAAGTTCGAAAGAGAACGGACATAGCTGGCAATCGCGCCCGCAATGAGGGTGACGCTGTAAGCGGAGGTTTGCATCTGGCGACGGCGCCGATTTCATGGACGCTGAAGCGGCGCGGCGGCGTTCACGCCTGCCACTCAATCAAGATTGTTTGTTCGGGGCAGCTAAAGATATTGGCAATCCGACAATAATTTACGGGTGCAGGTAGAGTGAAACACCGCGACCAAAACGTCGCGGCTGATGCAACGTCGAAAAAAATAGAGGCCAACCATGCGGGTCACCAAGCTTATTCGGATCGTCAGCGTAGTTGCGCTCGCGCCTTGCGGATTGTTGTCGACACTTGCACATGGAAGCGCGGTAGAAGAACAACTCAATTGCAAATCGACGGGCCATGTGTTTATCAGCGCACTGATGAACAGTGGCGAAATACAGTCCAAGCCGATGCATGTCGAGAAGAATTCAATCAACGCATTCAGGCCGGCCCATGGCGTGAAGCTCACGGCGTTCGAATTCCCGGTCTTTGTCGTGCTCGGCTATGAGAAGGATGATCCGCTCTTCAAGCCGGGCAAGGGAGATCCCGTTGGGGACTGGGCTTACGGCGTCGTGGTGACAGGCGGTTCAGACGACGTCAAGGATCGCCTGCATCAAATGGGCAGCGACGCTATTGTTCACGAAGTCACGCCGGTGATGACCGCGATTCTTTGCAAGGCACATTGAAGAGGAAGGTGCGTGGATATACCACGCGCGCATCTGCTCTCAATTCCGCATTCTCTGTTTACTCTGCCGCCGCTGGCAACCTCGCATTTTCGGCGCGCAGCGTGAGACGGGCAATGACAAACGCCACCAGCGCGGAGAGCGCGATTCCGACGACCATCGGCTTTGGCGCGCCGTCGGCGAATAAACCGGATACGGCCATCACCGCCGCGCCAACGACAAACTGCAATGCACCCATCAGTGCCGAAGCCGTACCCGCAATTGCGCCATGATTTTCAAGCGATAACACCGCGGAAGTCGGCAAGACCAGTCCCAGGAAACCATATCCGATAAACAGGAAAACCATCATCAGCGCGAGGCTGTCGGCGCCTGCCAGGAACAGCACCGCTACGATGCTCATCGAAATCGCGAAGCCCGTAACGGCAACGCGAATGACGCGCGGCAGGCCGTATCGGGCAGTGAGCCGCGCAGTCAACTGGCTGAAGCCGAAAAACGCCGCCGCGTTGAGCGCGAAGCACAAGCTGAACATGGTGGGCGACAAGCCGTAATGGTTAATGATGACGAACGATGCGCTCGCCAGGTAGATGAAAAAGGACGAGACGCCGAACGCACCAACAAACGTGAGTCCAAGAAACGTCGGATCACTAAGCAATTTTCGATACCCCGCGAATGCCGTTGCCCACGAGCTGCCGGCGCGATGATGAATCTCCCGGGTCTCCTTCAACTGCGTAGCCGCAAGCACGAGGGCGAGTCCGCCGGCCACCGTCAGCGCCCAGAAGACCCCGCGCCAGCCGAACGCCGCAATGATGAAACTGCCGGTCAGCGGCGCGAGTAGCGGAGAGACGCTCACAACAAGCATAAGCAGCGACATGAGCCGGGTGGCATCGTGACCGGTGTACAGGTCACGGACAATCGCGCGCGGAACAACCATGCCGGCACACGCGCCCAACGCCTGGAGCACGCGAAAACCAATCAGCACGTGGACGTCTGGTGCAAACGCGCAGCCCACGCTGCCGACGGTAAAGATCGCGAGGCCGACATAGATCGGCATCTTGCGGCCGAAGATATCCGAGAGCGGTCCGTACACGAGCTGACAGACGCCGAGCGTGATGAAAAATACCATCAGGCTCATCTGCACTTCGGCCGGAGTGGCGTGCAGCGCTCCCCCGATTGAAGGCAGGGCGGGCAGGTACATGTCGATGGCAAACGGGCCTACAGCGGTAATGAGGCCCAGCACAATGGCAAGTTGAAGAAAGCGTCGTGTCATTATTTATCGGTAAGGAAGAATGGCGGCATGGTACTCGATGTCATGCCGCTCAAGTGCTCGAGTCAGGTGCCCGGCTCAAGCGCGCTTGGCGGCATATTCCAGTTTCGGATACCAGTCCCTGCCGCGGCCGCCGGGCGTCAGGTCGAGCATGAGCCACAGCGGCATGGGGTCGGGCGCACCACGCGGGTCCTGCCCCGGGTCGGCCGTTTGCGGTCCCATCTCGTCGCCCCAGAAGTGGCGCACAGTACCACCAGAACGCGTGAAAACGTTAAACGCAGGATTGTCGCCGGCATCCGGATCTTCGTTAGCGTAATCGCAATTGAAGCTGTTGCCACCCGACGAATAAAGCCGCAGGTGACGCCAGCCGCGCTCTTTCTTGAATGCTATCAGGCGTTCGATTGGCCCGCGGGCGATCACCGCAAAAGCGACGCGCTGCAAGATATCGGCCATCTCTCCGTCAAGGGCGCCAAGCAATGACGTGCACATCGGGCAAGGCCGTTCGCGCTTGGGACCGAACATCCAGTTATAGGTGATCAGGGTGTCATGATCGCCGAATAGTTGGGAGATCGTGGCCGGACCATGCTCGCCCTCGAAGCGGTAATCCTGTGGCACCTCACCGCCGGCTGGCAATGCCCGGCGCAGGGCAGCCACACGCTCGATGTGTCGGCGTAACTCGATCTCCTCTGCCAGGAGCGCGTTGCGTGCGGTGCGGTACTGCGTACTTTCGCCCGGGAACCGGCGCGTTGATTGAGCCAGTGCCGCGACCGGCTGCAACGTCTGTTCAGAGCCATTTACGGAAGACATGAATGCTCTCCTCGTGGTTGAGGGGGAATTGACTGGAACGATCGGAAATGGGGGCACGATGCGGCGCGTCCAAAGGCGCATTGCCGGATTACGGCCCTATACGCATGACGAACGACGCCTTGAGAATTCGACATCGCCCGCTTCATTTCTTTCGATATTTACCCGGATGCACGCAGCGACGCGAGGCTGTTACATCGGGCAAGAGAGTCGGGTGGCGCAGAGGCGGATACAGCGGCTAAAGCCAAACGAAGTTAAATAAGCGCGCGGGTTCGCGGCCCCGGCATCAAGCGGACGCGAACTCTGCATCTGCCGCTCATGATGTGCACTATAGTGAAAGCCACGCTGGCGCGCTCAGGTCACCAAAAGACCATGCGCCGGCGCAGGGGACGACTGGAAGGCTCTAACCATGCGTAACTTGCCTTCGGGTCGCGTTCAATAAACATGGCGCTTAGCGCCATCGTCAAGAACAACAAGGAGCGAGATTTAATGTTTGAGGCACATCCACTATCCTGCCCATGCTGCGGCGACCCAGCCACTCGCGTGCTGACCCGCCGCCGTTTCCTGGCCTTTGCAGCCGAGGGCGCCGCGGCACTCGCCTTGCTACCGCACTCCGCCTATGCCGACACCGATCCAACTCGAATCATTGCCTACGACTCGGTCCCTAACCCAGTGCATTTGCCGCGCGATACCTATTTCGGCGAATGTTCTGGCATCGCGCTGAACTCCAAGGGCCATATCTTCGTGCTGTCACGGGGCAATACCAATGGACCCGCGTACGCTGCCGCGGCAGCTCAACTTCTCGAGTTCGCACCCGACGGCCGGTTCGTCCGCGAGATTGGCCGCAATCTATACGCATGGTCTTTCGCGCATATGGTCAAGGTGGATCGCCAGGACAATATCTGGGTGACGGACAAGGGCTCGGACATGGTCATCAAGTTCACGCCTGACGGTCGCGTCGCAATGGTCTTCGGCCGCAAGCAAGAGGCGGCCGACGAGGAGACCGGTCCGCTCAAGCACCCGAATCCGCCGCTTCCCGCCGAGCCGGGCCGTTTCCGCCAGGTAACCGATGTGGCCTGGGACGCTGCCGGTAACAGCTATATCAGCGACGGTTATATCAACTCGCGAGTGGCAAAAGTCGACAAGGACGGTAACTGGCTTAAGTCCTGGGGTGAGCGCGGCACCGGCCCCGGGCAGTTCCACACGCCGCATAGTATTGCGCTTGACGCCAAGGGGCTTGTCTATGTAGCGGACCGGAGTAACCGGCGCATCCAGGTGTTCGATGGCGAAGGCAATTTTCAGCGCCAGTTCACTATCGACGTGCCGGTGCCTCCCGGTGCGCGACCGGCGATTGGTTATGCGCCCGATGAGGCCGCCATAGCCGCTGGTACATTCGCACCCGGCTCGCCGTGGGCCATCTGCATTTCGCCGGGGCCTAACCAGGTGCTGTACAGCTCAGACGCCTTTCCGGGGCGCATTTATAAACTGTCGCTCGAGGGTGAGGTGCTGGGAGTACTCGGCGAGTCCGGCAAGCAGCTCAAGCAGTTCGGCTGGATTCACCAGATGGCTTGTCCGTCGGAGAACGTGCTGTATGTTGCCGAATTGCTGAATTGGCGCGTACAGAAGCTGGTGCTCCATGCGTGACGTTGATTGAATCATTGCAGTGGCCGGCTGACGCTCGCCACTTGATTGATGACTGCGATCGTGCGTTAGCAATTGCAGGGCGACGTTGATCTGATTCTAAAGGCGCCTCTAGCGTCTTTAGACAATTGCTAGCCCTGGCGATATCCACTATATAAATCCTGGATAGTCCTTGAGATGCGTTATGCGAAGCGGGTCAAAGACGATGCTCCGAATGCGCTTGCCTGGACCTAGGGGTTGCCCCGCATAGTCGACGCCGATGTCCCGCTACTAGTATCGCCGCCGCAGACACGTGGCGTGTATAAACTGAAAGAATCGCACGCCCGGTGACGACCTAACAAAAATATAAGGAAGAGACATGAGCAGGAGTCCGTCAGTCGACGTCCAGACTTTCATTAATGAACACCCGTTCGGCGGGTTTCAGTGGTTGATCTTCGCCATGTGCTTTGTCATCGTCCTGCTGGACGGATTTGACACAGCCGCTATCGGCTTCATTGCTCCTTCGCTGATCACCGAGTGGAATATCAGCCGGCCCGCGCTTGCGCCGGTCTTGAGCGCCGCATTGTTCGGCCTCGCGTTCGGTGCACTCCTCGCCGGTCCACTTTCCGATCGCCTGGGACGGCGTGTGCTTCTGATTGCATCGGTCGTGATCTTCGGCGTCGCGTGCCTCGCTTCCGCTTTCTCCGGCGACCTGACGCACTTGACGATCCTGCGCTTCATCACGGGACTCGGACTGGGCGCAGCCATGCCGAACGCAGTGACGATCATGAGCGAGTTCTGCCCGGATCGCCGACGTGCAACGCTGATCAACCTGATGTTCTGCGGCTTCCCGCTGGGTGCCGCATTCGGCGGCTTCCTCGCGGCGTGGATGATTCCCGCTTTTGGATGGCGCAGCGTTTTGCTGCTCGGCGGTGCGACTCCGCTTTTGCTGGCGGTCCTGCTGCTTATTGCCCTCCCGGAGTCGGTGCGTTACCGGGTTGCCCATGCACATTCCGTTGAAAGGATTCGGGCTACGCTTAGCCGCATTGGTCGCAGCGCCGCTGACGCCGCCTCATTCGTCATGACGGAACAGGCTCAACCCGTGCCTGGGAAAAGCGGTATCCGCCTGGTGCTGTCGCGGGAATATATCGTCGGGTCGGTGATGCTTTGGCTGACCTATTTCATGGGGTTGGTGATCTTCTATGCATCGATCAACTGGATGCCGATCCTGCTAAAAGAAACAGGTTTGAGCCCGCAGCGCGCGACGTTGATTTCCGCGCTGTTCCCGCTTGGCGGCATGGGCGCCGTACTATGTGGAGTCCTGATGGACCGGTTCAATCCGAACCGGATTATCGCCGCATGCTATGCGTTGACCGCTGTCACCGCGTATTGCATTGGGCACTCAGCCGGCAATATCAGCTTGCTGATCGTGGTTGTTTTTGCGGCCGGCGTGCTGATGAACACCGCGCAGTCTTCCATGCCGGCATTAGCAGCGGCGTTCTATCCGACTCAGGGGCGCGGTACCGGCGTTGCATGGATGCTGGGCATTGGACGCTTCGGTGGTATCGCGGGATCATTCCTCGTTGCCGAATTGGCCCGGCAGCACTTCAGTTTTGAAAACATCTTTGCTGTCGTGGCGGTGCCCGGCGTGATCGCATGCGTTGCGTTGCTGATCAAGCAAGCCGTTCAACCGCGATCATCGAACGTCGAGGTCAACGACATAGGAACGGTTTCGCATTAGTTGAATGACGTGCAAAAAAAAGCCCGCGCCCCTCTCGAAAGCGCGGGATAAAGCTTACGGAGCGTCCTCGCCAGGAGAGGGGGTCTTGGCGCGACGTAGTCAAGCATAAGCGGTTCGGACTGAAACAGGTCTTTCCTCATATATCGATTTCTTACCGACTGCTGCGGACGCCTTGTTCGCGAACGGGATGAACCGCGTCAGCCTTGCGATATGGCGCCACCCTTGAGTTCGGAACTCGCGTTTGGAGATCGCGCTTGCTGCGCTTGCATCCTGAGTTCAAGCATCCGATTGGTCGCGATCGATCCTGCAACCGCGCACAACATGGGCACGATGAAATCATGATCGACACGCGTGAACTCGACCATGAGGACGAGCGCGGTGATCGGCATTTTCATGGACGAAGCGAGAAAGGCCGTTGCCCCGACAATCGCAAAAGCCCCCATGGGCGTTCCCGGCCACATCAACGTCCAGATCCCGCCCAGCACGATAGCCAGCAGCGCACCGTTAGACATGCCGGGCGTGAGCAGGCCGCCTTGAGCGCCCGCGCGCAGGCTGCTGGCGGTTATGGCTACCTTGATGACCAGCAGCGTTCCTGCAAGGCCGATAGTGAGCTCATTGCTGAAGCCTAGTTGCGCGGGTGTCTTGCCGTTGCCGAGGATCTGCGGGAACGACACTGCGAGCAAGCCGACGATCACGAAGTTGACGAGCGAGAAAAGCGGCAGCGTCCATCCCTTCGGTGCGGCTGCGCGGGATTTCGTCGTCAACTGGACAAAGACGAAAGCGGCCACGCCAAACAGGGGGCCGGTGACAATGGACCACGTCACGAGGTTCACGCTCAAGCCGAAGTGCGGCACCACGTATTGCGATTCATCTCCCAGGCCGAGCCACGCGACCACGGCTGCAATGACCGAGGTGACCAGCGCGGGAATCACTACACGCAGCTCGAACGACCGAAGCAAGACTTCGAGCACAAAGATCGCTCCGCCAAACGGAACGTTGTACACCGCGGCGAGCCCGGCGCCTGCGCCGCAAGCCACCATCAAGCGGGTCTGCTCAACCGTGAGACCGGCGTAATGCGACAGCCATCCTGCAATCAGGGATCCGATCTCGCGGGGCGCAACCTCGCGGCCGAGCGGCGAGCCGAGCGCAACCGTGATGATCTGAAGCAGTGCATGCGCCGTCGTGGTGGCGGGCGGCATGCGCGGGTCGTCGGAGGCAACGGCCTTCTTGATGCTGATCAGCGGCCGTCCATAGCGATAGATGACGAACCAGCCGCAGCCCGCAATGAGACCGCAGAGCGCGAGCACGGCAACCCGGCGGCCAGCCGATGCTGCCTCGACGCCCTCATAGAAACTCTCTTGCCCGACCAGATGCGTGAGGCTGTAGCCGTAGGCGACGTGCTGGATTAAATGCAGGAGGAGGGCCAACGCCATGCCGCCCAAGCCGGCGCCGATCCCTGTAAGAGCGGTGACCACCGCAAATTTGATTAGTGGGTTTGCGGGGATGCCGGGGCGGGGTGGTTGAGCAGGCATCGAGGAATGTTAGCAGTATGAAAGAAATGGTCGAGTTAGCGTCCTGATGCTTGTCGATTGAGGATAATAAAAAATATCAATTAGCGTGAACCCGAATTTACCGCCTGAGCAATCAGGCGTCAAATTCATTTATTTTTCACATTAATGCGATTAGCGCATGATTAGTATCGGGCTCCTTCTTAGGCGTTTTAAATTGCAATCAGCTTTGGGTGGGTCCCTTAAGCCGTTCAAGAAGCGAACTGATCAGATCGATCGGCATGGGAAAAACAATGGTCGAATTCTTGTCGCCTGCGATGCTGGTCAGTGTCTGCAAATAGCGCAGCTGCATAGCTTGCGGCGCTTGTGCGAGCATTTGCGCGGCCTGCAGCAGCTTTTCCGACGCCTGCAGTTCGCCCTCTGCATGGATGATCTTCGCGCGCCGTTCGCGCTCGGCTTCAGCTTGCCGGGCAATCGCGCGCACCATGGTCTCGTTCAAGTCAACGTCCTTGATCTCAACATTCGATACCTTGATGCCCCATGCATCGGTTTGCGAATCGAGCACCTTTTGAATGTCCATGTTGAGGCGTTCGCGTTCCGCCAGCAGCTCGTCGAGTTCGTGCTTGCCGAGGATCGCGCGCAGGGTCGTCTGCGACAACTGACTGGTTGCTTCGAGGAAACGGGCGACCTGGATCACAGCCTTTTCCGGATCGACCACGCGAAAGTAGACCACCGCGTTCACCTTCACCGACACGTTGTCGCGCGTGATCACGTCTTGCGGCGGCACGTCGAAGACGACGGTGCGCAGATCCATTCTCACGACTTGCTGCACCGCAGGAATGATCAGGACAAGGCCCGGCCCCTTGACCTTCCAGAAGCGGCCAAGCATGAAGACAACACCGCGTTCGTATTCGCGAAAAATGCGGATCGACGAAAATACGATAAGGATGACTAACGCCAGCAAGATGCCGCTAAAGCCAAACGTGAATCCGACCATCATTTCTCTCCTTGTTTTATATCGTCAAGCCGCGCCACGCTCAGCGTCAGGCCATGACGCGCGAGCACGCGTATATGCTCTCCGCGCGCGAGCATGGCTTGAGTCTCGTGACAGCACACACGCCATCGTTCACCGTGCACGCGAGCCCAGCCGCTGTCACTCGGCGGCACGTCTTCCAGCATCTCGCCGATGCTGCCAAGCAGCGCTTCCGCTCCGCTGACCACGGGCCGCCGGCGTGCCCTCAGCGCGACGCTGGACACGACAAACACAAACAGCGCGGTGGCAATGGTGAGGCCCACTACGAGTGCCACGGGAATGCCATAGCCGGGGGCATCGGTACGGAACAGCATGAGCGCACCCATTGCAAACGCGACGATGCCGCCGAAGCCGAGCGTGCCGAACGTGGGCAGGAAAATCTCGGCGACAAGAAAGGCGATGCCAAGCAGGATCAGGCCAAGACCCGCCAAGTCGACGGGCAGCAATTGCAATGCGAACAGGCCCACCATCAGACTGATCGCGCCTGCTACACCGGGTAACGCGAGACCGGGATTGGCGAACTCGAAGAACAACCCATACATGCCTATCGTAATGAGAATGAGCGCGACGCTTGGGTCGGTGATGGTCGCGAGAAAGCGGCTGCGCCAGTCGGGCTGGATCGTCACGACCACCGCGCCGGAGGTCGTCAGGACATGATCGCCCGTGATCGTTTGAACATGCCTGCCGTTGAGCTTCGCGAGCAAGTCGGGTACGTCGGATGCGTTCATGTCGACCACGTTTTGCGCGAGTGCTTCGCTCGCTGACAGGCTGACTGCTTCGCGCACCGCGCGCTCGGCCCACTGCACATTGCGACCGCGCAATTGCGCGAGGCCGCGTATATAGGCTGCGGCATCCTGCACTTGCTTGGTGGTCTCGGTGGATGCCGCATTCGCACCGGCAGACGCTGACGCGCCTGCGTCCGTCTTCGCGTGGCCCGGCTCAGGCTCGGTGGAGCCGCCGCCTGCGCTGAGCCGGATAGGTGTGGCGGCGCCGAGGTTGGTGCCCGGCGCCATGGCGGCTATATGGCTCGCATAGACAATGTACGTGCCGGCGCTGGCCGCTCGAGCTCCGCCCGGCGCAATGAACGCCGCAACGGGAACGGGCGATGCGAGGATGGCCTTGATGATCGAGCGCATCGACTGGTCAAGTCCGCCAGGCGTATCGATCTTGAGAATGGCCAGTTGCGCGCGTTCTTCAGCGGCCCGGGCAAGCGCGCGAACGACGAAGTCGGCGCTGGCCGGTCCGACAGCGCCGCTAAGCGGAATGACCACGGCAACCGGGTTTGCGGCTGCCGCACCGCAGAGCAGCAGTCCCGCGAACAGGGCTAGCGCTTTGCGCAATAGTGAACCTGCTGTGCCGGAAAAGGCGCGCACTGCGTCCGGGTGAAACAAACAAGACTGATAGCGTTCCATCACGATAAGAGCGGCGCTTGCAGACAAAATGACGCCGGCTCAACGAGGGTTGCCTGATATTAAGCTTATGCCAAATTAGGCACATACCAAGTGTGTCCCCTCTAAGGATTTCCACAATAAAGCCGCTTAGGCGCTCGCGCGGTATCAAGTGCGCGCAAAAGCATCGCCTGAGTGTTTCCGAGCGCATGCGCCGGAATATTTCCATGGCTTCGATCGTTTAACCCCTATACCCGGACTCATGAGGCGAACGATGCCGATGCGTCCAGGTTCACGCAGGAGACGACGATGCGCCAGTTATTCAGGTTAGGAATAGTGCTTGCCACACTGGGGTTTGCGGCGCCCGCGCTCGCACAATTGTACGACGACACCGTAGGTCTGGATGCCGACTCTGGAGTCAATTGCCGCGCCGTAGCGGGACAAGCGGATATTGACGGCTCGGCGCAGCAAGTCGTGGGACGGGCGTGCCTGCAAAGCGATGGAACGTGGCAAATGGTCGAGAACCCCGACGGCAGCATGCTTCTGTATCCGGTCGCGTATTATCCGTATCCCGACCCATGGTACTGGGGGCCGCCGCTGTTCATTGGCGCGGGCGTGAGTTTTATTTTCGTCGATCGTTTCCATCACCATTCGCACTTCGACCATTTTCATCAAATGGGTCACATACGCGTCGGTGCGCCGATGGGTTCCGGCTTTCATGGCGGACCGTCGCGATTTAGCAGTGGCTCACACGGGTTCTGGGGAGGTCACCGGCGCTAAGCTAAAGCTTGGAACCTGGAAGGGCGAGTATTGAAATTTTTAAATAACACGTCCGGCTAACCAACCGCTTCCGCGTGTTCTATCGCCGGTAACAAGTACTAAGCCGGGCGCAAATCCGCTTGCTTTTGCTTGCTCACTGAAGGGCGACCGTAGGCAATTTTTGTTCGTCCTTCAGCACGGCGACTCCGCAGAACCAGTCGCCTCCATGCACGTCATATTTCCAACGCATATTGGATTTCATCAGCGACCTGCAGTTGTCGAGCGAGATCATGCCGGGCTCGGCAAAAGTGCATCGACCTATGGCAATCGTGGCCTCCGTCAATAAACTCACGGAGGCCGTGCGAACGGGCGACGGCTTCGAGAAGGATTGCAGGTCATCGACCATTTGCTGAAGTTCTTCGATACGGCCGGAGTACCAGGTCGTGAGACAGGTTTCATTCGTGCAATGCGTTTCCCGCCAGGTCCATTTGGCATCGCTGTCAGCACGGAATGAGCGCTTATCTGCAACCGCGTGGCGCGCCTTCCAATACAGTTTTCCGAGTTCATCGTCGAGCTTCGATAAAGATTCGTTGTGGCAAATCAGCTTTTCCGTCGCTGAGCGACCGAGGTTGCAATCGAAGCTGGTAGCGTGCGCCACGAGCGGACTGCCCAATAGAAACACAGAGATCAGGGTGGACTTGAAGAGGGTCATCGTTATCGCAGGAAGAATGGGACTTTCACGCATACTCGACTGGATTCGATGCCTGGAATGCAAGGAAAAGAGCTAGGGATCGGTCAGTACTTACCAAATATTTCAAATTAACCGGACGTTGTTCCAGGCGCGCGCAAATGGCTGGCTGTGTATATTTTCAAGCGGCGTGAGGTACGCTAGGGGCAGCCGGCTAGCGGTCCAGGACTTTACTTGAGGCTTACGATGACCCCATTAAAATGGGCGGTAAGTCAGGGTAAGGAGTCTGGAATATATTGCGGTCATTCTTTGATGATCACAGGCAGTTACGCGCGATCATTCGATGTAGGAAGACGAGTCGGCGGGTTAGCACGTGTTGGCGCTGTGCCTTGGCGCTAACGATGTAACAAGGCGCTGCGAGAAAGAAATCAAGGATCTGATCAGTACATTGGTGGAGCACGTAAGTGTAGGCCGGAGCTGAAGGTGATGTGGCTTCTCCCTCGCTAGTTCCAAATCAAGGCTCATCGGAGTTGGCTATGTTGAAAACGGTCGCAGCCTCTGTATTGCGTCCTGGCATGTTCTTGCACAGTCTGGATCGGCGCTGGCTTGATCACCCATTCTGGAAGAACTCGTTCTTGCTCACCGCTATCGATATCGAGAAGATCGTCGAAAGCGGAATAACGTCCATTGTGATCGACACGGATCGAGGTCTGTCGTGCCCTGATGACGGCCTGGGAGAGCCGGTTGACCCGTTCGTTGCGGCGAGCTCCACTGCGCAGGCGGGGGATGGCGAGCAACGCATTGCGGGCGGTGTACCGCGCGCGCAATTGCCGCGAAGACCGGTAGGCGAGGAAATTGAACACGCAAAGCGACTGTTCGAATCAGCCTCCAATGAAATGAAGGTTGTGTTTCAACAGGCCCGCATGGGACGCGCGGTGTCCGGCGCCAGCATGATGCCGCTGGTGAAGAGCATTGCTGCGTCCGTTATACGCAACCCTTACGCATTGACCAGCGTGGCGCGCCTGAAGCACCACGACGGCTACACGTATATGCATTCCGTCGCCGTCTGCGCGTTGATGACGGCGCTCGCGCGCGAACTTGAACTGGACGAACCGGATGTACTGGAGGCCGGCGTGGCCGGATTGCTTCATGATCTCGGCAAGGCACTCATGCCGCTCGCCGTGTTGAACAAACCGGGAAAGCTGAGTGTGGAAGAGTACGAGGTCGCCAAGAAACACTCCTACGATGGATGGCAAATGCTGCAGTCAGCCGATGTCAGTGCCGGGGTGCTGCAGGTTGCGTTGCACCACCATGAAAAGATAAATGGCCGCGGGTATCCGCATGGGCTCAAAGACAAGGCCATTCCCCTGTTGGCCAGGATGGGCGCAGTCTGCGACGTGTACGACGCCGTTACATCCGAGCGGTCATATAAATCTTCCTGGCATCCGACTCAGGCGCTTCGCAGCATGGCGTCGTGGGAGGGACAGTTCGACAAGACTATTCTCGCGGCTTTTATAAGCACCGTAGGCATTTATCCGGTGGGCTCGCTGGTCCGGCTGGAGTCTGGATTCCTGGCTGTCGTGCTCGATCAAGGCAGTGGGTCAATCCTCTCGCCGATCGTCAAGACATTCTTCTCATGCAGGTCGAATCAACCGGTCTTTCCACAAGTAGTAGACCTGAAGAAATTGAAGGGCGGTGATCGGATAGTGGCAATTGAAGACCCTAAACAGTGGAACCTGCCGCAATTCAACGACCTTTGGTTGAGTCAGACTGTCCCCTTTGCATAAGCTAAACAGGCCGCGTTCTCCAGCCCCAGGTAATGGCTCGTAAGCAGACGGTGTCTACAGCCCGTAATTGCCGAAATGCTCCGCTTCAAAGCACTCTAATCTCTCTCTGCGTGCATGGGGGTCCTCTGCGTTGATGCGTTGGCCCCTTCAAACACACGTCGGGCCCACAACGGGAAGCTGCGTCAAGTGCCTCGGCGTTTTGTCCGGTCCAGACCGCAGCAATGACTGTTGAGGGAGAAAAATCTTGCGCCGCTGCGTTTACATTGCGATGCTTTTTTGCACACTCAATCTTCAAGCTTGCGCCAGTTCGGTGGAGACGTTTGCCCTTGGCGGAATTGCCGGTGCCGTAGCGGGCGTATCGGCCATCGTCTGTGCGGTGGGGTGTAAATGACTGGTGCCGCGAAGCATACAAATATCCGCACCGATCCCTGCCAGCCTGCGCTTGCGAGTCAGGTGCAGGGGAGTGTCGCTCGGCTTTCGCATGAGTTGGTTGAAACAATGATTGAGCGGCTTCTTAAGCGTAACGACGTTGTGTTGCTGAAGGAATGCGATCAAGGAGTATGCAGCGTCCCGTATCGCGGCAAGCAACGCAGGAGCGACGTACTGCGCTTCTTGAGAATAGCGGGGCCGCAAGTACGGGCGCTTGTCTTTAGCCATCAAGCTGAAGAGGGTCCTGTCTGGATCGACGTCATGTCGGGAGAAGTATCGGCCCGGTAACAGAGCGCCGCTTTATCTGCAGTAAGGACACGTTGTTAATGATTCTGTATTTCATGAACCAACGAGATGCTATCAAGTATCTCGTGGAAGTCCGGCTTGACGCGTTAGCCAGACGAAGCTCGGAAGTCGTTGTTAAAACGCATCTTCATGAAAGTCCAGGTGTTGACGGCATCGAACGCGTTCTTCTCGACGTCAGGGCCGCCCGTACCGCGTATTTCGTGGAATGCGGTTCGACGGTGGGCGACCGGATCGTGTTTATTACCTGAATGCCGTGCCTCGCTGACCACGCAGAAGCCGGCCTCTTTGCGCGTGGATCATGCCGCTTCGAATCGCCACTCCTCAAAGCTTCGTAGCTCTCCAGTCTGGATGTCGACCCACAACATATCTCCGTCGAATGTGTGGCTAAAAACGAGTGCGCGAACCTCCCGCTGACTATCCAGGAATCCAAGCACGGCCCGCAGCGTGTGTTTGCCGCGATACCGTATTGCACGGCTTGCTATACCTTGACCGCTAACAAGCATGATAGGGTTGATCCGAACTTTGCAAGCAATATCGCCGGTCGTGGAAAAATTCATTTCATCCTCCAAGTACATTCAATACTTAGTGATAACGTCAGCGGTGCGAACAACCTTAGGTTACGAAAGAGCCGGTAAGAGAGTTGGCTAAGTGACGCCATTTGTCTAAGAGGGCAGTTCAAAAAGGCTGCTCAGTTCGGCTGAAGATGTTCCAGCAGACGAGTGAGCAGGCTAGTTTGAGGAATGCTTCGTGAATGTCAGATCGGCGCTCGAAGCGAATGCGAAGAC
>Ga0153932_1000238_pt1 | contig 20466 bp, 14 predicted proteins | sample TSNJ016MetaG_FD_102273 | JGI IMG/M metagenome (GOLD analysis project Ga0153932, IMG submission 102273) | Attine ant fungus gardens microbial communities from New Jersey, USA - TSNJ016 MetaG | ecosystem: Host-associated > Fungi > Mycelium > Unclassified | place: USA: New Jersey, Wharton State...
CGCGGGCATCGCGGCGCGCGCCTGACCTCGGTGGGGGAGCGCTTGCGGATTCGCGCCGACGTGATCCTGGGCGAATGCGTTCGAACCGAAAACGAAATGCGCCAGTTGCGCGGCGAGTTGACGGGTCAGGTCTCACTCGGCGCTGCTGCGGAAGCCATGATGCGATTATTTCCCGCGCTGCTGGCGAGCTTTCGCGAGCGCTGCCCGCGTATCGATGTTCACCTGACCAGCGCCACGTCGCGGGTCCTGACAGCGTGGGTGCGCGACGGCAGCCTGGACTTTGCTTTGGCGCTAGCATCGAACGAAGCGGATATTCATGATCTCGAAGCAACCACGCTGTTTGAATCGCCTGTCACCGTCATCGCGCGGCGTGGTCATCCGCTAGGTCGCGCGCGTTCGCTGAAGGCGCTGCAGGATTGCGAGTGGGTCAGCACCCGGCCACGCCATGCAGGCGATGTCGCGAATCGCTTGTCCACTTTGTTTAAGGACGCGGAGCTCGAACCGCCGCGTATTGCGGCCACGACCGAGGCGGTATTCGATACGCTGCATTGCGTGGCGAACAGCGATTATCTGTCGCTCGAACCCGTGCGCCTCGCGGCACATCCGTTCTTCAGGGACCACGTGGCGGTCGTCCCGATTAAAGAGCAGGCATTGAGTACGCGCGTGTGCCTGCTGCGACGCGCAGGCGTGCCGTTGACGCCGGTCGCGCAGGAGCTGGCGTCCATGGCGGTGTCGTTTTCGAGAATGCTGCCCGGGACCACGGTGACAGGCGAGGCGCTTGGTCAATGACACTCGATACGATTGCGCCCACGCTCCTTCGCGCGATATAGAGCCGCGTCGCTGCGGGAAAGCGGTGCGTCGGCGGTCGCATCGGCCGCGTTCATCACGGCAATACCAATGCTGACCGTCAGCGCGATTCGCCAGTCGCATTCCGCCAGCGGCGCTTCCACCATGCGTCGTTGCATGCGTTCCGCGAAAGCCCTTGCATCGATAAGATCGGCATTCGGCAACATCACCGCAAACTCTTCACCGCCCACACGGCCCGCGATGCCCTGCGCGCCCAGCTCAGCCTGAAGGATGGACGCGAAATGCCTGAGCGTCCGGTCGCCGACCGCGTGTCCCCATGTGTCGTTGATCAATTTGAAGTGGTCGAGATCGCACATGAGGATGGCCGCATAACCCTCTTTCGCGTGCCGGATGCGCGCCAGTTCCGCCTCGATCTGAACCATGAAATGGCGGCGATTGGGCAACTGCGTCAAGGAGTCGATGGTCGCGAACTCCTTGAGTTCAGACTCTATGCGCTTGCGTTCGGTCACGTCGGTAATGAAGCCATGCCACAGCGTGCCACCGTCTTCCAGACGCCGGGGTTGCGCGTCGCCCTGGCGCCAGCGCAGACCCTGTCGTGGCAATTCGACACGGTATTCGAGGTGCCACGGCGTGAGGTTCGCCGCGGATATTTCAAGCGAAGCGCGGTAAGCCGCGAGATCATCCGGATGCACGATTGTGTTGATGACCGCCGCGTTCGCGGCCACCTGCTGCGGCGTGAGCTCGTAGATCTCTTCAATGCCCGCGCTTGCATACGAAAAAAATGATTCGCCGTCCGGCAGCAATTGATATTGAAAGACAAGTCCCGGCACTTCGTTGGTCAGGCTGGTGATCAGGTCGACATTCTCCTGCAGCCGCTCTGACATCGCGCGCATGGCCGTGATATCGGTAGTGGTGCCAATCATGCGCAACGGCTGACCCATGCCGTCACGGCTGACGACCTTGCCGCGGCTGGAGATCCACTTGTAGCTGCCGTCCTTGCACTGGATGCGATGTTCTACGTCATAGCTTGGCGTCTTCCGATCGAAATGTGCCTGAATGGCCGCTTGAACGTAAGCGAGATCGTCCGGATGAACGCGTTGGTAACTGTCGTTGAGTTGGTTGGTCAGCTCCCAATCCGCATAACCCAGGATGGCTTTCCATCCCGCCGAATAGTGGATCTCGTTGGTAACTATATTGCGATCCCAGATGCCTGTGCCGCTGCCGGCAATGGCAAGCGCCATGCGTTTCTCGCGCTTGCTCGGCGCGTCCTGGTCTTCTTTTAATTGAGCGGCCGACTGATCGCGCGCGAGGATTGCCTCAGCGAGGCGGGCAAAATCCCGCAAGCATTCGCGCTCGGCATCGTCGAGTTCGCGAGGCGAAGTATCAAGCAGACAAAAGACGCCAAGCGTTTCCCCGTTCTCATTCCGCAACGGACATCCGGCATAAGAACGAATGCAGGGATTGTCCACGACAAGCGGATGATCATGAACGCGGTTATCGGCAAGGGTGTCCGGTATGACGAGAAGATCGTCAGCATGGGATTCATCGCCAGGTACTGCCTGCCGGCAAAATGAAAGCCCGCGAGGGGTGTGTACGAAGACACGATCAGCAGCAAGACCATCGCATGAGCTGAGCTCCTGCCGTTCTCCGTCGACCCGCATGACGAGTGCAAGGGTCACGCTGAAATGGCGTCTGGCAAGACGAGTCAGCCCGTCGAACCGTTCATCCGGGCGCGTGTCCCCGTCGAGCGGAGGCGGGGCATGAGCCGGGTTGCTTGCGTCGTCGAATTTAATGGGGGCCAGCATATCCAGTTCTTTAGGCGTGACTGGGAGCAGCGCATACAGTCTATAACGACAATTTCCAGACGGAGTTTAATCCTGCAATCCCTCGCGGGGTGCCGTTAATGGAAGCTAACTCAATTAGCGGATCGGTTTTGCGCGTGCATTCTCGTGCATAGCCGACATGCGGATGCCGCGATCGGCAGGGTTTTCCTTCACGCCGGCGACAACCTGGCGCCGTTCTTCAGGTTCGTCTCGACCGGCTATCATGTTGGCCTGGGTAACGCTTCGAGCTTCGGGAGACACGGTCATGACAAGAAAGAAATCCGCAGACAACGCGCCTCGCGAAACTGCTGCAATCCTGCGCCACTGGCATGACGCCGTACCCAACGACCGACTGGCCCACCTCGTCAAGGACGCCGCGCGTTCGCTGGTGCGCGCGCTGCAAATGCGCCTTGCCGAGCACACCGTGTCGTACGGGCACTGGACATTTCTGCGGATCTTGTGGGAGACGGACGGCTTGACACAGCGCGAGCTAAGCACGCAGGCGGGGGTGATGGAGCCAACGACCTTTGCAGCCGTCAAGGCGATGGAGGCGCTGGGTTATGTCGAGCGTCAGCAGATGCCGGACAACAAGAAAAACGTGCACGTGTTCCTTACCGCCGAGGGTCGTGCGCTGAAAGAGAAGCTCGTTCCGCTCGCCGAGGAAGTCAATGAGGTCAGCGTGGTGGGTTTGAGCGAGCATGACATCAAGACCGCGCGGAAGGTGTTGCTGGCGCTGATCGAAAACCTGGCCGACGATGAACTGGGGTCCACGAATCCAATGCGCCGCGTACCTTCAACGCGGGAGTTGGGACGGATCATTGCAAAGCGTGGGGATACGGTAGAGGACCGGTGAGGATGACGACCATGCTGCGTTAAAAAGGATCTTGCGAGCACCACAGCGTTAATAACGCTGCGCGTTATTATTTGATTTATGATCACTTCCTTCTGCTGCCAAGACACACGCTCATTGTTTGAAGGAAAGCGGGTCGCACGATCTGTCAATTTCGAACGGGTCGCGATTCGCAAGTTGCAACAACTTCATGCAGCGGCCGATCTCAACTTTTTGCGCCTTCCGCCCGGCAACTTTCTCGAAGCACTGGAGGGTAATCGGAAAGGACAATATAGCGCACGCATCAATGATCAATGGCGTCTTTGCTTCTGCTTCGAATCGGGCAGCGCCACGCAAGTTGAAATCTGCGACTACCACTAGGATTACTTATGACTCGAGAAATTCCACTGGACACACCCGGCGAGATCCTCGCGGAGGAATGGCTCGCCCCAATGGGCATTACTCAGTACGCGCTCGCGAAAGCCATAGAAGTACCGGCACGTCGTATCAATGAAATCGTGCAAGGAAAACGCGCCATCACGGCCGATACAGCCGTTCGTCTCGTTGCATTTTTTGGCGTCGATCCGCAAAGCTGGATGAACCTCCAAACGCATTACGATACCGAACAGGCGCGGGAAAAACTCGGCGATCGACTCACGCAAATCATGGGTAACGGTGCGGCAAACGGAGCGATCGCGTCGCTGCGTTAACCCTTGACCGGCAGAGTGACGGCGAGCGGCGCGGCCCTGGCCACCCGCACATGAAAGCACCGCGTTTTCCCGCCATCCTCCCTCTCTAAACCGGCGACGGATTGCGATCGGCGAAACCGCGTTGATGCCAGTACGGATACGGCAACGGCAACGTGCTCGCTTTATCCAGGGCCGCAATCTGCTCAGCACTCAACGACCACCCAACGCTGCCCAGGTTTTCGCGGAATTGCTTCTCGTCGCGGGCGCCCACAATCACGTTCGCAACTGTCGGCCGCTGCAACAACCAGTTCAACGCAATCTGCGGCACGCTCTTGCCTGTTTCCTTGGCCACGGCATCCAGCGCATCCACGATGCCGTAGACATAATCATCGGCAACCGGCGGTCCCATGTCTGCTGTCTTGTGCAAACGGCTATTCTCCGGCCACGGGCTGCCGCGCCGAATCTTGCCTGTCAGGCGGCCCCACCCCAACGGACTCCACACAATGGTCGAGACCTTCTGATCCAATCCCAGCGGCATGAGTTCATGCTCGAAATCGCGGCCGGTCAGCGAGTAATACGCCTGATGCACCGAATGCCGCGCGAGGCCTTCACGGTCTGACACCGCCAGCGATTTCATCAAGTGCCAGCCGGAAAAATTCGAGCAGCCGATCACGCGAATCTTGCCAGCGCGCACGAAGTCGTCGAGCGTGCGCAACGTTTCTTCCACGCGTGTCAATGCATCGAAACCATGCAGTTGATAGATGTCGATGTAGTCGGTATTCAAACGCTTCAGGCTGCCATTGATGGCTTCGGTCAAGTGATGCCGGGTCGAGCCAACGCTGTTCACGTCCGAGCCGAACTGAAACGTTCCTTTCGTCGATACAATCACCTTCGAGCGACGTCCGGCAATGGCCTTCCCGAGGATCTCCTCCGCCATGCCGTCGGAATAAACGTCGGCACTGTCAAACATGGAGACGCCCGCGTCCAGCGCAATATCGACCAGGCTACGCGCGCCGTCAGCGTCAGTGCTGCCCCACGCCTTGAAGAAATCATTGCTGCCGCCGAACGTGGCGGTGCCTAGGTCAGCACGGGCACCTTGAAGCCCGTTTCGCCCAGTAAGCGATATTCCATGTCCACTCCTTTCCATTGAAAGCCAATGAGCCGCTGCTGCGCCGGCGACGCGGGCAGGCAGCTTCGTTGATGCATCGGCCATGTTAAGAGATCGTTGAAAATCGCGCTTGGATGCACGGCGGCGGCAGACGGTCCCGCGCTCACGCGAGCGCGATCACGGTCTTTGGATTACAGCCGTTGGATGACATCCAGCGCCGCGCCCACCATGTCCTTCACCACCACCTGCACCTGACTCGCCGCTTGGGGCGCGTAGTCGAACGGCTCCGTCTCATCCATGTAAGTCGACTGGCACATCTCCAGTTGTATCGCGTGAACGCCGGTCTCAGGCGCACCATAGTGACGCGTGTTGTAACCGCCCTTGAAACGGCCGTTGGCGATCCACGTATACGAGCTCCGCGCAGCGGCATCGGTGACCGCTTGCAAGGCCGCTGGCGCTGCCGTGCGCCCATCCTGCGTACCGATGTTCAGATCAGGCAGCTTGCCCTCGAACAGACGCGGCAACACGCTTGCAATGGAATGCGCTTCCCACAGCAGCACGTTTGGATGCACCGCCCGCAACCGCGCGAGTTCTGCCTCAAGCACATCGTGATATGGCTGCCAGTAAGTGACTACGCGCCGCGCTTTCTCGGCCGCATCGGGCTCAATGCCATCGCGATACAGCGGCATGCCACGGAAGGTTTCGCCCGGGCACAGGCCCGTCGTCGTCTGGCCCGGATAGAGGCTTTCATCGTTTGATGGACGGTTCAGGTCGATCACGTAACGCGAAACGCGCGCCCCAAGAATTGTCGCGCCCATCTCGCGGGCAAAGTCATAGAGGCGGTCGAGATGCCAGTCGGTGTCCGCAACGGTCAGCGCAATGTCCGTGTACAACGGCCGCAAGCTCTCGGGAATTTCAGTGCCCAAATGCGGGATCGAAATAAGCAGCGGCGCGTCGCCACGATGCAAGGTGCAGAGATCGGTCATGATGGATTCCGGGCGGGATAAGCGTAAGAAAGAGGTTTAAAACAGGGCGGGTTGACAAGCGTTACTGGAGCGCGTCGTCGGGCAGGTTGGGAAGCGCCTGCTGCAGCGCCGGGCGAATGCGCTGATCAAGCACACCGCGCGTCAAACTGATCAGTTCGGCCGCAAAACCATCCCATTCGCTCTCACGATGCAGCAGGAAAAAATCGCGGCGTGCAAGGCCGCCTGGCGGCAGCGGCAACATATCGATTTCCTCCAGATAATGACGCGCCTGCCACAAGCAGAGCGGCGTGGAAATGGCGAAACCAAGACCCGCGGCGACGAGACTGAGCAGCGGATCGGTGGCATCGAATTCATAACGACGCGGACTGTCGATACCCAGGTGCCGCGCAAAACGCTCGACCTGCTGACCGATCACCGAGCGCCCCGTATAACGGATCAAAGGAAGATTGCCAGCGAGCATACGCCAGTCCGCCGCGGGACGTGACGCGAGGAACCGCCGCGACGCAACCGCTACGAACGCCTCGGAGAACAATGGAATCTCCACAATACGCGGGTCCGAAATGACAGTCTGGGTGCATACAGCCAGATCGATCTCGCGATCATGCAACTGCTTGGTCAGCCCCGGCGTCAAGCCCGACCATAACGCAATCTGCCGGGACGAACCCGAGAGTGCACGAATCAGTTCAGGCCCCACAGTGGCGGCGAACGAGTCCACGCATCCGAGGCGGACCGACGCATTGCCTGCATCGGATACCTCGTCTATGCGGGCACTCACGCGTTGCGCGTGATCGAGCAAGGGCGTGGCAAGTTCAAGCAACGCTCGCCCTGCGCTATTGGCACGCGGCGGGCGGCTGTCCCGGTCAAACAGGCTTATGCCCTGCTCGCGTTCGAGCCCGGACACCGCCTGGCTGATCGCGCTCTGGCTCACGCCGAGCTGCTTTGCTGCGGCGGTCATCGAGCCTGTATCGCAGACGGCAACGAACGCCTGCAACGCGCGCAGGTCGATAGGATGATGCGGTCGTCTCATGGGCGCTCCGGTTTGGCGCGGCGCGGGTTTAGCAGGGACTAAAGGATGCCTGTGCTGGCAAGAACCGTGCGAAGCTGCAGGATTTTCCGTCGATGTCCATAAGTTTGCCTTATGCAAAATGTTCGCGGAAGCGGGGGTTTCCTGCAATCGGGACGAAGCAAAAGGCATAAGCAGTTCGAGAACAGGCGTGCTTATCGTGTGATGAAAGCCAAGCCGCATACGTGTGAGACGCAGGCGGGCTTTATCGATAGGAGATGTCCAACGGTCAAGGGCGCACACCTCTCTGTCAGCGAAAAATGAGAAGCGTGCGCCCCGTTACGGCTCGTGGCGAGGAACCACAAAGAGAACGACTCTTGCGCGATGTGACGGCTTACCTGGATCCTTCAGGAAAGTCAGCGCCAATCGTCGTCTTTTCCCACGCGTCGAAGTCCTGAGTCAGCGAACTGACCTTCTTGCGCGCGAGTTCAAGCGCGGCTTTACCAAGCAACAGGCGCAATGGCGGGGTATCGGAGAGTGCCGCGTCAATGATGGCCTGCGCCGCGCGCACCGGATCGCCCGCCTGATTGCCGCTGCGCGCTTCGGTCTGCTTGCGACGCTCGCCTGCGGTACTCGCATAGTCATCAATGCGCGTAGCCGACTGTTTGATTGATGGCCCCGCCCAGTTGGTGCGGAACGGTCCGGGCTCAACCACGAGCACGTCAATGCCGAGCGGTTTCACCTCGAGCGCCAGCGATTCCGAGATCCCTTCCACTGCGTATTTCGTGCCGTGGTAATACCCGGTGGCTGCGAAACTCGTGATCCCGCCTATCGACGAAATGTTGACAATGAGGCCGCTTTTTTGCGCACGCATGATGGGCAATGCGGCCTTCGTCATGTCGACCAGACCAAACACATTCGTCTCGAACATCGCGCGTACGGCGTCGTCTTCGCCCTCTTCGATCGCCGCCAGATAACCGTAACCCGCGTTGTTCACGAGTGCATCGATACGGCCGAAATGCTTCTGCGATTGCGCAACGACATCGGCGATCTGCTTGCGGTCGGTCACGTCGAGTTGCAGCACGAGCGCCCGGTCGCCGTGGCCTTCGGCCAGGTCGTTGAGCTTGGACGGATCCCGTGCCGTCACCACGGCGCGCCATCCGCGCTCGAGCACAAGTTTGGCCAGCTCACGGCCGAAGCCGGTCGAGCAGCCGGTGATGAGCCACACGGGGTTGTCTCGATTCATCATGGAAAGCTCCTGTATATCAATCTGAAAGTGGGTTGTATTGGTGCGACTGAATGAGGAAGGTGATGTCGGGCCGAAGCCTGGAGAATGCGTAGCCCGAATCGTTCCCGCGCGTAAATCCCCGATAAAGCTTACTCGCCAAACGCGAACGCAGCACGGGCCGCTCAGGGCTGCGTGCTGCAGTAAATTGCTCTCGATTGCCTGATTCTCTTGGCGGCGTGCGGCTTTAGTCCGTTAAGGCGGAATGTCAAGCCCAGCTGAAGCAGACCAAGCGCTCGCGCCTGCCCTACAAGTTCAGGCCGCCGCGCTCGCCACGATCGATGCCGCGAGCAGCGCCTGTGTATAGGGATGCGCGGGCGCTTGCAATACGTCCATTGTGTCGCCCATCTCGACTATCCGCCCCGCCTTCATGACGGCCACCCGATGCGCCATCGCGCGCATGACGGCCAGGTCATGCGTGATGAACAGATAGGTCAGCGTGTATTTTTTCTGCAGCCGTGTGAGCAGGTTTAGCACCTGCTGCTGTATCGATACATCGAGCGCACTCGTGGGTTCATCGAGTACAAGCAGTTCCGGCTCGACCGCAAGCGCGCGGGCAATCGCAATGCGCTGCCGCTGCCCACCCGAGAATTCGTGCGGATACCGCGGCAGGACATCGGCCGGCATGCCCACTTCTTCGAGCAGCGCCACTACACGCTGACGACGTGCCGCTGCCGTTACCTCCGGCTGATGCAATGCTATCCCTTCGCCCACGATCTGTTCGATCGTCATCCGTGGCGATAACGATCCGTAGGGATCCTGAAAGACGACTTGTAACCGCGACGACACGCTGCGCCGCGAGTTCGCGCTCCTGAGCTCGGACAGGGACTGCCCGTCGATATGAATCAGTCCTTCCGCCGGCCGTTGCAAGCCCAGGATGGCGGCTGCGAGCGTAGATTTTCCCGACCCGGATTCGCCCACGATGCCAAGCGTTTCGCCGCGTCTGAGCGTAATGCCGACATCCTGCAACGCGCGGAACGAAGACTTCGAAAATACGGACCGCCAGCCTTTCACCGACGTCCGGTAGTCCACCGATAACCCCTGCACTTCGAGCACCTGGCGCGCGTTCGACGCAACGGGATCGATCGCGCGTTCGGGTTCGCTGTTGAGCAGACGGCGTGTGTAGGGATGCTGCGGATTAGCGAACAGCTCCGCGGTCGAATTGGTTTCGACCAGCACGCCCTTCTCCATCACCGCCACGCGCTGCGCGAAGCGCTTGACCAGGTTCAGGTCGTGCGTGATCAACAGCACTGCCATGCCGCGCTCGGCCGCCTCCTGCTCCTGCAAGCCGATCAACAACTCCACGATCTGCTGGCGCACCGTCACATCGAGGGCCGTGGTCGGTTCATCGGCGAGCAGAAGGCGCGGGCGGCAAGCGAGCGCCATCGCGATCATCGCGCGTTGGCGCTGACCGCCGGAGAGCTGATGCGGGAAGCTGTCAATGCGCCGTTCCGGTTCTGGAATACCGGTACGCCGCAACAATTCGATGCCGCGCTGGCGTGCCGCGTTCGGCCGCAGCCCTTCGTGCAGACGCAGGCTTTCCGCAATCTGCTTACCGATGGTGAACAACGGGTTGAGCGCGGTCATCGGCTCCTGGAAGACCATGGCGATGTCGCGGCCGCGAATGCCGCGCATCTGCTGCTCGGTCTTTTGCAGGAGATCCTCGCCATCCAGCAGAATGCGTCCTGTCTGGCGAGCATTGTCCGCAAGACCGAGAATGGATAGCGCCGTGACGCTCTTGCCCGAGCCCGATTCGCCGACCAGCGCCACGCGTTCGCCACGTCCGATAGAAAGAGCCAGGTCGCGTACGACGGTCTTGTCGCCGAAACCAATCGATAACCCGTCGAGTTGCAACAGAGGGACTGTCACTTCTGTGCGCCTCCAAATGCGGAACCGCGTGTGCGGGTATCGAGCGCGTTGCGCAATGCGTCGCCCATGAAGGTCAGCAGCAGCAAGGTGACGACAAGGCCGCCGAACGCCGCGCCGGAGATCCACCATGCATCGAGATTGTTTTTACCTTCGGCAAGCAGTTCGCCCAGGCTTGGTGTTGGCGCGGGTACGCCGAGCCCGAGGAAGTCGAGGCTGGTCAGCGCGAGAATCGCGGCGCTCATGCGAAATGGCAAGAAGGTGATCACGGGGGTCAGGCTGTTGGGCAATACATGGCGCCACATGATCTGCCAGTTCGACAAACCCATCGTACGAGCAGCGCGAACGTAGTCGAGCGAACGGTTGCGCAGGAATTCGGCACGCACGTAGTCGGACAGCGTGAGCCATCCGAACGCCGAGAGCAGGATGAACAGCAGCCATAAGGTCGGCTCGAAGATCGACGCGAAGATGATCAGCAAGTACAGGTCGGGCATCGAACTCCAGATCTCGATCAGGCGCTGGCCGATCAAGTCGGTGCGCCCGCCGTAAAACCCCTGCACAGCGCCCGTCAGGACGCCCAGCAAGACGCCCGAGACCGTCAATGCAAGCGCCATGAGCACCGAGAGCCGGAAACCGTACAGCAGGCGCGAAAGGACATCGCGCCCGAACTGGTCCGTGCCGATCCAGTTCGCGGCAGAGGGCGGCGCAGGATTGGGCGTGGTCGCGAAATAGTCGACGGTGTCATAGTGAAAATGATTCGGCGGATAGATCGCGAAGTTGCCCTTCGATTCCAGCCGGTCGCGAATATATGGATCGAGATAGTTCGTGCGCGCCGGGAAATCGCCGCCGAATACCTTCTCCGAATAGTCCTTCAGAATCGGAAAATAATAGGTGCCCTCGTACCGGACCAACAACGGCTTGTCGTTTGCGAGCACCTCGCCAAGCAGGCTGATCACAAACAAGCCGACGAACACAATCGTGCTCCAGTAACCCAGCCGCTGCGCCTTGAAACGCAGCCATACGCGCCGGCCGGGTGACTCCGACGGCGGCGGTTTGATCGTGGCAGTCATGACCGGGTTCGCGGAGACGTTCATGCGTTCACCGGTCGAGCCGGTCGAACTGGATACGGGGGTCGACGAGGACATAACACCCGTCCGCAATAAGCTTGGTCACAAGACCAATCAGGGTGAACAAGTAAAGTGAACCGAGCACGACGGGATAGTCGCGCCGGATCACCGAGTCGTAGGAAAGCTGGCCCATGCCATCGAGTGAAAACAATGTCTCGATCAGCAAGTTGCCATTCAGGAACGCCCCCACGAATGCCGCGGGCAATCCGGTCAGCAGCGGGATCATTGCGTTGCGCAAGACGTGCTTCCAGAGCACATCGCGTTGCGGCGCACCTTTTGCGCGCGCGGTCAGAACGTATTGCCGGCTGATCTCTTCGAGGAAGGTATTCTTCGTGAGGATGGTGATAATCGCAAAGTTGCCGACCACCGCTGCGGTCACCGGCAACGCGATGTGCCACAGGTAATCCAGTACCTTTCCCACGACACTAAGCTGATCGAAGTCGTCGGAGGTGAGGCCGCGCATGGGAAATACTTGCCACAACGTGCCGCCGCCAAACAGCATCAGCAGCAGTACGCCCAGTACAAAACCCGGGATGGCGTAGCCGGTCAGGACGAGCACACTCGAGGCGGTATCGAAGCGGGAGCCGTTGCGCACGGCCTTCGATATCCCGAGCGGCACTGCAATAAGGTAGGTCAGCAACACGGTCCAGAGCCCCAGCGTGATGGACACCGGCAGCTTCGACCGGATCACCGCCCAGACACTTTGATGCTGGTAATACGACTGGCCGAGATTGAAACTTGCATAGTTCTTGAGCATGCTGAAGTAGCGCACGATCGGCGGTTTGTCGAAACCGAATTGCTTCTTGAGCTGCTCCACCTGTTGCGGGTCAACCCCCTGGCTGCCGTGATATCCGCCAGCCCCGCCCGCTTCGCCACCGTGATTTCCACCGTGGCGCATCTGGGTCAGGATCTGCTCGACCGGGCCACCCGGCACGAACTGCGTGACGAAGAACGTCAGCGTGACCACGCCTATCAGCGTGGGGATCATCAGCAACAGGCGTCTGAGGATATAAGCGGCCATGGCAATCTCAATGTGTTGAAGCAGCCGTAGCGGCACCGGACGGCGCCTTCACGAACCAGTAGTCGATCAGCCAGTCCTCGGCGTAGTAAGAAGTCGGCGAGACTTTTGGGAAACCCATGCGTGACCGATATCCCACGCGCGTATTCGGTGCGTAGTACTCCGGCACAATGTAATAGCCGTTGATCAGGATACGATCAAGCGCACGCGTCGCCGTCTCCAGATCGCTCAGTGTTTGCGCTTTCAACGCAGCGTCGACCATCGCGTCCGCGGCTTTCGACCGCACACCCGGGTAATTCTCCGAGCCCGGCTGCGAGGCCGCTGCGCTGCCAAAACGCCGCGTCAGTTCGCCACCCGGAATGGTGACAGGCGCATAGATAAACGTGGTCATGTCGAAGTCGAATGCGTCCATGCGCTTCTCGTACAACGCGCTGTCGAGTTCTCGCAAGTGCGCCTGTATGCCGAGCGTCTGCAACTGCTGAATGTACGGCAGGATGACCTCGTCCATGCCGGGCTGGTCGTCCATGATCTCGACGGTCATCGGAGTGCCGCCTGCGTTGCGCAACGCGCCGTCACGATACTGCCAGCCCGCATCGTTCAGGAGCGCCTGCGCTTCCCGTAAATTAGCGCGCAACGAATGGGGTGGCACCGTATCGGGCTGCTTCACCATCGGGCCGAACACGGCGGCGGGGAGCATTGATCGATACGGCTCGAGCAGTTTCAGCTCTTTCGCATCCGGCCAGCCCTGCGCGCCAAACGGGGAGTCCTGAAAGTAACTTCCCGTGCGGCGATATTGATTGTAGAAAGCCAGCCGGTTCAACCAATCATAGTCGAAAGCCAGCGTCAACGCCCGACGCACGCGGGCGTCCGCGAACACTGGCTTGCGGGTATTGAAGAACATGCCCTGCATTTGTGCCGGGCCATCGGGTATCTCGACTTTCCTGAGCGAGCCGTTGCTGAAGTTCTTGCCGATGTATTTCCGCGCCCACGTCGATGATGAATACTCCACGCGCAGGTCCGTGTGACCCGCCTTGAAATCTTCCAGCGAGGTGTAGTGATCCGTGAAGAGCCGAAATGTGACCCGCTGGAAGCGATACATGCCGCGTCGCGACGGCAGGTCGGCGCCCCAATAATCCGGGTTGCGCCGGTACGTGATCTGCTTGTCGTTCTTGCGTTGCTCGATCAGGTAAGGACCGCTTGCCACTGGCGGGACATCGGATATCTGGTCGAACGGCGGCCGCGTGCCATCCGCTTTCATGCCCCACTTCGGCGAGAAAACCGGCAGGTCCCCCGCGATCAGTGGTGCGTCGCGGCGTGCTTCCTTGAAGTCAAAACGCACCGTCAGGCGGTCCACAACGGTCGCGCGGCTGATGTTGGCGAACTGCGAGTTGTAGATGGGCGCCGCCTCGTGGCTCGACAACATGTCGTATGAATACTTTACGTCGGCGGCGGTGATCGGGTCGCCATTGGAAAAACGCGCGTGGGGATTGATATGGAACGTGGCCGACTTGCCGTCCGGAGCCACCGCTACGTCGTCCGCAATCAATGGATACTCCGACGCCAGTTCGTCCCAGCTTCGCTGCATCAGCGTGTCGAACATCAGGTTCTTCAGGTCGGGTGCCGGCGCGCCGCGGACCAGGAACGGATTCATCGAATCGTAGCTTTGCAGTTCGTCGTAATTCTGGAAATTCATGTCGCCGTTGGCCGGCGCGTCCGGGTCCGCATAGTCGAAATGCGTGAAGTCCGCCGGGTATTTCGGCTCGTCGTATTGTGCGATCGATGGCCGCGCGAATGCTTGCGAGGTAACGAGCAGTGCTGCAACGCTCAGCGTGAAAAGAACCCTATGCATTGTCGCTTGCCGCCATCGTCGTGAACCAGATTTGCACGTTACCAGTACTCTCACGGGATGATCCCGTTCGGTCATAGAAAAACACGGCGCTGCGCTCAATGCTTGATGATGTACATGTCTGCGCTGCGGTAATGGTCCATCGGGTTTTTTGTGGAATAGCCGCCCACGTAACTCTTGACCAGGCGCACCAGCGTGTATTGCAGCAGCGGCAGCATCGGATAGTCGTCCATGGCCTCCTTGCCCGCTTCGGTCTGCAATCTCTGGCGCGTAGCCGGGTCTGTGGAGTCGGACGCCTGGTGCATCAGCGCATCGGCTTTGGGGTTGCACGCCTGGTTGTCGTTCTGCTCGGAACCGCATTGAACCAGCGTGAGGAAGGTGCTGGCGTCGTTGTAATCAGCCACCCAGCCGTTGCGTGCGATCTGGTAGTCGCCATCGTGCCGCTTCTTGAGCAGCACCTTGAATTCCATTGCCTGAATCTCGGTATCCAGGCCCAGTTTTGTCTTCCATTCGGAGGCCGCGAAGATGGCCATCTTCTTGTGATACTCGCTCGTGTTCATGGCGAACTGCAACTTGGTGCCCGGCTTCACACCCGCCTCGGCCAGCAGCTTTTTTGCTTCATCCACGCGTTTTGCCATCGGCCATGACGCCCAGTCGTATGCGCTGACATCGGCGCCCTTCACGCCCTTCACGATCACGCCATACGCCGGAATCTGCCCGTCGGCTGTCACGCGCTGCGCCAGGATGTCCCGGTCGATGACCATGGACAGCGCCTTGCGCACGCGCACATCCTTCAGCAGCGGGTCCTTGTTATTGAAGGAGTAGTAACGCAAGCCGAGCATGGGCGCCGCGCGCATCTCGTTCGGATACTCCTGCTTGTAGCGGGCATAGGTGCCGGACGGAAGCTGGTTCACCCAGTCGTTACCGCCGGATTCGTACAGCTTCACGTCAGTGTTCTCGTCCTCTACCGGAAGGTATGTGACCTGGGTCAGCTGCACGTTGGCAGCATCCCAATACAGCGGGTTTTTCGCCACCACGAGGCGGTTGTTCACTTGCCAGTCCTTCAGCATAAAGGCGCCGTTGCTGACCAGCTTGCCCGGTTTGGTCCAGTCCTTCCCGTACTTTTCGACGGCCGCCTTGTTCACCGGACCCAGGTTCGTATTCGACATCAGGTCGGGCAAGAACGGCACCGGATTCGGCGTCTTGATTTCGAGCGTGTACGGGTCGAGTGCGATCACGCCAAGCGACGCCACTGGCTTCTTGCCTGCCACGATGTCTGCCCCGTTCAGCAGGAACATGCCATACGTGGTTGCATACGGCGAAGCCGTTTTAGGGTCGACGAGACGCTGGCATCCGTAAACAAAGTCAGCGGCGACAACCGGTTCGCCGTTGGACCATTTCGCATTTTTTCGCAGATGAAAGATCCATGTAGTGGGATCTTTCATCTCCCACTTTTCCGCGACGCCGGGCACCGTTTCGCCGTCGGTACGCGTGGCGGTCAGCCCCTCGAACAGGTCCCGCGCGACGGTATTAGCCGGCACGGACTCCGCTACGTTTGGATCCAGCGTCTCGACTTCAGTGCCAATGTTTCGCACCAACTCTTGCTTCGCGGCGAGCTGCACGCCGGGAGGAACAATTGCCGCCTGCGAAGCGCCGGCGAGCGTGAAGCCGCTCAGAACCAGTGCCGCAGATGCACGGCGAAGACGGATGGAAGAATGAGGACGAAGTGCGAGAAACATCTGGAAACTCCTGGTATTCGTGACTTCCGCGCTCGGCTTTGACTGCAGCCTGGAGCACGTCATGCGATGAGGCATCGAAAGATCAATACGTAAAAACGAAAGGTCCGGAATTCCAAAAACAAGGCCGCTCCGGCGCCGTATCACGCGCGCCGAAGCGACCGCTCCATCAGGCAAACAGACTACAGCGATTTCAGAACTTGTACGTTGCGCCAACTTGCGCGAAACGGCCGATGTTCGTGTAGATCGACTGGTCGTAGCCATTCTGATCCAGCGTGCCATTTGCAAAGACTGCATCGTACGGCGGCGCACGATTGAAGATGTTGTCGATGCCGCCGAAGATCGTCCAGTGCTTGAAGCCCGTGTACGTCATCATCAGGTTGAACTGGCTGTACGATCCCGCGTGGGACGGACCGGCAGCAACCAGGTTTTGCGCGTACGGACCCGTGAACTGCCATGTCAGCGCTGCGTCAAACTTGTTGTACGCCCAGTCCAGGGTGGTGTTGCCTTTCCAGCGCGGGAAGCTGCCGCCGAACGGCTGCGTGAGGGTGTAGTCATTACCCGCACCATTCACCGGCGACTGGCCCGGCGAGCCGAGCTTGAAGCTGTTGATGTAAGCCCAGTCAGCGGACAACGTGAACGTCCCGGTCTTCGTCGACAGCGTCTGGCGGAACGTGCCTTCAAAGCCGTTCGTATCCAGGTAACCCAGGTTCATGTACGGGATGACCTTGTACAGCAGATTCCCATCTGCGTCGGTTACGGTCTGGGAAGGCGAGCCTTGACCAATCACGTTGTCGACACGAATCTTGTACCAGTCCAGGCCGACATCCGTCGTACGGGTGGGCGACAGCTGGAAGCCGATGCTCAGGTTCTTCGTGCGTTCGGCTTTCAGGTCCGGATTCCCTTCCGTGATCGACGTGTAGTTCTGGCCAGTGGCCTGGTCGACCTGAATACCCAGCGTTTGCGAGTTGCTGTTCTCAACGAACGTCGGTGCGCGGAAGCCACGGTTGTACGAGGTGTACATCGTCAACGCCTGAACCGGCTGATAACGCAACGCGAAACGCGGCGAGAACGCACCACCCACATCGCTGTAGTGGTCGTAACGGCCCGACTGGCTGAACGTCAACGCGCGGACGATAGGAATGTCCACCTGGTAGTACACGGCAGCCACGTTGCGCTGGCCATTCACCGTCTGCAGATTCGGGTTGATGACCTGGCCCGTTTCGAATGCCGCACCCGGGTTCATCACTTCACTCTGGTGAGTGAACTGTGCACCGAAGCCGAGACCTACATCACCCGCCGGCAGACTGAAGAGGTGTGGCGTGGACAGCGTTGCGTCAACGGTATCGAGCTTCGAGATCGCGAGGTTGTTCGCATCCTGATACAGCCCGTTGAGGCCGTTCGGCGTTGCCGCAGGATTCGAGAAATCGAACGTCCCGTTCTGGTAAATATTGGTCAGTGCCGCGGTGTTGAGCTGGTTCGTATAAGTGTTCGAAACCGTGCTCTGCGAGTGACTGACTGACGTTGCCCAATCCCACTCGCCGTTCGGCAGGTTGAACGAACCCTTGATGCCCGTTGACGCGCGCCAGTAGGTGGCATACGTGTCTTCCGCTACCGCGCCCGGGAACGCATACGTGAGCGGCGTGGCTACCCCGTACGGGTTGTACGGATTGCCCGCCGGCACCGTGAAGTTGAACGGCGAAAGCAGCTTGGTGTTCGGATTCCACACGAGTGCGGGAACCTGCGGATTCCCGACTACGTTGCCCCACAGACCGTCATTCGTCGTGGTCTTATTGCTGCTGATCAGGAAGTCACCAAACGCTGTCGTCTCGTCGTTGATCTTGAAATCAGCGTGAAGCTTCGCGTTTAGACGCTCGGTCATCGGCGCGATCGACGTGCTTTCTGCGGTGTTGTAGCCGCAAATCGTGCCCGGCAATCCCGATGTCAGCGAGTTGGTGCCTGCGGGATGCACAGCACCGCCGTTCGCACAGCCGCTCAACGCCTGCACGCTGCCGTCGGGCAGGTTCCAGTACGACGGCGCGAGCAACGAATGGCCGCCCGGCTGATTGGTGAAATCCTGGGCGCTCGTCGCGTCGCGGTCGGCGAGCGTGAAGCCGTTCGACTTGTAGTAGCTCGCTGCAGCCGTCACGTTGAAGCGGTCGGCATTGAGGTCGCCAAAGCCGGCGAGCACGCCGAACTTGGTCGTGCCCGCGCCGCCGCCCTGGCTGATGGCGCTGCCGTAGCTGCCGTCGAGTTGCAAGCCCTGGAAGTCATGCTTCGTGATGATGTTGACCACGCCTGCGATGGCGTCCGAACCGTATTGCGACACGGCGCCGGTCTTCACGATTTCGATGCGGTCAATGGAGTTCAACGGCAGCGTATTCAAGTCGAAGAAGGAGTCGACGCTGTTCGAGAAGAACGCGAACGGAGCAACGCGCTGTCCATCCACCAACACGAGCGTGTATTTTTCGCTAAGGCCGCGCAGAGCGATGCCTGCCGCGCCTGCCGCGAAGTTGCCGGACTGGCCTTCGCCCCAGCTGTTCGCCGAGTTGGCCGAGGTCGTGCGCAGATAATCCGCGACGGTCGTGGCGCCGCTGTTCTGAATGTCTTTCTGCGTAACCGTCTGCACCGCATTGAAGCCAACCTTGTCGGCGCTGCGAATCAGCGACCCGGTCACTTCAAATTTCTTGATTTGCTGGACGCCCTTTTCAGCAGTCGGTGTCGCGGTATTGTTGTCTGCGGACGGTGTTGCAGCGGTGCCAGATGCTGGCGTCGCCACTGCCGCTGCCGGCGCGCTTTCCGTCGTGGTTGCGCCTGCAGCAGTTCCTGTGGTGGCCGGCTGGCTTTGCGCAAACGCCGGTACGGCGAATGCGGCTGACAATGCTAACTCAGCCCAGACTATTCGTTTGATGGCCAGCGCCAATGCCCGTTGTTTCATTTTTCCCCTTCTCGCTCGTAAGTAAGGCACAGCTGTGTGTGAGGCGAGGTCTTGTGAACCTCGCCACTCGATATACGGCGTTCTAGCGCCGCGCTCCGTTAAAGCTGACCCGCGCTTGAACTGACCCGCAAACTGGTCAATCACGCACCAGATTGCAGATGCAGACAAAAAAACGGGACACTTCAAATACTTCAATATCGGACTACTTATTTGTTGCAAACGAAATGCGCAGCGCTGCTTAGTTTTTTTAACTTCAACTACTTTGTGTGATGGGCCGGGAAAATGTCTTCCCATCCATTCCACCTTACATCTATCCATCAGTAATGCTTACAAATACGAAGCGACTGCTTCTAAAGAAAGTACGAAGCAAAGGGGCTTAGAACAATCTTGGTGTGCCCACCCAAACAATTACCGCTTCTTCACGAGCGGTGTTGCACCAGGCGTGGGGCACGGTGGACTCGTAATGCGCGGTGTCACCTGCCTGCAACACGAACGTTGTACCTTCCAACGTGAGCGATATCTGGCCGCTCATCACATACAGGAATTCTTCTCCTGCATGTGTCGTGACTTCCGATGGATTCTGTCCCACCGGCATCCTGACCAGAATCGCCTCCAGCTGGCCGCCGACGGACAAGTTCGTCAGCCTTCCAAAACGGTTCGCGGTTCCGTCAAACCCAAAGTAGCTCAGCTCGCTCCCTCTGCGCACTGACCTGTCTTCGGTAGGCGTGTCGACGAAGTACTGCACCGTCACGCCGAGAGCCCGCGCAATGCCAACCAGAGAGGTAATGGAAGGCGTTGCATGACCTCGTTCCACCTGCGATAAAAAGGGCTTTGAAATCCCTGCAATCGTTGCCACTTCATCCAGCGTGCGCTTGAGCCGTTGGCGAAGCGCGCGAATTTTACTTCCTATGGAAACTGCGACCTGTGCCTTGTTATCGAGTGGCAAAACCATAGCAAGACAGAATCCCGTGGTCAAAATTAGTTTGTATACCAAACTATGTTTTACTGAATGCAGCATCCTCCCTAAGACACGCGCCATATGCCCGGTTAGTTGCCGCGATGGATGGTTCAATCAATGCGATCGTCGGGATACTTTCGCACTTGCCTAAAGCGGGGCGATGCGCACGGCAATTGCACACGCGATCATCGCCCTTCGCAGGATGGGACATGTTCAACCGGGATACCGTTACTTGTTACTCGTTACTTCGACGCCACCAGCACCCACAATCGGGCGAGGTCGGCTGAACCGTCGGAGCCTTTCACCGCACGGAACGTTTGCACCGCACGGGTTTTGTCGCCTGCCACGAAGTAGGCCACGCCGAGATGCAGTTGCGCCTGATCAGGATGATCCAGTCCACCCTTCGCGATCGCCGCCTCCATGGCCGCAAGTCCTGGCTTGGTTTGA
>Ga0153932_1000239_pt1 | contig 20276 bp, 17 predicted proteins | sample TSNJ016MetaG_FD_102273 | JGI IMG/M metagenome (GOLD analysis project Ga0153932, IMG submission 102273) | Attine ant fungus gardens microbial communities from New Jersey, USA - TSNJ016 MetaG | ecosystem: Host-associated > Fungi > Mycelium > Unclassified | place: USA: New Jersey, Wharton State...
GCACGCCAGATTTTATTTGCACGGGCACCGGGTTGGCGGGACGAATCCATCGCTGGTGGAAGCGTTGGGGGCGGGCAATGCTGTGATCGCGCACGACAACGTATTTAACCGCTGGGTTGCGGGCGCGCACGCTCGTTTTTTTGACACGGTCAGCAAGTGCGAAGAGCACATGTCGGCATTATTCGGTAATGACGAAGAGGTCGCTGCAATGCGGGCCGCGACGATTACGCAGTTCGAGTCGGGCTTTCAGTGGGAACGTGTGTTGGGCGCGTATGAGGCGTTGTTTTACAGGCAGATGGGGATAGGTGCACGACTGGGGGGCAGGGGGGCGGCGCGGTCAGATCCTGTGGATGGTCGCTTGCGATGAGAGCGGGCGCAAGCGGGCTGCAGAGAGTTTGCGATCGCGCTGAATCGGGGCTGAACGCAAAGGACGATCTCCCAAGCGTGCTAGATGTGTCGGTTTATCGCGTTCAGTCTTGAGGTCGATCGCTGCATCAGCCGCCGCGTATGCTCGGACTAGCTGATGCGCATACCCGTCTGTTACCGACTTCTTGCGAGAGCTTTGGTTTTTTGCCGTGAAATTTCAACAATCGACACAGAGACGATGAACGCCAAAACCGTGACGGGCCCCCAGATAACTGCGAATAGTGCACGTCGCCACTGCATGGAATCCTCCTATCGGTTAACGCGAGACTGAAGATGGGTCAAGTCTGACCGGGAATAGGCTCGACCTCTGTACGGCAGGGAACACTCGTTCTCGTGGCGTACCCGATAGTCCATATTGAGAATGACGATGGCGATATTGCCGCGACTTCGTCTCCGATGACAGAACGAAGTCAATTTTCAAGTTGAAATGGTTCCCGCGATCTCAAATGAGATTTTTGGTGGTAGCCGAAATTACATTGTCGATTTACGCCAGCCATCTCTAAGGCGAGGATCGTTCAATGATAATTGTTACTCATAGCACGGGTGCGGCCTATCGCCGTACGCTTCGAACAATCTTCTACCTTTTCTCGTACCCAGATCCATGAAAGTCACCATTGTCGGCACAGGCTACGTTGGCCTAGTCACCGGAGCATGCTTAGCGGAGTTGGGTAATGACGTGCTCTGTCTCGACGTTAACGCGGCGAAGATAGAGTCGCTTCGTAACGGTGCCATACCGATCTATGAGCCAGGTCTCTCAGAGGTGATCGCGCGAAACCGCGAGAGCGGACGCCTGACATTTTCGACAGATGTCGCTCAAGCGGTCGCGCACGGCGAAATCCAATTCATCGCGGTGGGGACGCCGTCCGACGAGGACGGGTCTGCTGACTTGCAATATGTGCTGGCTGCTGCGCGTAGCATTGGTGAGCACATGACCTCTTTCAAGGTTATCGTCGATAAGTCGACGGTGCCGGTCGGCACGGCGGACAAAGTGCGCGAGATCGTCGGGGAAGAATTGGCGAAACGCGGTGTAGATGTGCAGTTCGCCGTGGTCTCGAATCCCGAATTCCTGAAAGAAGGGGCCGCAGTAGAAGACTTCATGAGGCCGGACCGAATCGTCATCGGATGCGACTCTGACGTGTCGGGGCTACGTGGAAAGAGCTTGATAGAACATCTCTATGCCCCGTTTAACCGCAACCATCAACGCACGCTGTGCATGGATGTCCGTTCGGCTGAGTTCACGAAATATGCGGCCAATGCGATGTTAGCCACGCGTATTTCATTTATCAACGAACTAGCCAACCTTGCCGATTGCGTCGGAGCAGATATCGAGCACGTAAGGCGAGGAATCGGATCCGATCCACGCATTGGCTACAGTTTCCTGTACGCCGGATGCGGGTATGGCGGATCCTGCTTTCCTAAGGACGTACGGGCTTTGATGCACACGGCTAGCGAGCACAATATGAAGCTCAACATCCTTGCATCAACGGAGCTCGTCAATGAACAGCAAAAGACCGTGTTGTTTGACAAAATCGAGCGCCATTTTGAAGGTACCCTGAAAGGTAAGCGGTTTGCGATCTGGGGCCTTGCGTTCAAACCGAATACCGATGATATGCGGGAAGCGACGAGCAGAAAGCTGATTGGTGAATTGCTTCGTCGTGGGGCAACGGTCGGTGTGTACGACCCCGTAGCACTCGAAGAGGCTCGCAGGCGGTTGTCAGAGGATCTTGATCCAGATGCCTTTGAAATGGTCCATTTTTCAAAGGATCGCGATGCAGCGTTAAAGAACGCGGACGCGCTGGTAATCCTGACCGAGTGGAAAGAGTTTCGGAGTCCGGATTTCGAGCAGATGAAGTCGGCGTTGAGCGACACAGTCATATTCGACGGTCGAAACTTGTATGATCCGCTCGTAATGCAAAGCGGCGGATGGACGTACTACACGATCGGCCGCGATGCGGCGCGTACCACTGCATGATGGCCGTGCGCGAGCTCGCTGACCCTGTTGCTGATAGCGGCATGCGTCGCGCCGGAACGAGAGGCACGACGTGCTGAAGTCGCTCGTGAATCTCGCACTGGCGCGCGTTCGACCGGGTAAGCGGATCGCTGAGGAGATCAGTGGATTTGATCTGCTGCTGTTCGTTTCTGAGCAGATAGTCAGCGGAATCAGGGGAACGGTTCTTTCGTTGCGTTGTGCGCATGCGACCCCTTGTTTCATAGGACGCGGGGTGCGCTTGCGTTTTGCACGACAAATCACAATCGGCCGATACACAACAATTGGCGATGGCGCGATATTGAGTGGCTTGGGCCGGAGCGGGCTGCAGATAGGGGCACGCGTCAACATCGCGCCATATGCACGCCTCGTGGTCGGTACTGATATCGGGCATCCTGGTAGCTACATTCGTATCGGCGATGGTGTGGGGATCGGAGAATACTCCAGCGTCGGCGGTTCTGGTGGCGTATCCATTGGCGACAACACGATCATCGGCCAGTACTTCAGCGCTCATCCAGAGAATCATAACTACGGCGAACTCTCGCGTCCGATCCGTGAGCAGGGCACCACTCGTGCAGCCATTGCGATCGGTGGCGATTGCTGGTTTGGCGCACGCGTCACCGTATTGGCGGGCGTGAGAATTGGGGACGGTTGTGTGATCGCGGCGGGTAGCGTTGTGACCCGCGACATACCGGATCGCTCTGTGGCGGCTGGAATTCCTGCACGTGTGATCCGGTCGCGGCACTAGAAACCAATGATCAATCTCGATATTTTTGTCGTTTTATACAAACGCCGGATTGACGCTTCAGAAACGCTGGTGTCCTTGCGCCGACTAGATTTTGTCGCTCTCGGTTTCGATGTTGAGGTGCATATCTGGGATAACTCGCCCGCCCCTCTCTGGCCGGTACAAGGGACGCTGCCTCATAACTGGAGTTACATTTCCTCGCCGTCGAATGACGCATTGTCTAAGGTGTACAACACACTTCTTCGTGACACCAGCCGGTCGTACGTCATGATTTTCGATCAGGATTCCTATGTTACTGATGCGCTGTTTTCACGCCTGCGAGCTGGTATAAACCAAGTGAACGCCGATGTTTTCGTGCCAATGATCAAACACGACGAGCGTGTAATCAGTCCGGGTCGGCTGCGCTGGATCAAGGGTGCGCCGTTGCGAGCGGTTCGCCCGGGTGCACTGTTGCCCAGAAACTTTACTGCGATGATGAGCGGGCTATGTATCAGTCGCGCTGCTCTCTTGCGGCATGGCGCGCAGCCGTTTGACGAGCGCTTGCGGTTCTACGGAATTGACACGCGCTTTTGTCGCGATTTGAGTCAATACGGTGGTGCTGCTTACTTGTACGACGCAGTGCTTGAACATGATTCGGCATTGCGCAGTACGGTAGATCGCGACGCCGCGCTCGAAAGACAGATATGGCTGTGGAAATCGTGGTTGCAAGTGTTCGACCGCAACCTCGCCGAGTCTATCGCGATTCGTTTTTATGTGTTGTGGAAGGTGCTGCAGGCGTCATGCAAGCCGGGCTCGCAACGAAAATTTGGCGAACTCGTTTCGAAGGTACTCCGATGAGTGAAACGCTCAGGATTCTCATGGTTCACCAGGGAGCGGAGTTGTACGGCTCGGATCGGAGCTTCGCCTCCGCTGTACAGGCTCTGCGCGAGCGTCATCCGACCGCGACGATCGATGTGGTGTTGCCGGAGCACGGGCCGCTCGTTGAGTTGATCAGTGGGTACGTTACGCGCTGTCTCTTCAATCGCCGCGGGATTCTGCGCAAGGTCGAGCTGAAAGCACGGCCGTTTGCCACCGTCGCAAGCCTCGTGGCGGGTTGGAATATGTATCGCCGGATGTGTCGCTCCTATGACATCTGCTACGTGAACACGGTGGTCTGCGTTGCAGCGATTGCGGCGCTGCGGGGCCAACGTGGGAAAACGTATGTGCACGTACGGGAAATACCGTCGGCGGGGCCATGTTTAGTTTTCAAAACGTTGCTCCGATTCTCGGGCGCATCGGTGATCTATAACTCTGGAGCAACCGCAGCAACGTTCGGGCTGCCTGGGGCGCTAATTCACAACGGTGTGGGCGCACCAGAACAGGTGCCTCCAGCCAGAGACTATGCGGGCCATCGCGGCATCCGGGTCGCGATTTTGGGGCGCATCAATCCATGGAAGGGCCAGCAATTTGTACTCGATGCTTTGCGTACGGTCGGGCGCTCCACTCCTGCGCACCTGCGCATTATCGGCGATGTATTCCCAGGTTATGAGGCATTGTTGGATGCACTCCATGAGACTTCCAATGCTTGCGAACAAACCGTTGAGATCCTCGGCTTTACGAATGAGCCTGAAACGCAGTTCGGATGGTCTGATTTTGTTCTCGTGCCTTCAATTACACCCGAGCCGTTCGGACGTGTAGCAATCGAAAGTTTTGCTGCAGGTCGTCCAGTGATCGCATCAAATGCCGGGGGACTCAAAGAGATAGTCACTGATGGCGAAACAGGCTTCCTATTCTCACCCGGCGATGCGAAAGACTTCGTGCGAGTTTTACAACGTGCCATCGCACTATCGCCCGAGCAATATCGCTCAATGGCGTTAGCGGCACGCGAGGCGTATGAACGTAGCTTCACAGTTCGTAGCTATATGGACGCGGTCGCGAACGTGGTAACCGCGTCACGCGCTACACGAGTAACCGATGACCCGGCACACCTCCATGATTCCAGGCATGCGCGATGATTCAACCAATCGGCGGCACATCGTCGTCCACGAAGAGAGCGAGCCTCACGCGCAACCTGTCCTACAACATATGCGGACAACTGCTTCCGCTCGTGGTGGCCGCGGTGAGCATTCCGATTCTGATCCGGCATATCGGAACCGATCGGTTTGGCTTATTGACGATCGCGTGGATGGTGGTCGGATATTTCAACCTGTTTGACCTTGGATTAGGACGAGCACTGACGAAGCTCGTCGCCGATCGAATTGGAACCGGCCGCATTGATGAGGTCGTTCCGCTCGTATCGAGTGGACTCGCTTTGATGATTGGACTTGGGATCATAGGCGCTATCACGGTCGGGGTGGCGACACCTGCGCTGACTCATGTGCTTCACGTTCCAGCACGGTACGAGAACGAAACCGAGAACGCGTTTTACTTGCTGGCTTTGTCAATTCCAGCAGTAATTCTGACTACTGGTCTGCGTGGTGTGCTTGAGGCCTACCAGCGCTTCGATATCACCAATGCCGTGCGCACCCCATTAGGCTTATGGACCTTCGGCGGTCCATTGTGCGTATTGCCGTTTTCTAACCGACTGGACTGGATTGTAGTGTCCCTGGTAGTCGGACGATTTATATCCGTGTGTGTCTATTGGTATTGCACGTCACGTCAAGTCGGAAAGCGGTTGATTCGTGCTTTGCCGGATCGGAGCGTGTGCCGTGAAATGCTCTCGTTCGGTGGATGGATGACGATATCCAACATTGTGTCCCCGCTGATGGTCTACATGGATCGCTTCTTCATCGGAGCGTTGCTCGGGACATCGGCGGTAGCGTTCTACACAACGCCGTATGAGGTTGTCTTTAAGCTGAACATCATTTCAGAGGGCCTGTTTGGCGTGTTATTTCCGTTGATGGCTAGCCGCTTTGCAGTGGATCGGTCTGCTTCGGCTGCGATGTTGTCTCTTGGCTCGAAACTAATCGCCGCGAGTTTATTCCCGCTGGTGCTGGGGATTGTCGCGCTCGCTCAGCCGTTTCTAGGTGTCTGGGTCGGACCTGCATTCGCGCAGCATAGCGCGCTTGTGATGCAGTTGCTGGCGATTGGACTATTCATCAATGGATTCTCCAAAGTCGCATTCAACCTCATTCAAGCCCAAGGACGGGCGGACGTGACCGCCAAGCTGCATTTGATCGAACTGCCTGTCTATGTAGCGGTACTCGTACTGTTTACGCGGCATGCGGGGATTGTCGGCGCAGCGGCGGGGTGGACACTCCGAATGATGCTTGACGCGGGGTTGTTGTACTGGATGAGCGCACGCGTCGCCCATGTGAAACCCCGGGTGATATGGAACACTGCGGCGCTTGCGCTTGGGGCTACCGCGTTGCTGTGTGGCCTGCTGTTTGTACATGACTCGACAGTACGGATTGTGTTGGCTGCCGTTGCACTGGCCGTGTTTGGGTGGTCGTTCTGGCGTTGGGTTTTGGATGAGGACGATCGGAATGCGGTGACGCGGGTGCTTACGAATCTAGGCCGACCTGAGCGTGTGGATCCCTAACGCAAAAACGTTGTTCCCGGCGAGAGCAAGGGGTGAAGAGGCACTGTGAGCGCTGGGCGTCGAGCGGCCATGATAGCGGTGTATTTGTTAGGGCAGTGGCAGTCTCTATTCCGTCGAAGGGCATTGATGAACTTCTATCCAGTCTGGCCGATTCCGTGTCTGGTACTTGTTGCGGTGTTGGTTGCACGCGTGCCATATGCGAGGAGATTCCTGATCGATGCACCGAGCAACTCAGCGAGCCGTGCCGGCACACTAGATGGCTTACGAGGATTTCTCTCCATTGGCGTATTCATTCATCATTTTTCGATGATGCGTGGGTATTTAGAAAATGGGATGTGGGCACCGCCACCGTCCGGGGTTTATACGCTGTTGGGACAAGTCAGTGTCGCGCTTTTTTTTATGATCACCGGATTCCTGTTTTGGGGCAAGCTGATTGATACCAATGGTGCGCCTGGATGGACGAAGTTGTATATCGGGCGGGTGTTTCGAATTGGTCCTCTGTACCTGGTCGTCGTCACTGCGATGATCGGTATCGTGTTTGCCAACACAGGGTTTGTGATCAATGATTCCTGGCGAACCTTGATCGGCACGATCGGAACCTGGCTGTGCCTTGGAATGCTCTCGGGACATCCGGACATAAACGGATATCTGAACACCAGAATAGTCATCGCAGGTGTCACATGGACGCTTCATTTTGAATGGATGTTTTACTTGGCGTTATTGCCAATGTCCCTGTTCGCGAAGTCGCGGCGGCATCTCGCCTTCGCGGTCCTTGGGTACGCGTCATGTTTAGCGGGAGCAGCAATAGCGCCACGTGCACTTTTCACTTTTGGTTCGCTATTTTTTGCGGGCATGACCTCGGCATCCCTGTGTCGAACGTACGATCTGGGTGCGTTACGGGGGCGAGTTATCTCAATTGTGCCAATCATTGCGCTTGGAACCGTGTTCGTTTCTTTCGACGACGGATATAGCGTTGTACCGATTCTATTACTTACTGTCTTTTTTATATTCGTTGCGTCGGGAAATTCCCTGTTGGGTATGTTGCTCAGTTCGTCAGTTCATCGGCTAGGCTGTATGAGCTATAGCGTCTATCTCATGCAAGGCTTGTTGATAACGACCGCGTTCTTCGAGCCGTCCGTCCGCCTGTTCGCATTGGCGAGTCCGTTGCAATATTGGGGGGTGTGCCTTGTCACCCTTGTCGCGTTGCTTGTTTGCTCGGCAGTGACGTACGTCGCGATAGAAAAGCCCGGCATTGCGCTTAACCATAGAGTTCGACGTTTCGCGCTGTCCCATCGTTTTGGGCGTCGGGGCCTGAGAAGGCATACGACGATATGAACCGATTATTTCTGGCAATAGCAATCGAAATTGCGCTAAATTCACTCACGCTCGCGCACGCTGGGGATCAACAGCACAATCTCGTAATAGGGGCATACGGTGACTCGACTACAGAGGGATGGACCGTCGATAACGGTGTTGGTCGCAGGACTTCAAATAACGCCGAGCGCACTCTGGAAATTAGTCTCCGGCGGGAGTTCGGCGATGTCGTGACTGTTGTTAACTATGGCGTGGGAGGCACTGAAGCTGCGGAGCTGCTGCGAGGAGGCGGTGCAGGATCTCCAGCATCGTGGGCCGAACGGATGGCTCGATCGCCGGCAAGTATAGTCCTGCTCAACTATGGATTAAACGATGCCTATTACGCACAGGTGCAGTCCGCAAAGGCACCCCAAGAAACCGCGGAACAGTATGCGCAGATTTTAGCGCAGCTTGCTTTTATAGCTCGCAAGGCCGGCAAGACGGTCGTCCTCGAGGAGCCGAACCCCACCTGCAACCGGATCAGGGAGGCAGCGCTTCCTTCATACATCGACGCATTGCGTGCGATGGCTCGGCGCGAGTCAATTCCCCTGGTTAGCCAGTATGACTTCATACGCTCGCTCCCGGCGTGGACCAGTTTGTTGGGTGATTGCTTGCATCCCAATGAAGCTCTTTACAATATCAAGGGGAGGAGAACCGCTGAAGTGCTGAGCCCAATTGTGCGACAACTACTCAAATAGGCATGTTGAGCGAGTGGCTTTAGTTCGAGCCACATCTCCCTTACGCTATTTTTGCGACCTCTTGGCAATGATTCTCGGTTTCGCTGCTTTTCGCACGACGATCTCCACTGGCAATCAGCATCAACACCACTGTCACTAAGAAGAGTTGCATCGTTTCCAGTACGCCAGTGGCTAGTACGAAAACTATGTAACCCGTCGTCAGGGCATGGATGACGGCGTATGAAAATGGGCTAAGGCACTTCTTCTTTGCTGCGCGGTAGATCTGCGCGAACAAGGTCGCGTATGCGACCAACCCAACTGTGCCGAGATCAATGGCCCACTGGAACAACGCGCTTTCCGCGTTGTAGAAGGTCGGATATGCACCAGAGGCCACGATGCTCCGTGTTTGCGATACTCCACCGCCGAATATGGGCGCGTTCGTGAAAAACTTCCACGCTACCAAAAATTGTCCAGCCCGCATTTGCAATGAACTGCCATTCGAACCGCTTGCGTTGGACTGGCTAAAAGCGGACGAAACAAAGTCTGCTAGTTTTTCGATATATTCGAGTCCTCCGATGCTGGTAATAGTCAGGATAACGATTGAAATCTGAACGACGACCATTTTATCGCGCGTTCGCGCCAAGCATGTAAAGGCGAGGACTGAAAATAATACGAAAATCAGTGGCGTGCGCGAATTCGTGACCACAATGCCAATGAGCAGTAAAAGTTGCATAGCAATAAAAACGATCAGTCTCGTGGCCGAGCGATTATTTCGCATAAGAAATATGCCAATCAGAAACGTAAAAGCTTGGAAGGCTCCGTAAGTGATGGGGTGAGACAAGGTGCCGACCGCGCGTAGTCCACGCACGGAGTCGTCATAGTTGGTAGCAAGCACGCGCCCCGTTGGAGTGGTCTGCTTGAGGTAGTCCAGATAAGGATTAAAGTTAGTGAAGTAAGCGAGGGTGCCATACAGAGAGACCACGATACCGATAGCGTAGATCCACTTCAGCACCCGTTCGGCTTGCTCAGCGCTTTTGCATAAATACCAGATCAAATAGCAAGGGAAAAATATTTCGGTAAAATCCATCAAGGCCGTCACGGCGTCAGAAGCCCAGCTTTCCGGATTGACGGCGAACGACGCGAGATACGAAGTGCCTAAGAGAATGAATCCCAAAGCTAAGGGAAAGTGGGTTTTTTTTACTCGAAATCCGGCGGCGATCAAATGAAGCAGAAAGCAACTCACCATTACTACAATGATCGCCCGATTGACCGACAGATAAGGCAAACTTGGAACGTCGATCAGGCCAAAGCCCTTGGGAGTAAAGAAGCAAAGTATTGGGAATAGAAGCACGACCTTGCGCTGACGAACGAGCGCGAGTAACAGGCAATAGAAAACGATCAAATAGTTCATTGGAACGACATACAAAAGTGAGCACGGACGTACGAGTCGCAAGAAAAGGCTTAAAACTCGGCTTGCAGCTCATACCAGGGAGAGGGCGACTGCGCGTCGGCTTGCAGATCGATTTCGAAGCCACTCTGCGTCTTCCGTACGAATCGTTCGTCAAGTGGAGATCCGCGGAGGCCTGACGAGTCGAGCGGGTATACGCGTAATTTATGTGCCGCCGAGATGAATGCAAATGAACACGGTATTCGTTCCATCCAAATCGGCGACGTCACACTACGAAGGCTAACAATATGATTGGTTGCAGGATCCGTTAGCGTCAAAGGCGTCGCGCCCGTTAGGATGTCCTTAGCCGACGGAACGGCGCGAGTCAGATCCAGTGGAAAAAGGCCTTTGCTCGCGGTCCCCGACCCAACTGTGTAGCCTGGAAGCGTCAGCAAAAGGCGCTGCGACAGGGCGATGGCGCGGCCGTCTCGCGCAGATAGCGTGAGCGAGATGAAACCTCGTGCTTTATCGTGCAACCGGACTTGGAAAGAACCATAGTCATAGGTAGTGTTTTGCGAGAGGTAGCCGGTGATTCCCTTGACCATCGGAGCATCCACGATCATTTGGCGTTCCGGAAATTGGAAGCGAGCGGCGGGCAGCACCAACGCGTCATCGCCGCGTCCCGCTGGCATGGCGACGCTTGTGGATCGTCCATAACCTACGCGAGCCAATAATGCACGCGCGGGATCAACCACTCCTTGCTGCCCAAGAAACGCAGACAGGCCATTAGTGATTCGCTGATGCACAGCATCGAAGGTCAATTTGTCGGTGATAGAGTAGGATTCTTGCAGCTTCAACGACGGGACGGCTCGCGTTCGAAATACCCATGCCGACTGGCCAAACTGGACCAATTTGGTTAGATCTCCCGCAAGGCTGAATTCGCGAGGGCCGCCTGGAGCATAGGCATTGCGTGAATGTGTATAGTCGTACAAGGCAATCCCGCTCCAGTCTTGTAAGCTTGCGAATGCGGTGGTCTCGGGGAGGATTTCGGACGACTGCCGATTGGGCCAGGGCTGGTTGAATTCGGTAATCAGGAATGGCTTTTTGAACGAGCGGTAATATGCAGATCCGAGCAACGGCTTCAAGCCCGTACCAATGTTCGACGTGTCGCTAATCTTCCAGTCGTCCCACTGCCACATACGGTGGGGGAAAACGTAGTGATCCACGTAGAAGTGGTTGTCAAGCACGTCCATGTTCGACATCGACTGAAAGTTCGGAAGTCCGCCAAAGCTCATCTGTGTACCAATGATCAGGACGCGTGGGTCGGCGTTTCTTATGGCTGCCGCAATCGTGTCTGAGTATTGCTTGTCTTCGTGGGTGAGAAATTGCAGGAAAGCGTGCGACGTTTGGCTTTGGTCATTGCCACGCAACGACGGCAAATCCGTATCGACGTCAGATGCGGTGATACCGCGATTACGACGGAAACGCTGCCATTTTTCGATTAGTGCGGTCCGGTATGGACCGGTTACCGTTTTATCCAAGTCGCCGTTCATCCACGAATAGACCAGCGAGCTTTCGTTATTGATTTCGACCAATGCCAGGGCGGGGTCCCCTGCGCCAGTCAGCGCATGGAGTAGCTCGGTTGCATACTGTGCTTGCAAGCGTACAGCGGCGTCGTCAATGATCAAGAACGGCTTGGATTGATTAGGCAGTGCCTGGCCGCCGTTCAAGCTTAAAGTTTTGTCGATAGTGGGACGAAATTGATACATCACATGCAGATTCAGATCAACGTAGATCCCGTTATTTCGCAGTTGATCAAGAAAATTTCGAAGTCGTCCGATCGAACTATCGTTCAGTGTCGGAAATGGAGCATTCGTTAAAAGGCCAGTTGCATCTTGAGCACCGGACATCGAATCTAGTGCATGCAGGCGTACAAAGTTGACGCCTAGCGCGCGCAAACGCGCCGCGAGGCGTGCTGCATCGGTCGCATCCGGGAGTGCAGCGTCAAAACCCAGGTTAACGCCAAACAAGCGGACTGGTGTGCTCGAACCTTGCTTACATAACGCTTGGCCACAGACAGTCAAGCGGTCGCCTTCAGTAAGTGGCGCGTTCAAAAAACTAAAGTCCGCGATGGACTGAGGCGCAACGGCTGCAATGTCGAACCGATAAAATTGACTTGATGTTTTCTGCGCTTGGGCGCTGACAGATGATCCGGGTCCTAGTGTGAAGATGCAGAAGAAGAGAAAGATCGAAGCTACCGCTTTCGCGATTTTGCCGTCGTACGTCTGATTTCGAGCAGTGTGCTCGTTGCTTCTGCATCCGACGCGTCTTTTTCTCAGGCCTATTTTTACGTACGGCATTGTGTCGCTTTCCAAATGACTGACATTGACTGTTACTTTTGCGCGAAACCGCTGATCCTCTGGCTGCTATCGAATGGATGTGTCTCGACAACAGATATCGCTTTCACCTGATCGGGTACTGCGCAGCGCCAAAATGTCCATCGCATTCGGGCGGCTCCCGCCCCGACGTTGGGTCGAAGGAACGTGTCCGCAATGAAGCTGTGTATCTATGTTCATCACACCTGTTACGGAGCTGAGTTGAGCGACAGCCTAAAGGAATGTGATGGGCAAGTTCCGTCACGGTATTAGTGAATTCCGCCAAAGCATCAGATTTGAGCGCAGCGGTTGCGTGAGAAAAATGACGCGTTCGGGATCTCGGGCGAAAGCTGGCTCTGGCGGATTGCGTCAATGGTATGGCTGAAAACGTAACGAATCGCCTCGTAGAATGCGAACCTCCAGTCGTTGACCACTGCCTTACGTCATGGAGTAAGCCTATGTGTAGCGCAACGGGTGCTTGTCGTGAGAAAGATACGTGACGCACGTTGCTTGGCAAATCTCGCTTTCTGTCAGGCGCAGTCACCTGACACTCTACATCGATAAAACTCTCGTGAGTGCCGAAGCTGCGTGCCGCACTCGCGAGAGTTTCTACACGATCTGCTCACCCGTTTTCGACAACGAACTACAACACCGCTAAAGATCCACCGCCTGTGCAGCTAAGGACAAGAAACTGAATATGAATGATTTTGCGTATGTTGGCCGAGCAGAAAATGAGCCTTTTGCCGCCGATTTGAACCGTTTCAATGTCATTTTTCGCCACTTCGTTAGTGTGTTGAAAAAGATAAGTGTGTCTTACGTGTCCCTGGGAATATTATCCGCGCTGTGCGGATGCACGCTGGCACCTGGCTCGTATTCGGGGATGCAAGCTCCTCGCACTCGGGTTGATCAACCGCGATCGGACCAAGACGTCAGCGAGGTGGTCAAGGATGGCATTACGTTTCGGCTGCACGCACTCGACAGTGGTTTGCTTTCGCGCCTCTCCGCATCGGAAGATGGCCGGGCTCTCAGTAATCCCATGCCAGCGGTCCGAGGCACGCCTGCCTATCGCGTAGAGAGCGGCGACACGTTGCGCGTAATTGTTTGGGATCGACCGGAACTAAACAATCCGGGATTCTCGTCATTGGGTTCTTCACTTGTTGCTCTCGGTACCGGTGCGACCACGAATTCCCCCATCGCCAGCGCGGCAGGGAATCTGGACCCGATAGGCCGGGTAGTGCAGTCCGATGGCACGATCTACTATCCTTACGTCGGCAAGATCAAGGTGGCCGGGGAGACTACCGATTCAATCCGCCGCGACCTTACCGCGCGCCTGGACAAGGTAGTGCGGAACCCGCAACTTGATGTATCCGTTGCATCGTATCGAAGCCAGCGCATGTATGTGTCGGGCGCTGTAAAAGCACCCGGTGCTATTGCGTTGACTGACACTCCAGAGACAGTCGCGGACGCGATTTCAGGTGCTGGCGGATACACAGATGGAGCAGATCTGGAAGCAGTGACTTTAAGCAGGGGAGGAAGTCAATACAAGCTGGATCTCTATGCGTTCTTCTATAACGGAGATGTATCCCAGAACGTGCTGCTGCAGGATGGCGACGTATTGAACTTGCCGGATCGCCGCTATAAGAAGGTTTTCGTCATGGGAGAAGTAGTCAAGCCTGTCTCTCAGGTCATGCCGACTGGACGTTTCACGTTATCTGAGGCGCTCTCCGACGCGGGCGGTTTGAATCCGTTGTCTGCGAATGCTTCACAAGTCTATGTTTTCCGGAAAGGCGCGGGCACAAGCGTCGACGTATATCAACTAGACGCGACATCGCCGGGGATGCTGGTGCTTGGCGATCAGTTCGTAATGCAGCCCCGTGACATTGTGTTTGTGGACGCAGCGGACGTCGCACGTTTCTATCGCGTGGTGTCGCAATTAGTGCCGTTCGCCAGTGCCTTCTATTTCGGCGTACAGCCGTTGAAGTAAGTTCATCACTTTTATTCAAGCAAACGGAGCGCATGTTGAATCTGCTGTTGATATGCCACGCTAACGTGTGCCGAAGTCCCATGGCGGAATCCATATTTCGCGATCGGTTGTCGGATCATAAGCAGATCGTGATTCAGTCGGCGGGTATTGCCGCTATGAGTGGTTCTCCCGTTCACCCAATTGCCCGGAAAATGCTGGCGAGACGGGCCTACACGATACGCGCGGATGCGAGCGCAGTGAGACTTACCGCGCCGATGCTGAACTGGGCTGACTTGGCACTGGTGATGGACGGTTCGCAACGTAGCGAACTGGTTCGGCGGCATCCGTTTGCGGCCGGGAAGGTGTGGCTGATCGGGCACTGGCTCGCACGAGATGTTCCCGACCCGGTAGACGGCGACGACTCTGTCTTCAACGCCACGCTGGAGCTGATCGAAGCAAGCGCGACGACCTGGCAACCAGCGCTGACAACGCAACTCGCTGTTTGAGCAAGCATCCAAAAAAATCCATGAATACAGAAATAAAATCCAACATTCGGCTACCGGTCGGCGAGGGAGCGGACGATGATGACGTCAGCTTGTTAGCGTTGTGGCATAACTTGGTCAGCCACAGGTGGCTCTTTGCCCGGATTGCAGGCGGCGTTATTCTGCTATCCGTAATTTACTTGTTGTTTGCCGTACCGGTTTATAAGGCGAGCGTACTTCTTCAGATTGACGAGTCACAAGGCTCGGCACTCGGCGCACTGTCCGATGTGGCGAGCGCGTTGAGTCTAAATAAATCGATTGATGGTGAACTCGACATCCTCACTTCCCGGGCGGTGCTGGGGCAGGCCATTGACGCCACTCAAGCGCGCGTGGCGGTGTCGGTTACAAACCGCATACCGGTGCTTGGCCGTCTGTATGGATTTTTTGAAACTCCGCCCTCTGGTCTTGCTGAGGCCCCGCTGGGTCTTACGGGTTTTGCTTGGGGAGGCGAGCGGTTGCAGTTGAATAATTTCGACGTGCCTGCCGCGTTGTATGGAGAAAAATTTCATCTACGCGTGGAGTCCGACAACCGATGGGTATTGACCGACCCGGATGGTGCCATTGTGGCCCGCGGCGCTACGGGCCAACGCGTGGCGTTCGATGTTCAAACCAAGTATGGGCCAGGCCGTGGCGTTATCAATGTGCGGGAATTAAGCGGCAGGCAAGGTACCAGGTTCAAACTTATCGAGTCCTCGTTTCAGAAGACGCTGGATGCAATTACGAAGCGTCTGAAGGTCGAGGAAACGACCAAAGACTCTTCCATGATCCAGCTTTCGCTGAAGAGTGGCGACGCGGATCGTGCCGCTCTATTCGCCAACGAGGTGGCTCGTGCTTATGTGACGCTGAATGTGCAGCATCGCTCTGAACAGGCGCATTTGAGTCTCAAGTTTCTCAATCGGAAGTTGCCCGCGTTTTTGCAGGAACTCGAGCGCTCAGAGGATCGCTTGAACGACTATCGTATCCGCACCAAAACTATCGACGTTGAGGCGCAGACGGAAGCCTTGTTGACGCGCATAGTGGATGTCACCAAGCAGAAAACACTGGTTGATCTGAACCTGCAGGCGACGCGCGAACAGCTTCGTGCCACGCACCCGGTGGTGCAGGCCTTGGCGGCACAGGATTCGGCACTCGACCAGGCTCTGAACTCGATCGATAAACAAGTGCAGGCGCTTCCTTCTACGCAGCGAGATTACCTGCGCCTTGCGCGTGATGTGGAGGTAAATACGCAGTTGTACACCGCCTTGCTAGCCAATGCGCAACAGCTCGAGATAGCTGAAGCGGGAACTACCGGGAACGTTTCAATTATTGATCTGGCGACCGCTCCGGAGGCAATGGACTGGCCGAAGGTGCCCCTGGTGATTGCCGGTGGAATATTCGGCGGCCTTCTGATCGCGTTCGTTGTCGTACAGGCGTTGGCGGCATTTCGAGGTGTATTACGTGACCCCCTCCATGTTGAACGGCTGACGCGGGTGCCAATCTTTGCAGTTGTCCCCGCCAGCTCTGCACAAGTACGGCTAGTAAAAGACAGCAAGCGCGGTAGCCAGCGTCATATTCCATTGCTGGCGAGCAGGGACTCAGCTGACGCGAGTGTTGAGGCGCTGCGATCTCTGCGTAGCACGCTTAGGTTCGCGCTTCTCGACGGACGAGATAGGACAATACTCTTCACTGGCCCAACTCAGGGCGTTGGTAAAACCTTTGTCGCGGCAAACTTTGCTTATCTGCTCGCGCTAAACGGGCTACGTGTGCTGATTATCGATGCGGATATGCGCCGGCCAGGAATAGGCCAGTATTTCCCGCTGTCGACAGTGCGCGCGGGACTGGCCAACGTGCTATCAGGTGACACCAGGTTCGAGGACGCTCTTATAAAGTCGGACTTCGAACGACTCGATATTTTGGCTTCCGGGGACCGGCTGCCTCCGAATCCGGGGGAGTTACTTGAGCGACCGGCATTCGCGGCGTTATTGAGTGAGGCGAACCACCGCTACGACTACGTGATTGTCGATTCTCCGCCGGTGTTACCTGTTAGCGATGCAGTGACAATCGCACAATCTTGTGGCGCTGTTTTTTTGGTATCACGCGCTGACTTAACGAACGGGCGCCAATTGACTGAGACGATAAGCCGACTGGATCATGCGGGCGTGAAAATCGCAGGCCAGGTGTTCAACGGTTTCCAGGCTGCCCAGTACGGATATGGATACGGGTACGGCTACGGTCAAAAGACGTAGGCTGACGCCTGAAATGCGCCGTGACGGCGTAACGTCGCGAAACGTGGACGCTCAGAAACATGTTGGAATCACGGTGTTCGATGGCTTTGCGCTTCCAGAAGCCGCTTCGATTATGGAGGTTTTCCAGTCTGCGAGTGCGCTCGCCAAGACTACTCAATGCAGTGGAAAACACTACGACATTTGCCTGCTGTCGGTTGCTGGTGGAAGGATTGAAAGTTCACCGAGTGGGGGCCCGGACAGAAGCCATTGGTGAGCGTTGTCAGACATGGATTTTTCGCGCGCTGTTTATCGCGGGCGGCACTGGCATCGGCAATGGTATGCGAGACAAACGCCATACTGCCTGGTTGTGTCGGGTTTACACGTGTAGTGAATTGATATCTCCAATCGCTGAAGGCGTTTGCTGTGGGAATCGCTTGGATTCGGGCCGGACGACTGGGGCGAACCGAGGCACGTGACACTAGAAGCAAGTCTTCGCCATCCCTATCAAATCCAGTAGCCCCCTACAAGCCGCGCTGAACATGCTCTTGAAATACCAATCGGTCAATGTCAGCGAAAAAGTCTGGGCTACAGCGCGATGGTAGACGCTGAATAGTGATCGGCCGATTGCGATCGACGAGGCAGTTCAGGTAGCCGCCATGAGCGAGTGCAACTTCCTTCGGAGCTTCAAGATGGAGATAGGTTTAACGCCGTCGGACTGTTTATTGTATGTGCGACTGGACATGAGTTGCCGCCTTCTTACTGAGACCACGTTCCCATTGACCAGATCGCGCGTCGTTGTGGAGTAGAAAATGCCGGGCGATTGTCGAAACTTTTTCGCCAACCTCTTGCAACTACGCCAACGGATTATCGCTTGGGCAAGCGGCCCGCGAGCATTTCGTCATGATGGCGCTGGTTCCACCTTGTTGATAAACAGTCATCCCGGACCTTGTATGAACCTTGCCCGAAACGTGCACTGGAACCGACTTCTCAACCACCATGCAAAGATCCTGACAGCCTTGCTGATCGTTGGATACAGTTGCTCAGCAGCGCATGCGCAAATGCTGGATGAATACAGCGACGACTCGTTGTACCGATCGCCTCTGAAGCAGGCGCTAGGTCAGAAGCACCACCCGCGATCCCCAGTCGATCCGTATATGGCGTTGATTGAACGAGATGACCCCTACTATCTGTTGCGCTCTGGGAGTGCCCGTTCGGCACTTGGGTCGACCGACGCGTTGGCCGGCACCACCTTGCCTGATCTCGCTGCAGGGTGGAGCGGCTTGTCGTCGAGACTCGGTCTGACAGGAAAATCATTAGTAGATAGCGCCGGTCAACTTATGAACGCTGGCGGATCCTCGTCGACGGCGGCGAAACTTCGACAGAATATAGGCAGCAACGGTCTCGCGTTACCCGGGCAGACGCGTCAACCTGGACAATGAAGAATTAACGACCGGACATGCTGCTTGTCGTTATCCAGGATCTCCTCAATTCGAAAAAATGTGCTTTTCAATGCTGCCATTTTTGAAGATATTATGGATAACTAATGTAGTTGACGTATTTTCGGGCGCGTTCCATCCGAAGGGGTTCCTGACAGGGGCTAGGCTGCGTTAGCTATGCGGAGCAACGTGGAAGCGCATATCGTCTGAGTTCGAAAGCAGAGAAAAAATCCCGATCCACAAACGTCGCGGGTTTTCGGACTAAGCCAATGCTCGACCTATACGGTCAACCTCTTTGCGGGCAGCCTCTTTCGTTTCCAATCGACCGACCATTGCTAGGTCCGACCTGAATCATCTCAACGATGGCCGCGCTTACCGAAACAACGAGTGCTTTGCTGCGTTCAGAAGAGTCTTTGCCTCGAATAGCTCTGCTACTACCGAGCGACACTCAACCAACTGTCAGCAACAAAGTCCCGCAGCGGCCTTTGCCCACTAAGCGCCGCCCCCATCACTACCGCGGGCGGGCACCCCTCTCGTTCTTAACTCAAGGTCGAGCGTCTGATAAATCTTCGGAAACAGGTCAAGCGCGAGCTCTTGCGTTGACAGCTTCGATAGCACTGCCATCGTCTGTTCTTTTTCGTTCTCCATTACACGCTTTAGCAGGCCGGGGTCCGGGTGCGTTCGTATCAGTGCTCGCATGATTCCTTGCATGGACGTGAGCAACACCAAGGTGATAGCTTGGACGCGTGCTTCCGATTCGATATCTGGACTTGGGGCATCCTTGTTGTTTCGTTTTGCTGTCATGCGTCGACTCCTGGCTAATAGCGACGAGATGAGTTTCTGTCATTACTTCGGGCGCGACCCGGCAACAAATGGCGCGCTGGATCAAGCCATTGACAAATGAATTTGCACGCGGACCGGCATTACCGCTTGGCGGCTGTTCATCAAAACAGTCATCGTTGAGTGTCGCCGTTCGCTTTTCGCGGCGACAGATACGGTCACGATCTAGGTTCCGCTAGCCGCCAAGAAGGAGTCAATTTTTTGCAGTATTTATTTTAGGTTGGATGAAATAGATCTCAGGTACTGCGGTAGTGTCCCGTACGGATTTGCGCAAGATTTTGTCGGTTTCTGGCAAGGCGTTTCTGCTGCTGCTCGTGTGCATGCGCCAAGTTGATGCGACCGCGTTTCTAAGACGCGGGTGGTCACCCTGATTTGATCAACCTAAGAATCCAAGTCAAATTCGTTTCCCACCGGGTCGCCATGTGTGGCAACTGGTGGCATGTCGCATCTGTCACACCCCAACCACAACCTCAATCTGACGCATTCGCCAGACGTCGGAACTGTGTCAATTTACCGCAGGCCATATGGCATGAACACGCGTCTTGCCTGCTGTTTAATTCCGCCGTGGTCATGCGCTCAAGTGCCAATTATCAATGTAATAATTGTAATATATCAATAAGAAATTCATATGATTAATCAATCATAAAGATGCTAAAAAATTCAATAACACATTGAAAATAAAGAAAAAAATACTGCACCAGTTTGTCGAGTCAATTGTGTGTCAGTAAAACTGACTACGACAAAACATTGCCCATTTGCGCCATACGTAATTATTGCTGTTTCGGATATGTATCATGCACCGCAACATATAAAAAAACTTA
>Ga0153932_1000241_pt1 | contig 19922 bp, 18 predicted proteins | sample TSNJ016MetaG_FD_102273 | JGI IMG/M metagenome (GOLD analysis project Ga0153932, IMG submission 102273) | Attine ant fungus gardens microbial communities from New Jersey, USA - TSNJ016 MetaG | ecosystem: Host-associated > Fungi > Mycelium > Unclassified | place: USA: New Jersey, Wharton State...
CATGTCCTTCACACCCAGGCGGCCGAGCTTGCGCGGGATCGGAATGTAGCCCGCTTCCGGCATCCCGGGTGCGCCGACCGGGCCGATCCGCTTGAGCACGAGTATGTCGTGCGCTTCCACGTCGAGTTCAGGATCGTCGATACGAAGAGCCAGGTCCTCCGCGTCCTCGAACACGACGGCGCGGCCAACGTGCTCCATCAGGCTCGCGCTTGCCGCCGACTGCTTGATGATCGCGCCGCCCGGCGCGAGATTGCCACGCAACACCGCAATGCCGCCTTGCGGAAAGATCGGGCGGTCAAACGGGCGGACTACGTCTTGCGGAAAACTTGCAGGAGCGGCATCCAGCTCCTCGCCGAGCGTGCGGCCAGTCACTGTGAGCGCGTCGAGATGCAGCAGGCCTTTCATCTCGCGCATGACCGTGGTCAAACCGCCCGCGCGATGCAGGTCTTCCATGTAATGCTGTCCTGACGGCTTCAGGTCGACCAGCACCGGCGTTTCGCGCGCCATCCGGTCGAGCTGCGCAAGGTCGATGCGAATGCCGAGCCGGCCAGCAATCGCCGTGAGGTGAATGATGCCGTTGGTCGAGCCGCCGATCGCGAGCAACACCCGCAACGCGTTTTCGATCGCTTTCGGCGTCAGGATTGCGGCGGGACTCAAGTCCTTCCCGATCATCGCCACGGCTTGCGCGCCGGTGCGCTCCGCAATGCGAATGCGATCGGCCGTCACTGCTGGCGCCGACGCGCCGCCCGGCAACATGATCCCCAAAGCCTCCGCAATGCAGGCCATCGTGCTTGCCGTGCCCATCACCGAGCAGGTCCCCACCGTTGCAACGAGTTGATTGTTGACGGCTTCGATCTCGGCCTCATCAATCTGGTCGCCTCGAAAACTCGCCCAGAAGCGACGGCAGTCCGTGCATGCGCCAACCCGTTCGCCCCGATGTGAACCCGTGAGCATCGCACCCGTAACCAGCTGAATGGCGGGAACGCCCGCCGCGGCCGCCCCCATCAGTTGGGCCGGGACGGTTTTGTCGCAGCCGCCGATCAGCACCACTGCATCCATGGGCTGGGCCCGGATCATCTCCTCCGTATCCATCGACATCAGGTTGCGCAGATACATGCTGGTCGGATGCGAAAAACTTTCAGCGATCGAGATCGTTGGAAATTCGACCGGCAGGCCGCCCGCCAGCATCACGCCGCGCTTTACCGCTTCAATCAGTTGCGGCGCGTTGCCGTGACAGGGGTTGTAAGCGCTGCCCGTGTTCGCTATGGCCACGATCGGGCGCGACAGGGCGTCGTCCGTATAGCCCGCGCCCTTGATGAATGCCTTGCGCAGAAACAGCGAAAAGCCTTCGTCGCCGTAGTTCGTCAGGCCCTGCCGCAAGCCGCTTTTCTTCTCGCTCATCGCCGCTCCTAACTCTTCAATGAAATTATTGATAATCTTGACGACAATCTTAACGATATCTATAGTGCTTCCGCAAGAGGTTCTTTTTCATCTGTTATCTGCTGCCTTTCAACTCTCTCTACACAGGATTCGTCCCGAGGTTTTCATGAAGCATGTCGTGGCCTATCGTCCGTTGCCTCCTGCCGTGCTTGACGTTCTTCGCAAGCACTGCTCCGTCGAACTGGTCGACGTTTCTTCTGGCGGCGACCTCGCACCATTTCGGCGCGCGCTGGCCTCGGCTCACGGGATCATTGGCAACAACCTCAAGATAAGCCCTGATCTCCTCGACGCGGCGCCCTTGCTCCAGGCTGCGTCCACCATCTCGGCCGGCTTTGACGCCTTCGACGTCCCCGAGCTCTCGCGCCGCGGCATCTTCCTCACCAATACGCCGGACGAAGTCACCGAAACCACGGCCGATCTCGTCTTCAGTCTGATCCTCGCCACCGCGCGGCGCATTTCCGAGCTGGCGGACTGGACCCGGCGCGGTCAGTGGACCCGTTCTGTCGGCGAGGCGCAATTCGGTGTCGACGTGCATCACAAGACGCTTGGGATCGTCGGGCTTGGGCGTATTGGCAGCGCGGTCGCCAAGCGCGCTGCCCTCGGTTTCGGCATGGACGTGATCTATTCGAATCGCTCTCGCAATCCGGAAGCCGAGCAGCGTTATCGCGCGCAATGGCGGCCGCTCCCGGATCTGCTGTCGAGCGCCGATTTCGTCTGCCTGCTCGTGCCGCTTTCTTACGCCACCGAGGGTCTTATCGGGAGTGTCGAGCTCGGTCTCATGAAGCCGTCCGCCATTCTCATCAACTGTTCCCGTGGACAGGTCGTCGACGAAGCTGCCCTCATCCAACATTTGCGTGAACGACGCATTCTTGGCGCCGGTCTCGATGTCTTCGAGCGCGAGCCCTTGCCGCACGACTCGCCGCTGCTGCAATTACCGAACGTGGTGGCAGTGCCGCATATTGGATCCGCTACGCAGCAGACGCGCGAGAACATGGCCATGCGTGCTGCGCGCAATCTCATTGGCGCACTCGACGGCAACCTCTCCTCTACCTGTGTCAATCCCGAAGCACTCAAAGCCCGTTCGTCTCTTCGACATCTCGCGGGATGAACCGTGCGAGACACCCTCACTTCAACGATAAGGAACACGCGATGACTTCTGTCAACCGGCCCCGGGGCGTCTATTCGCCCGTGGTCACGCCGTTCACCCAAGACCTTCTTCCCGCCTACGATCGCTATGTTCGTCATTGCCGATGGCTCATCGAACAGGATGTAGGACTCGCCGTGTTCGGCACCAATTCGGAAGCGAATTCGCTCGGGGTCAACGAGAAAAAGAAGCTGCTTGAAACGCTGGTTGGCGCGCAGATCCCGATCGATCGCCTGATGCCGGGCACGGGCTGTTCGGCACTCACGGACACGGTGGAACTGACGCGTCATGCGCTGTCGCTGGGCGTCAACCATGTGCTCATGCTGCCGCCGTTCTTTTACAAGGGCGTCACCGACGAAGGCCTGTTTCGCAGTTATGCGCAGATCATCGAGCGGGTAGGGTCGAATGCATTACGCATTTATCTGTATCACATCCCGCCTGTGTCCCAGGTGCCGCTCAGCCTCGGGCTGATCGAACGACTGCTGACCGAGTTCCCAGGCGTCATCGCGGGCGTGAAGGACAGTTCCGGCGACTGGAGCAATACTCAGGCAATGCTCGAGCGCTTCCAGCCGCGTGGCTTCGATGTTTTCGCCGGCAGCGAAACCTTCCTGCTGGCCACATTGCGCGCGGGCGGCGCGGGCTGCATCACGGCAACCGGCAATGTCAATCCGGCGGCGATTGTGGATCTGTACCGTCACTGGCAGTCGGATGACGCCGATGCCCGCCAGACCGCACTCGACGCCACGCGTGCGGTGTTCGCCAGGTTTCCAATGATCCCGGCGCTCAAAGCAGCGATCGGCGTTTATTCGAATGATCCCGAGTGGGGCGTGGTGCGGCCGCCGCTCGTTGATCTGACAACAGCCCAATGCGACGCGCTCACCTCGGCATTGCATGAGATCGGCTTCTCGATGCCCGGGATCGAAGTAGCGGCATAAAGGCGGCATAAAGTGAAAAAACCGCCGGCTGCATGTACAACCGGTGGTTCAATACTTAGTTTTACTTACGTTATATTTACGTCCCCTCTCAGGCCCAGTCGTCCAGCGCGTATTCGTTTAGTGCTGCCTCGTCGAAATCAAAGCCCAGGCCGGGACGGGTCGGCACCGTCAGCCTGCCGTCCGCGAACTCCAGTTGCGTGTCGACCAGTCGACGAAAATTCAGCACTTGATCGTCGGGGAAAAATTCGACATAGCGCGCATTGGACGTCGATGCCACCAGATGCACGTGCAGATCGTGAAACCAATGCGGGCACATCGTCACACCCACGGCCGCCGCCGACGCCGCAATGCGCCGCCATTCGCTGATCCCTCCGCACACTGCCGCGTCCGACTGAAGAATCATTGCCGCGCGTTTATCGATCAGCTCCTGATGCCGCCAGCGTCCCGCTTCTATCTCGCCTGTCGCCACCGTCACCGGCGTGCGCCGGCTCAGTTGCGCATGGCTCTCGATGTCGTCCGGACTGAACGGCTCTTCTATCCAGTAAGGGTTGAACGGCTCGTACCGACGCATGTATTCCAGCGCGGTCGGAACATCGGACCAGGCGTTGTTGGCATCGAGCATCAGCAGCACGTCGTCGCCAATCGCCTCCCGTGCCGCCTTGATCCGGGCTTCCTCGCCGCGCGGATCAAGCCGTCCCACTTTCATCTTCACTGCACGAAATCCGAGCGCCACGTAACTCGCCATCTCCTCGCCGAGATGCTCCGGCGTCTTGCCGTCGAGGTAGTAACCACCGCTGGCATACGCCGGCACGGTTGTGCTCGATGTCCCGCCGAGATAGCGGCTTAACGGCAAGCCGGCCGCTCGCGCGTTCCTGTCCCACATCGCGATGTCGATGATGGACAGCGCTCGCATGACCGATCCCGCGCGCCCTTGCAGCAGCGACTCCTCGTACATTGCGCGCCACAAGCCTTCAATATCGAGGGCGGATCGCCCACGCAACAGCGGCGCAAACAGTTCGCGCACGGCATAGGTGACGAGCATGCCCGCACGACTGCCGCTATAGCAAAATCCGATGCCGTACCGGTCATCGGCCGTGGTGACGCGCACGACCGTGTAGTCGCGGGCGGTCACGAGCCGCGTGGAAAAAGCAGTGTGGCGGTCGAGTGGAACGCGGATGGTGCGCGCCTCCACCGAAACGATCCGCGAACGGGTCTGATAATCGGCTTGCTCTGTTTCAACGATGGCTTGATTCATGGCAATAGGTCAACTCAGAAAAAAGGTAATGACATGTCCCGTTCATCGCGCTTCATCCTGGCTTCATCCTGGCGTGACGGGAATGGAAGGCTTACGCGGCGGTGGACTGCCCTTCGGCTGCCTTATCGGCCGCGCGCCGGCCGATGAACAACAGCATGGCCAGCACACCAATCAGATCGATTACCGCACCGAGCACAAAGCCGCTGCTGTAACCGCCGAAGTACTGGACCGCGATGCCCATCATGGTCGGCCCGACGATGCCCGAAATGTTGCTTAGCAAGTGAACAAAGCCGCTCACGCCACCCAGATGCCTGCCTGGCACCAGCTCATGCATGACTGCCCAGCACGCCTGCGACGAAGCGGTCAGGAACATCACGGCGCACGCGACCAGCACCACTGCTGGCGTGACGGAATCGACCATGCTGACGCCCAGCAGCGCGAGACCCGACAATGCGAGCGGCACCGTAGCCGAGACCTTGCGTGCCAGCAGCTTGTTGTTTGCACGCTTGAAGTAAGCGTCGGCAAGCAGGCCCCCGCCGAAATATCCGATCCCGCCGCATGCCCACGGCACCGCGCTCAGGACACTCATGTGCGCCATGTCCAGATGCAGCGCGTTGGTGAAATAGCTCGGCATCCACGAAATGAACACGAACAGCGTGTAGTTCACCGCGAAGAGGCCAACGCCTAGCGCGAGTGTGCTCGGACGAAACAGGTAGCTGCGTAGCGGCGTGGTTTCGTCACCGCCTTCAGCCGGGTGCGCGGCGCTCCGGCTCGCTTCGACCAGCTCGCGTTCCGCCTTGCCGACCCGCGCGTTTTCAGCGGGCCTGTCGGTCGCGAAAATGCGCCAGGCGACGATCCACACCAGCCCGAGCGCCGCGATGATCACAAACGACGTGCGCCAGCCATAAGCAATGGCGATCAGTCCGACCACCGGTCCGGCTATCGCACTGCCTACCGTCTGGCCCGAAAACGTAAAGCCGACCATGGTCGCGGTTTCGTGGCGGGGAAACCAGTTGGTAATCGTCCGGTTGGTCGTCGAGTTCATCGGCCCTTCGCCGAAGCCGAAAAGCGCCCGCGCAATCAGCAGCGTGCCGAATCCGGTCACGGCCGCGGTGAGCCCGCAGAGGATCGACCAGCTTCCCATCGCCCAGGAAAAAACCCGGCGCGGTCCGTACTTGTCAGCCAGTTGGCCGCCAACAAAAGCAAAGATGGAATAGCCGAAGAAAAAGCTGCTGAACACCACCCCGAGTTGCGAGGGAGAAAGACTCAGCTCCTTGTTGATGATAGGCGCGACTACGCCAAGCGCCGCCCGGTCCATGTAATTGATCGCGCCCGCAATAAATAGCAGCAAGGCGACGACGTAGCGATACCTGCCAGTCTTCATGTTGTCTCCACTTCGTATTAAGTAAGTATTCCGAAATTTATGGCCTGACACTTCTGACGAGTGGCATGGACTGGTTACTTGTTGACAAGCTTGGCAGGAAGCTGCGTCAGGACAAGACAGGCGGATACCAGCAGGGACCCCGCAATCAGGAACAGACTCGAATCGAGTGAATGCGTGATCGTCTTCAGCCATCCGACCAGCGTAGGGCTGACGAATCCGGCAAGGTTGCCCGTTGAGTTGATCAACGCGATGCCTGCCGCGGCGCCCGTGCCGCCGAGAAACGACGTCGGCAAGGCCCAGAACATCGGCAAGGCGGTAATCACTCCCGAGGCGGCAAGCGTCAGACCCAGCAAAGCAACATACGTGTTGGTTCCCGCATAGGCGCAGATCACGAAGCCCGCTGCCGCCACGCACTGCGGCACGACAACGTGCCACCGGCGTTCGCGTGTGCGGTCCGCGTGGCGGCCAACCAGGATCATTGAAATCAACGCGACAAGATACGGCACCACGGTGAGCAGGCCAATGGTAAAGGCATCAGTGATTCCCGAGCCCTTGATGATGGTCGGCTGCCAGAAACCCACTGCATACGAGCCCATCACAATGCCGAACAGGATCGCGCACAGGAGCCAGACCTTGAGCGACGTGAACACCTCGCGCACGGAACCGTGGCTTTTGGTACGCGCTTCCGCTTCAATTTCCGCCGCAATGAATTCGCGCTCGTGCATTGGCAGCCACTTGGCGTCCTTCACCCGGTCATCGAGGAACCAGAAAATAACGACTGCCAGAAGCAGCGCGGGAATGGCTTCCAGAATGAACAGCCACTGCCATCCGGCAAGCCCCGCGTTGCCCGCCAGGCGCTGCATGATGAATCCCGATATGGGGCCGCCAACAATGCCCGCCACCGGATTGCCCGCCATGAGAAATGCGACCATCTTGCCGCGCCGGTGCGCTGGATACCAATAGGTGAGATACAGCACCAGTCCTGGAAAGAATCCCGCTTCGGCCACGCCGAGAAAAAAGCGCAAAACGTAGAACATCGCGGGCGTGCTGACCCATGCGGTCGCTGCAGACAGGATCGCCCAGGTGAGCATGATCCTCGCTATCCATCGGCGCGCGCCGAGGCGGTGCAGCAGCAAGTTGCTCGGCACCTCGAAGAAGAAATAGCCAATGAAAAATATCCCGGCGCCAAAGCCATACATGGCCTCGCTGAAGTTCAGGTCGCTGAGCATCTGGAGCTTGGCAAAGCCCACATTGACCCGGTCCAGATAGGCCACGACATAACAGACGAACAGCAAGGGCATGAAGCGCCAGGTCACTCGCGTGTAGATCGAGTTGCTTGCAGCGCTGTCAGGTATTCGTACTGTCGAGGTTTGAGTACTCAAGGGCTGTCTCCACTATTCTGTCTGGCCGGTTGCCGGGCGGCAGCTTACTTATTGTGTAAATGGCCGTTCGCCCTGCCGATGCGCTGAGCCGCGCGGACTCAACTCATGATGCCGATCTGCCACGGTACGAATTCGTGGTCGCCAAGCCCGAGCATTTCGCTCTTTGTGCGCTCTCCCGACGCGGCTGCAAGGAGCGCGTCGAATATCTCCCGGCCCGTGCTTTGGATTGATGCGACGCCGTCCAGGATTCCGCCACAGTTCAGATCCATGTCTTCGGTGAGGCGGTTGTACATCGGCGTGTTGGTGGCAAGCTTGAGCGATGGCACGGGCTTCGCGCCGAACATGGAACCGCGTCCTGTGGTGAAGGCGATCAGGTTCGCGCCGCCGGCTATCTGCCCCGTCGCCGAGACCGGGTCGAAGCCCGGCGTATCCATGAACACGAGTCCGTGTTTCCGCACCGGTTCCGCGTACCTGTACACCTCCATCAGCGGTCCGGTGCCGCCTTTCATCGATGATCCAATCGACTTCTCGAAGATGTTCGCAAGGCCACCCACCTGGTTGCCTGGGCTGACCTGGCCGTTGATCTGCACATCTCGCCCGACCGAATACACGTCTTTCCACCAGCGGATCCGCTCGACCAGTTTTTCACCGACTTCGCGACTGACCGCGCGCCGTGTCAGCGTGTGCTCAACGCCGTATATTTCTGGCGTCTCGGAGAGGATTGCCGTGCCGCCATGACGTACCAGCAGATCCATTGCCGCGCCGAGCGAAGGATTGGCGGTGATAGACGAGAAGCCGTCGGAGCCGCCACATTGCAGGCCGATTTTCAGGTGACTCGCAGAAACCCTCGTGCGCTTCACACGATTAGCCTCCGGCAGCAGCGCCTGCACCGCAGCCACGCCGGCCTCGATGGTCCGACGGGTTCCCCCGTTCTCCTGCATGATGAAAGTATGTAGCCGGGAATCAGCCTTCAAGTCTTCCTGATCCATTAGTCCGGACAACTGATTACGCTCGCATCCCAGGCCGACAATCAGCGCTGCGGCGAGATTGGGGTGGCGTGCGTAACCCGCCATGGTCCGTCGCAACAAGGCCATCGGCTCGCCGCTCATCTCCATGCCACAGCCGATCGAGTGACTGAACGCGACCACGCCGTCCACATTGGGGTAGTCCGCCAGCCGCTCCGGCGTGAACCATGCGGCAATCTTGTGGACCACGGTGGCCGAACAATTGACTGTCGACAACACGCCAATGTAGTTGCGTGTCGCGACCTCGCCGTTGTCCCGCACGATTCCCTGGAAGGTGGCGCGATCGGCCTCGGGCACCATCTCGACCGGCCGGTACTCCGCGCCAAACGCGTAGTCTCGATCAAACTCGCGGAACTCCACGTTATGACTATGCACCATCGTGCCTGCCGCAATGTCCGTCGCGGCAAAGCCAATTACTACGTTGTATTTACGGATTGGCTCGCCCTTCCTGATCGATCCCGCCGCGATTTTGTATCCCGCTGTCACTTGGCTGCGGCAAACAAAATCTTCTGATGGGACCGGGGTGCCGATCGCCACGTCGATGCGTGCAATCACCACGTTATCGGCGGGATGCAACCGGATGACCGGCCCGGTTACGGTCTTGCTGGACATCTCGATCATCAGGCATTGCCCTTTAAAAAGTCTTTCGATCAGCTGTCTGAAGCGCCCTGCAAGAAAGCACAAATCAAGTAAACGCTTTCTCAAACGACGGTTATGACGGATGCACCGGTGACATGACATCCTTAATTTCAGCCATCTTATGGCAGTCCTGCCGCAATTTCAAGAGAAAGCGCTTACTCATTTGCACTATACTGTCGCTCAAACACCGGTCGCACGCGCCGGACAAGCGCCATGCAGGACCTCAACCAGGAGCTAGAGATGTGGCAACAAGCTGAGCGATATCCCGACCCTCGGGTGATTTCGCTAGACCCTTCCTTCGATAAATACCGGGTGGCGTTGTCAGCCGTCGAACGGCTGGCTACCGGGTACCGCTGGACCGAAGGTCCGGTATGGTTCGGCGATGGCCGTTACCTTCTCTGGAGCGATATTCCGAACAACCAGATGCTGAAATGGGAGGAGGAAACAGGCATGGTCAGCGTGTTCCGCAAGCCCTCCAACTACGCGAACGGCAACACGCGCGACCGCCAAGGGCGGCTTGTTACGTGTGAGCATGGCCGCCGCGTCACGCGCACCGAGTACGACGGCAGCGTGACCGTCCTGCTCGACTCTTTCGACGGCAAGCCCCTTAATTCCCCGAATGATCTCGTGGTGAAATCGGACGGCTCGATCTGGTTCACTGATCCGCCAATGGGCATTCAGGGACATTACGAAGGGACCAAGGCGGAGCAGGAACTGCCGCACTCGGTGTATCGAATAGATGGCGTGACCGGGCAAGCGTCAGTGGTGACGCGCGAGTTGAAGGGGCCGAACGGCTTGTGCTTTTCACCCGATGAGAACCTGTTGTACATCATCGAGTCGCGCGGCGTGCCGAACCGGATGATTCATGTTTATGAAATGAATCCGGACGGTCGCGGGATCGGTCAAGGCCGGGTTTTCTACGACGCAGGAGCCGGGACAATTGACGGGATGCGTGCGGATATCGACGGCAATTTGTGGTGCGGCTGGGGCATGGGTAACGACGAACTCGACGGCGTCATGGTGATCTCGCCCCAAGGAAACATGATTGGCCGGATCGCGTTGCCGGAGCGCTGCGCGAACCTGTGTTTTGGCGGACGCGCACGTAACCGGTTGTTCATGGCTTCGTCGCAGTCCATTTACGCGGTGCACGTGAATACGCAAGGCGCCGTGGGTGGATGACGGGGGCCGTGGCGAACCTTTATTGGTCAGCGAGACATAAATGAAGCACCACACACGTCACCCGGATCTAGCAAGATATTGGTGAACGGCCTGAATGGCGGCGGCCCCCTCTCCCACGGCAGCCGCGACTCTCTTGACGGAGGTGCTGCGCACGTCACCGGCGGCAAAGACACCGGGCCTGCTTGTCTCCAGATCATGCGGCGGCCGCTCCGCTTTCCACCCGCCGCCCGTATCGGCGCCGGTGAGCACAAACCCATCCTTGTCCAGGGCGACGCAATCACCCAGCCACCGGGTATTGGGCTGGGCTCCCAGAAAAAGGAAAACGTGCCGGATGGGCTTCTGTTCGATCTGCCCTTGCCGGTCCCACTTTATCGCTTCAAGTTTCGACTCGCCGCATAACTCGACGATCTGTGTCCGCGTGTGAAGCGTGATGTTGGCCGACGCGTTGATTCGTCTGATCAAATAAGTCGACATGCTTGCACTGAGTCCGTCGCTGCGAATGACGACGTGGACATGGCGTGCGAACCTCGCAAGGAATACCGCGGCCTGCCCGGCCGAATTCCCGCCACCCACCACAATCAACTCCTCGTTTTTGCAGAACCCGCCCTCCATGAAGGTCGCGCTGTAGTAGATGCCGCGACCCTCGAAATGCTCAAGACGGAAAAGATCCGGCTTCCGATAGCGCGCCCCGGTCGCAACAACGACAGCGCGAGCGTAGACGCACTCGTCCTGATTGAGGCCAATGTAAAACGACTGGGAGTCCGTGCAGTCGATCGTCAGCGCCTCGATTGGAACGCCGACCTCGGCGCCGAACTTGCGACATTGCGACAGCCCGCGCCCGGCTAGCGCCTGCCCCGATATGCCAGTCGGAAAGCCAAAGTAGTTTTCGATCTTCGAACTGGTGCCGGCCTGGCCCCCCGGCGCCTTGGCGTCCAGAACCGCCACCTTCAATCCCTCCGATGCGGCATACACCGCGGCCGCGAGACCGGCGGGGCCCGCGCCCACCACCACGACATCGAAGTGCTCGCCATTGAGCCTGTCCGGACTCAGGCCGACCGCGTCTGCGACGGCCCTGTGGCTGGGTTGCTTCAGCACAGAGCCTTGCAACGTGATCACAACCGGAATGTCGGCTTCCGTTGCGTCATAGTGCTCCAGGAGTTCTTTGGCCTCTGCGTGGTCGACGATATCGAAGTAGGCCGAGGGCTGACCGTTGCGGCTCAGGAAATGGCGCAGGCGTAGCGTGGGGCCCGAGGACGTGCTCCCAATCACCACCACGCCTACGTGTTGGCCCTGGATGAAAGCGACCCGGCGCAAGATATACGCGCGCATGATCGTTTCGCTCAACTCGGCTTCAGCGATCACGAGTTCGCGGAGCGATTCTTCGTCGATGACGATGACCTCGCAATCAGAGAGCGCGCGTGTTGTTGCGACCGCAGCCCGGCCGGCGAGCGCGGCGACCTCGCCGGTGAAACTGCCCGGGCCATGTGTGCCCAGTAATCGGGGGCCCTGAACGGACGCCCTGGACGCCTCGATCGTTCCGGAAAGAATGGCGAACATCCCGGTGTGCCGGTCGCCTTCGGAATAGAGGATGTCGTTGGGCTTCAGCTTGCGCCGCGTGCCGTATCCCTCCAGTATTGCCAGCTGCCTCTCATCGAGCGTGGGGTACACCTGATGGTAGCGGCTGCCGCCTGACGACAGGTCGTTCGGATTACCTGAAGAGTCTTTACCCATGGCAGATTCCATCAAGTTGAGACGTGATCCTTGTCGTGGAACTGCATGGTCCACCAGGGGTATGACAGTTCCGGTTGCGACACGCGATCGAGCCGCTTCGGCGAGTACTACCCTTTAGCCGAAATATACCCCTGTCGAGCTTCCGCGCGAATCAAGAGCGATGGTGACTTCGACTCGATAAACCGAACGTCCTTTACTTGGCCGCAGGCGGATTTTCCTGACGATGCGCCTATCAGATTGGCATACGGTCAATCCGGCGGCCTCCCGAGACGCACCCGTTCAAGCAGCGGCTTTTCGTTCGGCGCCGAGGGGTAATTCAGGCATGTCGCGATCAGACTGCGGCACAGCGCCCAGCCGGCGATGAACGTCATGCGTCACGAAACCCTGTTCACGACTCGGCACGTCTTTGCGGATCGAAGCAAGGTTCATTGGACTCCTTATGACTGACAGCGCATGCCGCGCCGGTGCAATAGTAGAGGCAATGCTCACGCGGCGTGAGCGGCTATTTCTCAAAACACCGTTAACCAGAACGCAACACTGCAGCGGGAACTTTTAATCAGGGTGTCGGAGGAACCAAGGGCATCGCAAGCAAAATCATGGCGGGTTCGGCGGAATTGTTTCTCAATGCACGCGCTTCACCAGGGGCCACGCGACACGAGTCGTAACGGTAGAGCGTAGTCGCATGGTCTTCGGTACAAACGACAACCTCGCCTTGCAACACAACGTAATGCTTCTCCAGCGGGGACGCCGCAAGCGACGTGTAACCACCCGGCTCAATGGTCGACACCCCCATCCAGAATGTGTCGGCAGGGCCGGCCTCGTGCCCCTGAAGCCTCACACAGCGCATCTGATAATGATGCGCGGGCAGGTATTCGGGGGCTTCGTTAAATCGCGTCACGTTCATGGTTTATGCAAGGCTCCGTGAGTTACGGCCTCAAGCGGCCCGGTGAGCGCGGTCGGTGCGCGTGTGCGCTCGAACGCGGGTCCCGCTCAATTACAGTGCCTCACATGCTATCTGTTCAGTAGCCGCACGGATGACAATCGATTTCGAGTTTCGGCCAACGCTGGTCGACTCGCTGGTCGAGGATTGGCGACCTGGACCGGCGACAAGGACTGTCCGGAACTCGAAAGTCATTGGCCATTCAACTGGCGGTTCACTGGCTAAGGCTCTGCCTGACACTAGCGATGCAACCCCGGTCCTTCGCCAAACATGATGAAGAATTCCGTGGACATCGTGAAGTCGATGCGGATGTTTTCGAGGGTCGCGGAACTCAATAGCCTCGCCCGTGCCACGGACTCGCTCGAGATGGCGGTACCTCGCATTAGCCGGGCGCTCGCCGACCTTGAGGATCACCTTGGAACCCGGTTGTTCCAGAGAACCACGCGCGGAATCCCCCGACGGAAGCGGGCTCAAGTTTCTTTAGCTTAAGCTCAGAGCGTTCGTCGACCTTGCCATTGAACACTTTCGCGACGCAAACGGGACACACCAGGCCTTGGACAGCCCTCTTAGAAGGGCACCCCGGGTCGTGTTGTTATTCCGATGTAATTTTCGACCCTGACCGTGTCACCTCACGCGCCCGGCATCCGCCCGTTTCTGCGCTCTATCTACAATCGCGGCGACGGTGGCATGAGCCTGCGTGCGCCGCGTTGCGCGGACTGTACGGACTATGCGGCCCTGGCTGTCGGGATGAAGCGCCCAGTACATCGCTGCGATCCAGCACACTACCGTCCAGCCGAACAACGCGTTCAGTAGCGCCAACAAGAGGACGTTACGTCGTCCCTTCCGGTCGGCCACAATGGCTGGCAGAAAATACAGTGCGACTGCGGCTGTCACCGCAAGGCCCTCTAAAAGGTAGCGAAGCATCATCACCTCCGGCTGGACGTTTTACGCCCAAAAACCTGGCCATTGAACCAGGATATAAAAGCAATAATACGATTCCCGAAATTCAACTCAAAGAGGTGATCCGTTAAAACGTTATTGTCTAGAACGCAAGAATCTTTGGTTCCAGCGGTGGCGGGACATTCCCTGCTTTGAGCCGAACTCTGGCGTGGGCATCACCTTGCAGGAGACCTCGGCGCACGCCCCAATCTTCTGTTTCTGCAAGGTATGCTTATTTTTTCCCGCCCTTTACAGGCAAATTACGATGCCGAAAGCTGTCCCTCCCGATCTCGACGACGAATCCGGACGAGGCCGATCGCTGGCGAGACGCTATCCGCGCGGCCTTCGCATTGACCCGCACGCTCACGAATGGGCTCAGGTGCTCTACGCAGTCGCAGGTGTCATGTGGGTTGAAGTCGGTCGTGAAGCACTGATCGTCCCGCCACAACGAGCGGTCTGGCTGCCGCCCGGAACCGAGCATTCCATATACATGATGAGCGAGGTTGATATGCGCAACCTTTATCTACGTGGACCAGACGTTCAGCACCTGAGCAAGCACGGTGACGTTTTTGAAGTTAATGGTTTGCTAAGGGAACTCATTACGAGCATTGCCGAACACGAACGCGAACGCGATGATGAATATCTGGACGCGGCTTACCATCTTGCTGCACTGGAACTCACTTACGCGCCACGCTACTCGCTAAGAATTCCGCTGCCGGACACATCGGATCGCCGGCTGGAGGTACTGTGCCGGGCTGTCATCAGCAACCCCTCTGTCGACATCAGTTTCGAACAACATGCAGCGTCCGTAGGTGCAAGCGTGCGCACGCTGTCACGGCTGTTCACGCGGGAGCTGGGACTCGGATTCGCGGAATGGCGCCGGCAGGTCCAGCTCGCCATTGCCTTATCCAAATTCGCTGAAGGTCAAACGGTGAGCTCGGTGGCGCGATCCCTGGGCTATCTCCCCAGCAGTTTCAGCGACATGTTTCGCCGCGAACTGGGCACCGCGCCTAGCGAGTTCCGTCCGGATGAAACACTGGCCGCTTCTAAGGACGCGACTACCACGCCAGCGGAGCGTTAACGGGGAGTGGCGGTACGCGAGCCTGCGCATGCGCGTTTTGGCTGAAACTCGAAAGTGGTTGTCCGCCGGGTCATGCACTCGGTGGCTATAGTCAAACCGTCTATGAGTCGAGGCCCGATTTGTCGCCTGCGGGTCCGGCGGATGCTTCATCACGAACCACATTCCTCGTTTGATACATGACACCTCGTCCGATCCCTCTGGACCGAACGGACATTTTTCTATTGAACAAATAATCTCATGAGAACATCGCTTAAATTTGTCGGCCTGTCAGGCAGCCTTCGTCAGGAGTCTTATTCATCTGCTGTTTTGGATATGATCAGCCAACAGCTTTTGTCCCGCGGACACGGCCTCGACCTGTTGAATATTGGTGACTTTCCGCATTACAACCAGGACCTTGAGGAATCCGTTCTGCCTGAAGTGGTCGCACTGGGGCGCAGTCGCGTCGAGCAAAGCGACGGCGTTGTCATTGTGACGCCGGAATTTAACCACGGTATTCCAGGGGTCCTGAAAAATACCCTGGACTGGTTGTCCAGGCCGGCCTTTGCGAGCTGCTTTCATCATAAGCCTGTCCTCTTTTGCACGATTTCCCCTGGAGCGCTTGGAGGCGTGCGTGCGCAGTATCAACTGCGAGAAACACTCAGCTCGATGCTTTGCAAAATTGTCCCTATGCCGGAAATCGTCATTCCGCATGTACACAAGAAGTTCGAGAACGGGATATTTTCCGAACAGCAGACACTTGATTTCGTATCGAACTCCATTGAGCGATTGATCAACGAGATCAAGACGAGCCGAACCGTCCAGGACGAGGAATCCGTGTTGGAAGCCTAGCTGCCCGGACCGGATTTGCATCTCGCGCGAGGGGACTCGCGCGCTAAACGGAAAAGCTTATCTTCCGCGTTCAACACACGACAGGGTCTAGCAGAAAAACGTCCCGCTAAAAATGCAGGACGACTGGCTTGGCGAACCTATACCGCTGCGCAAGCGCTACATAGCGGTCTGATGATGTGACCATGCCCGCCCGTTCTTGTTCTGTGAGCGGGCGAAGGAGTTTGGCAGGATTTCCGGCCCACAGGTCCCCTGATTCGACCACTTTCCCCGGCGTCAGCACCGCGCCCGCCGCCAGCATGCCGCCGGTGCGCACCATGGCGTTGTCAAGAACCCGCGCGCCGAAGCCCACAAAAGCAAGATCCTCGATGGTGCACGCATGCAGAATCGCGCCATGTCCCACAGTGACCTGGTTGCCGATCAGCGTCGGCGATCCATTCGTCGTGCCGTGAAGAATGGAACCGTCCTGGATGTTCGTCCGCGCACCGATGACAATGCGTTGCACATCCCCGCGCAACACGCAGTTGAACCAGATTGATGCGTGCTCGCCAATCTGCACGTCGCCGATAATCGACGTTCCGTGGCCGACGAATACGGATCGGTGAACAGACGGCGTGCCGAACTGCCGGGCGTCCTGGTCCTCGCTCATTTCACCAGCCCCAGTTGCTCGCGCGCTTCACGCGCAGTCGCAATCTCGCCACCCAACGACACGACGATGTCCCGCGCCCGCGCAACAAGCACCGCGTTTGTTTCAGCAAGGACTCCTTTGGAAAGGTAGATATTATCCTCAAGGCCAACGCGCACATGCCCACCGGCCAGCCATGCCTGCGCGACAATGGGAAACTCCGCCCGGCCAATACCGAAGGCCGACCACGCCGCCCCTTGCGGGAGAAAGTTGCGGGCGTACAGGAGCGTTTCCGGCGTCGCTGCAAAGCCGTACTTCACACCCATCACAAACGTCCAGAGTCCTGGTCCATCGAGTACGCCCTCCTTGATCAGATCCAGGGCGAGGTGCAAGTCACCCGAGTCGAATATTTCAAGCTCCGGCTTGACGCCAGCTTCGCATATCACGCTTGCCATGCGCCGCACGTTTTTCGGGGTGTTGATCACCACGTCGCCGCCTGAATTCATCGTGTTCAGGTCGAGACTGCAAATATCGGGTTTCAACGCAGCAATGTGCTCGACACGTTTTTCTGGGGGCAGCAGTGTCGTCCCCGCGGCCGCGACCTTGGGATCGTGGTCGCTCGGAATGAAGCGCCCCCCGGGACCGGTCGTCAGATTGATGATGAGTTCGCTATCGACGGCCCGAATCCGCTCGATGACCTGCCGATACAGGTCAATATTCATCGAGGGTCGGCCGGTTTCGGGATCGCGCACATGAATGTGAACGATAGCCGCGCCGGCAAGCGCCGCCTCCAGCGCCGACGTAGCAATCTGCTGCGGCGTAATCGGCAGTCCGGGATGCTGCTCCGGTTTCGTCAGATTGCCGGTAACGGCGCAGGTAATAATGGTTTTACGTGCATGCATGGTTGGTCTCTCAAGCTCAGTTCAGGCGTCGGCCGCCATCGACAACGATCGCCACGCCAGTGCTGAATGTCAGATGGGTTGCACACGCTTCGATCGCCGCGGCAATATCGTCTGGCGTCCCGATTCGTCCCAGAGGCGTTGTCGCGACGACCTTGTCATTGAAGTCCGCGCCACGCCCGGGCACAAAGCTCGTGTCGACAACACCGGGCGAAACGTTCAGAACCCGGATAAGCGGAGCAAGCACTCGCGCCAGCGAGGCGGCCATGACATCGAGCCCTGCTTTCGCTGCACAGTACGCAATGTTGCTGCCCACGCCGGTGCTAGCGGAAATGGACGATACGTTCACGACCAATCCGTCACCGGACTCGTCGAGCAGATGGCGAAAAGCGCGGATGGCGGCAAACTGTGCGCGCCAGTTGACCTTCATGATTTCGTCGATCAACTCGTCCGTCAGCGCATCCAGGTCGCCATGTTTGACCGGTTTCGTAAAACCGGCGGTGTTGACAAGGATGTCCGTCCGCCCTAACTGTGCCTTCACGCGGCTGGCGAGTTCGACCAGCGATGCGCTGTCAGTGATCGCCGTTACCATTGCTACATGACCGCTGCCGGGCAGCGAGTCGACCACACGCTGCGCCTTGGCAACGTCAGACTGACCGGTGACGACGACGGTCGCTCCGGCGTTTGCCAGCCGGGTAGCGGTGGCAACACCAATGCCGCCCGTGCCCCCAAGAACGACTGCTACTTTTCCTTCGAGATGCTTAGACACTTGAATCTCCGGCTTACTTGATGGGGGGTGTCGGATACGTCGGCGTACCTTCGGTCAGCACAAAGTCGTATTCGAGCGTGTAGTACGGTCCTGTCACGTCTGCATCAGGCGCTTGGCCGTCATCGTGCATCGCGAATTTGCCGACTATCGACCGGTTGACGCCGAACACGACATCCGAGCCGAGATACTCCGAGTCGTCAGCGAAGACCTGGCTGACCAGCGTCTCGTGCCCTTCTGCAATTACGACGAAGTGAATGTGAGCGGGTCGATACGGATGCCGATGCTGCTTCGCCAGCAGGACGCCAACCGGCCCATGAGTGGGGACTGGGTAACCAGCAGGTCGGACCGAGCGGAAGCGGAAATAACCGTCTGCGTCGGTCCTGAAACTGCCACGCAGATTCATGTCGGGCTGGTCCGGGTCCTGGTTTTCATAGAGACCCACCGGCGACGCCTGCCACACGTCAACCCTGGCATTCGCGATGGGTTGGCGCGCGGTATCAACCACGTGCCCACGCACGAACAACGGAGCGCCCGGAGAACCCTCGGCAACGATAGATTCGCCATTGCCGTATTCAGGGGAATTGCCGCGATAGAACGGCCCAAGCAATGCGCCAGGCGTCCGGTCGGTCTTGTCCACAGTATTGAGCAGCGTGACCAGTGTCGAAAAGCCGAGTACGTCAGCGCACAACACGACCTCGTTGTGATCGTCGACCGTGGCCTGGCCAATCGCCTTGACGAATTCAATGCCCTGCTCGAACTCCCGGTCCGTCAATTGGACCTCGCGGAAGAATGCGTGAGCGTGCCGGACAAGCGCGTCGACAATCTGCTTGAGCCGGGCGTCATCGGTTCGGCTCATTGCAGCAAGCACCACCTCTGTAATCGACTCAGCATCGTCAACAATACTGTCCAGGTGCGATAGATCGGTCATACAGTCTCCTTATAGGCGCATCCATCGGGGACCGAGAACTCCCCGCAGTTGAGCCGCGATAGCATTGATAAAGCGCTTGAAGTTGGTTTCAACGAACTTGCGCGAAGCCATATCTGGATGCTATCCGCTTCGAGGCGACGTGGCCGCCAATCGCTTTCGAGTTTCTGCCAAGTTGCACCACTGCGGCGTCCGCTGGATTGCAGCGCGACGCGCAGTGGCTTAACCGCGCGCGCCGCCCGCCTTAGTGATCAGCGCTGACCGCAATAACCGGAGCGCTCTGGCTCCATCCACCACCTAGCGATCTGTACAGCGCCACCGCAGCAAGCGCATGCTCCTGTTTTGCCTGATTGAGCAGATCCGAGTCCTGCAAATAAGTCTGCTGTGCGGCCAGTACGTCGAGGAAGTCCGTCGCACCGCCTTTGTACAGCTGATTCGCCAGCTTCAACGACTGGTCCGACGCACCCAATGCATCTGTCAGTCGTTGCGTTGACTCAGTTGTGCTAACGAGGTCGCTGCGGGTGTCTTCCACTTCCTTGAGCGCCTGAAGCATTGTTTGCTGCAAGTTCAGTTGCGATTCGCGCATCTTGCTTTCACTCTGCTGAATATCAGCCGTAATCTGGCCCGCGTTGAAGATCGGACTAGTTGCGTTCAACGCAGCGCTGAAAAGGTTGTCGGTGAGCGTTGGCAAGCCAAGGTACGACGCTGCCATCAAACCATCGCTCAGGTTCAGCGAGAACTTCGGATAACGCTCGGCTCTCGACACACCGACCTCGGCGGCACGCTGTTCAACCGTGGCGTAGGC